>ENA-ORNG01002868-ORNG01002868.1-human-gut-metagenome-genome-assembly--contig:-NODE-2868-length-9996-cov-3.917715_pt1 | contig 9996 bp, 18 predicted proteins | sample MGYA00242113_ERZ509018 | MGnify/ENA primary metagenome ERZ509018 (study PRJEB26280, sample SAMEA2338711) | human gut metagenome | biome: human gut; feature: human-associated habitat; material: faeces... | reverse complement strand
TGTTCTCTGCTTCGCAAAGAGCTTCTTCCCGGATGATTCTCAGCCAGTAATAGTAACTATTTTCGCGGATTCCGTTCTGTAGGCACCATGCCCTCACGCTTTGACCGCTCTGCTGCCGCTCATGAATCAGCTGCCTCCACTCGATGATTCTTGCGGTTCGCTTTGCCTCTGGTATTGTCATGTGCTTCTCTCCATAGTTTTTCAAGTTTGCTTGATTTTCTGGATTCCAGTTTTTCAAGTTCTATGGATCAGTATCGCACGATTCGTGGAGGTTGTCAGGGCGTAGGTTTATTGAGCGGTTACTGTAAATGTAACTTCGTAGTAAACACATTCTAAAACTATGAAGGGCTTAATTTTCTGAATATAGTATTTTTCAGCTTTTCCAACCGGCTTATGACTATGGGTTTCTATTTTTTCAGCGATTCTTTGATAGTATTCTTGGAGTGTCTGATCTGTTTTCAGCGGAAATTTGTCAAGTGATTGCAGAATATTTAAAGAATGCTTATCTCGCATCAAATTCTTTATCTTAAGCAAGAACACATAATACTTAAGCATTAGACGTTCTGAGTTTTCTTCATCTAATGTATAATGGGAAGCAACAATTTGAAGATAATCATGGAATCGGCTTAATACCTTCAGTTTTCCTTGCTTAGCCACATATTCAATTGCTTTACATATATTGTCATATGTGTTATCTATATCGTTACTGCCGGCGTAGCATTTTAACATCAAATGCTCGACAAGGTTTCTGAGGTGAGAAAGAATGTCCTGTGATATCATACCTCGATTGCTATAATCGGCCTCAGTAAGATGCCGGCAAATTGCTTTATCTATTGTAAGTATCTTTCTATCGATATCCAGCATTTTGCTATCCTCCTTATACAGCAAGCAAAAACACGGCCTATAACTATCAATTAATTACACCAATCCTTATCAGCTGACTATCGTCGATTGTGAAAGATCCCAGAATCAAAAAATACAATTGCAATGCAGCCTCACGGATGTCTTTCAACTGATCGATGGATTGAAGTACATCTTTGTGGAAGAAACCATTGCGCTTTTTCTTTCGCCAGTCCTCAATGGTATTGATAATGTGTTCACGCGCATACCGATTGACTTCCAGAAGGCGGTTGTGCTCCAATACAGCCTTGAGACTTCCAAGTGTGCTATCAATCTGACTCTCATTTTCTTTGCTGAATTCAATGATCGTGCGGTCTGTAGATCGGATTGTTATACCAGTTCCTTCAGACAACTCGATGACTGCATATAGAAGCTGTTCAACAGACTTCAAATACCCGGCAGCAACCCATGTAAGGTCAAAACTTTCCGTCAGCTGATGCATCTTAAAGTACCATTCGGACGTAATGAAGCTTATAGCGAAGTTTTTCCTGCCAATCATGGCTTGCCAACGCCCCTGAGTCAAATAGTTTTGTTCCATTATGTGTACTTGGCTGTAATACACATCAGTGGGAATCAAAGAGGAATATGTACGCTCCCTCAGCATCTTGCCTGTCGTTTCACGGAAACGATTAATCGCAGCATCCGTAGGCGTTACCACGGTACTAAAACCAATTATCTCCTGCGCCTGATTGTTAAACTGATTGATAGCAACGACCAGTGCGTTGTACTCGTCTTCTCCGAAGTGCTCAAGCCAGAATTCTTTCAGGGTCATATGCTTCAGATGATGTCCGCTACCTTCGTTAACCTGATTTGTCCTTGCGATGATGGCATCGTATGCTTCTTCATCTGGGTCAATAAGACGGACAATGATGAGCCTCTCAATGTCATACTCATCTTGAATGAACATTCGATAGTATTTACCTACATCGGAGGACACTGAGAACACAATCCCCGTTTTCCTCCCATCAGCAGTAAGAATAATCTGAAAAGGACGCGATTTCGCCTGTTCTTCAAGAGGCAACTTTTCATATCGCTTCTGTACCGGATAAAAAGAAAAATTGGGGTCAGAATTATCCATAAAGAGGCTAACTGCAAGTTTTTCGATTGTTGATGCCACTCGCAGTTCATTGGCTTCAACCATTGAAAAATACTCAGCATAACTGCTATCCCCAAGGTTGATTATTGCACCGATTGATTTACGAATGTTCTTATGGTGCTTTTCATGGAATTCTTTTCCGCCTCTAACTAAATCAAGAAGGCCAGAAAATGCTTCTTCATAACGGTTAGCCATCATGCTGTCACCTCCTCATATATGCCAAAAAGGGCGCATAACCCGAAGATTATGCACCCTGACGGTCAGGCGGCTTCACTATATTCGCTTACAAGCGGATGCGAACACCTCTGCAGCGCCGATCGCCCGGATCGACACTTCCTTGACAGCAGTCGGATCGAGTTTCGAAGCGAAAATGATCCCGACAGCAGTCACGCCAAGGGCAAGTACGACCTTATGGTCGAAGACAACCTTAACGTCCATAGCATATCCTCCCTTCCAGAGCCTACGCTCTCAGAATTAAAACGGCATGCTATGAAACCTGACGTCAGTTGTATTATATCACAATCATGCTTTTTTCGCAATTCAGCATAGGCACTGCGCATATAGGAGCAAAAGAGATCCTGTTCATCACTGAACAAAATCTCCTTTGAAAATGTCAATCAGTTCATCCTTCGATGAAAACATCCTCGCATCCGCAGCTGATCAATTGACCGCCGCAAGCCGGGCAGCGTTCTGCATCACAGCCCCAATGATGAAGATGACCGAACATTGCGTTGCAGTCATGGCATCGGGTGGTTTCGGGCCTGCCCTCATCGAAATCACCGGGAGCACCAACCTTGATACGGTCGTATACCTTGCCGCATACGTGGACTTTGGCAATGCCGCAGTCCTTGGCCTTCATCATGTCCTTACCGCAAATCTTGCAAACAGCGCCCATCAGCGCACCTCCTCACTTCGCGAAAAGCTCTTCTCGGCTGCCGTCTTTGTAGATGTAGTTGTGCCTGAGCCATCCATTGTTCTGGACTGTGGTCAGATGGAAGCGAGGATCACCATCGTTCTTCTCATGCTCAATGATGACGGTCTCGCCTTCGTCATTCGTACCGCTGCAGGGCAGGTCCTTGCCTGCGACCAGCTTCTGGAGTTCTTCATAAGTCATGTTCTGCACCTCTTTCTGGATTGTCGCTGGTGTCCAGCGCATGACCATATACGCTCTGAATGACGATTAAGTCAAGTTATATTTGATACCTATGGAGGCAAGGAACTCTTTCAACGGCTGGGCTTTGCCATACTCGTCAATCACCACAAGTTCATCAGTTTCCTTGAAACCGGCTTCCGCAGTCTCCTCACGATGCCAGACTATTCGGGTGCTGGTGATGGTGCAAAGGCGCACTTCCGGATCGTAACCGATCTGTTCACTCAGCTTGCTGCACATTGGCGCCACTGCATCCTCCAGATCATCAGTCAGCTGAAGATCATCCTTCAGTTCTGTAGGCAGTGATGCATCCAGATAGCTGTGGAGCGTTCTGCGGATACGTTCGATGTAATTGTTAATCGCTTCAGCACGATCATGCTCCGTTTTCCTGCAGATGTAGTATGTGGTGGACATGGGATCACCTCGTTTCTTTTGTCGCCGCTGCCGGCGCATGACCATATACGCTCTGAATGGAACAGAAGTCAAGCATCCTTCTTAGAGGCGTTTTCCGCCAGAAAATCGTATAGAGCATTTACCTCTGTCAGATCCACAGAGACTTTCTGCCCATTCTCTTCCCAAGAAACAATATGATCTGTGCCTTCATACAGCCACCAGTTGATATAGTCATATTCATCATCCATTACTTCCTTCAGCACTTCAAGCAGAGCCTGAAGGTGAAGATTTCCAAAGTCTAGGCTAGGGCGAAAAGAGCCGAATTCCCTGCAAACGGAATCCAGACGATCCATCAGCTCTTCGTGCTGCCTAATCTTTCTGATCGCGTCCACGAAGGTTTCTTTTGTCAGCATGGGGCGTCCGCCTCCAGCACAGCGTAATCGTTAAACATGATTTGCAGCCTGTCGATCTTCTTTTCTGTGTGATAATGGCCGCAATACCAACGACCGTACTCCAGCCTTGTTTCGATGCTGTCCAGCCATGCTTCCGTTCTTTTGTCCACCTTTGACTGGTCAATGCCCGGAAGGAAAACCTCTATCGGCTCATATTTCAGCGGTGTAGTATGCGAGAGAACAATGTCGATCTGCCAGTTCAGCTGTTCTAGAGCCTGTTCAACGCGCGCTTTGATCTCCGGGGATGGCTGCTCGTCTGCCCACCAGCTTTGGCCTTCAACGCGCCATACCTTGTCGATGCTGTAGGCGCCGCCAATGGCAATGGCTTTCCTGCCATCCAGATCGTACACTTCGCCATCCTTGGCAAACAGGATATTCGGATACCTTTCTTCCACATAAACCTTGCCACCGTGCCATTCCTGCTCATCGTAGTACGGCAGGCTTTCAGGGCGGCGTTCGTGGTTGCCGTGGATGCACAGGAGCGTAATAGGCAGTTTGGCAAGGTATTCTTTGCGCAGGATATCAAGAGCGCCAGCATGAAAGTTAATGCCGGCGTCCCCAAGTATAATTAGAATATCGTCACGGCTGGTCTGCATCTTATCGCAAAAGATACCGATGCGTTCAAAGCGTCCGTGTGTATCACCAGTCAGGTATATCATTTCTTCCTCCGATCCAGCCCGAGGACTTTTCGGGATACTGCAAATCCAGCAACTGCATCCTCATCCTGAATATCAATGCCCATTGCCAGCATTGCTTCCTTTGCGCTCAGCATATCATCACGTGTCAGGCCTTTTGCACACGCGGGAATGCTGTCGATGTAGCAGGAATCGGGGCAAAGATCAATGCGGTTGTTCCACACTTCGTTGCTGTCTACATTGGGATCGATGTCCCAGCATACAGCGCCGTACTCAATGAATACCCGGGCAAAGTTCTCATACTTCCGAAGATGCACAAATACACCGCCTTTATCCAGAAGCGGCTTGCAGTCATATATGCGTTCTTCTCTTTCTTCGTAAGTCAGGGTGAGCGTAAAATCCGGATTGGCTTTTGCGGCAGTCAGACGTTTACGGCCACCATCATAATACTCGGCAGCAAGGCGGTCACAGCCTATTGCCAGATAGTAGTCAACCGTTCGCTTCATTGCGTCCGGGAGTTTGCTTATAGTAATCTCTCCGCCTTTAGCGACGAAGAAGAGTTCGTCACCGAATTTGAGTTCCAGCCGCTGGATAATCTCCTGTGGCAGCAGAAGGGTTCCGTCCTTCTGGATTACGGCATTTCCGATAATCTCCATACTTCCTCCGATCAGTACAGCGTCCACCAGTAATCGAAAACTCGGCGGTAGCTGTTTCCCTTGCTGGGAAGATCCATGTATTTTCTGACCCGGGCGCTGGATGCTTTCTTGCACCAACGCTGTCGATTGCTATTCTTAGGGTACTTGATATAAGTGCCGGTCGGCACATGCTGTCCATCCACATAAGACCAGCTTATATAGCCGGCATGCGGCACATAGCTGCTGGTCACAATGCGGTGCAATCGCTTGAACTTGCATTCATTCATCATGCGTCTGTACGCACGTCCTGTTCGCCGTTTCGGCAGCGGCGGGGGCAAGTCAGCCCTCTGCTGCTCGGAGATTTCGATCTGCCTGTTTAGCTCTGCTGCGGTCATAAGCCCTCTTGTTCGGTATCACCCGCGTAACGGGTACCACGCCATTCCACGAACCGCGCTGTTTGTCATGATGCTCTTTCTGAGCACGTTTGCTCTGTTTCTCCAATGGGATGTGCTTCATTGGGCTTACACCTCTTTTCTCGGAGCACCCTTGCTCCGTCGTTCATTTTCGCTATAAATGTACCGCAGAATTCCGAATAACCCGGATACCCGCACAGGATCATCTTGCGATCCAGTTCAGATAATGCAGAAAGGAACCTATCCCGGTCACGCTTTCTTACTTTGCAGAAGATAATGACATACGGCTGATCCGGATGCTGGAATTCATTTCCGAAACGAACCGTCACCTGATGCCGGATGAACAGCTGATCGGCATAGTATTCCGGTACGTCAATGAATGCATAATGATCATACAGCAGGGAAAATCGTTCAAGTGTAAAATAGTTCTTCATCCAGCCCTCCGCGTTAAACTTCATCCAGCCCTCCGCGTTCAAAAATGCTTGTCTTAAGGTACTCAGGTGAATATAATATAAAGAACACGACAATGCAAAGGAGGCGAAAGCCATGCATCAGAAGCCTTTTCCGGTCATCGACATGGTCGAGACCGGCAAGAACATCATGCGTCTGCGAAAGGAACGCGGCATGACAGTTCGGGATCTGCAAGCCTACTTCGGCTTTGAGGAACCCCAGGCAATCTACAAGTGGCAGCGCGGAAAGAGCCTGCCTACGGTTGACAACCTGTACGCTCTAGGCGCTTTGCTGGATGTGCCTATGGAGGATATCCTGGTACCTGCAAACGCAAAATCAAATATCATCATGCTTGAGCAGCAGGAAGAGCCCTGCTGCTCGAATCATTTTGGGCCCGGCTGCTTTGGACACGGCAGGAGTCGAAGAACACTTCAATCATTTTCACTGATGCAGTGCGCATAAGGTTTCTTCCGAAGAAGATTCCCGCGCGCACAGCATCAGAACGTTTGCCCGAAGGCATCATGTCGAATAGCATGTGGGCGGTAATCAGCCGCGATCATAAAATGGAGACGTGTGGTTGGGCGTTCGATCGCTCGTATGGGCAGGATGGCGGATAGGCCGACTTGCGTATGGTAATGAACGAAATGCTTTCTGACGAATGGTCGGAATGGAGCTCTTGCATGAGCATGATTTCATCATTACTTGGATTGTGCAGCGTTATAGTTCATCTGCACCTGAACCGATATCCATGAAACACCTATCCTGCCGTTTCCAAAGCAGCCGAGCCGGGCACAGGGATTACTCCTTGCCTTGCTCCTCAGCGTATGCACCGAAGATTTCTGCGAAGCTGTCGTTCACATCGAACGGCGCTTCATAGGCGACATCGGAGTTGACCAGACAGCGGTCCAGTTCTGCAGAAACAGTATCGGCTTTACGGTTCACTTCAGCAGCAAGATTTCTGACGACCTTGCGGTCAAAGTTGATGGTCGTCACGCGCCTGACATCGCAGCGGTAGGTCACCTGATTGCCTTCCTGATTGAAACGGAAGCCTGTCCCTCCTCCGTTGATGAGAACCTCGGAGTTGCGCACATCCGCCATGCGTTTAAGGACCCGGGCAATCTCCTGACGCTTGGCGTTCAGGCTGACCTCGCTGTCCATATCGATGGGCAGTGCATTCTTGGCGGTGTGGATAGCCTTGCTCAGCTTCTCACGCTGCGCCATCAGGTGCATCAGGAATCCGACCAGTACAGTGATTTTATCCGCAAACTCGGTGGGCGGCGTATCGACAACCGTTTCATTTTCTGCCCCGTCATAGACCTTTTTGCGGAGATAGGTGTTTTCTACCCTGGTGATATTCGCATCTCGGTCGAGGACGTCCTGAGCTTCTTCCATCAACGCGCCCAGCTTATTCTGAAAACGGAATGCTTCTTTCAGATTCATAATGTTCACCCCTTTTTGCTCTTCATGGGTATATTTTAGCTTTTGCTTCGCTGATTGTCATTGAACCGCTGGTTTAGAGGAGCTTGTGATCTGTCAGACCCGAGATGGTATCCCGCAGGTTCCGAATCACTTCTCTGAGATGGGTATTCTCGATCACAAGCAGCGCCATTGCCATGGTAATGGTATCGTTATTCTCCGACAGACCCTCTTCAGCCTCGGCCGGCACCTGTACATCAGGCTCCGGCTGAGGCTGTTCTTTGCTTGTTTGGTATTCGAAGAGCGTATTCATGTCTTCGGAGCCGGAATCATCGGATTCATTTGCGGAAATCCTCTCCAATTCGCGGCACCAGCGGTATATGGTGCAATGGGCCAGTTTCAGTTCCTTGCAGGCCTTCGTGATGCCTGCCTGTTTCATCAGTTCTATGGCATTGCGCTTGAACTCTTCCGTATACTTGCTCATGATAATCCTTTCATGTTCAGCCGTCGCCGAACAGTTCGTCCAAACAGTATTCCAGTTCTATGCCGCCGTCATGTGTCAAACCTGTTTGCGATCACATGGCGGCAATAAGAAAGTTCATTGTGCCTCCTTACAGCGCCGCATCTCTTCTTCGATACGCTCCAATTCTTCAGGCGAATAAAGCAGAGAAAATCGGCGTTTGAAGTCGCTCCAGCTGAACATCAGCAGGTCCGGTTTCCCGTCAGACATTATCAGTATTGGGCTGTGTCCCGCTTCAATCATTTCAAATACGGATTCCAGATGCTGTTCAACCTGCTCCTGCGTAACAGTAGGCAACTCGCTTACTCCGAGCAATTCTTTCAGTTCGTTGTGCGTCATATTCATTCGCCTCCGTTTCGTCGGAGCATTGTTTTTGCTGGCACATTACGACAAGCAGATCTCCAGCAATAACCGAAGGGAGTGAAGCAAACGGCCTTCTGCAGATTATCAAATGGCCTGTTCTTTACGATGATGTCGCCCGTTTTTTGCACAGCATCCTCATGCTCGTTGTGTCTCACCTCGCATATTCAGAACGCTAATCTGCCTGCGCACAGAGACAGAAATTGTGCGTCAACTATAGCACATGGCTTTCCCGAAATCTCGATTTTAATAAAAACGTAGGCACAACTGCTGAAATCATCAGAATAACCACCCGTGCTGCATTTTGCCAACCAGCGGTAAAAGACAACACCGCCGGTTAATTCCAATCAGAGGGAGGTTTGCTTATACTGTTGTCAGCGCGATCTGAAAAGATGATGCGTATCACGCAGCACATGTTTGAGTGATCGAGCGCTTTCAACGATCACCCTTTTCTCATACTCGGAGCAATCCTCAAGCAAAGCAGACAGTTCGGCGTCAACAGCAGCCGTATTCTGCTCAAGATACCCGGCAAGCAGAACGTCCATCGTCACCTTCAGCGCATTGGCCACATCGATCAGCATTTCGAGACTGGGGCCTTTTTGCCCGTTTTCCACCAGCGAAATGTAGGTGGGAGACTTGTCCACCATCTCGGCCAGTGTCAGCTGCGAAAGATGCTGCTGTTTGCGAAGAAGTCGGATGCGCTTGCCAATGGTTTGATAATTGAGATACATGGGTTATCCCTCCTATAAATTTTCATACCTCAATTATCAAGCGCAGCTTATATTATCGGCTACTATTTATATAATTTTCCATGCTCCGAGGGTAGAATAATAGGCATACATAGTCTGGAGACGATATTTTATGCTCCAGAAGAGGTGGTGAGCGGATGAACAATGAAGCGCTGTAGCGTGAGTATGAGCAGATCGGTGCAAGAATTCGCAATGCACGAATCGAGCAGAAAATGAGTCAGGCTGATCTCGCTGCAAAGGCAAACATTTCTCTCCCGCATATCAGCTCCATTGAACTGGGCAAAACGAAAATGCTTCTGAGCACCTTTATCCGTGTGATCGAAGCCCTGCAGATTTCAGCTGATTCCGTGCTCAGAGCCAATGTACCGACTGTGACCAGCATGTATGCCAGCGAGATTGCAGAACTGTTTGAGGACTGCACGCCATCGGAACTTGAGTCGCTGAAATCCATCATTCAGAACATCAAAGCGACCATGAGAAACAATCAGAATAATCAGTAAACCTTGAAGTGGATCGTCATGATTCACTTCTTTTTTTGTAAATTCGCATATTCATTTAACCAGAAGTAACGTGTTTTACCTCTGGTTTGTTCCTTTTCTCCCCATACAATTTTATAGTATTCGCATAGTGATGCAACGGTGGAGGTAAGTATGCAGGAGAACAAAGAACAGAAGCCGGGAACAGATATGGTTGTCCCGGATGATAAAACCTCCATGTGGGATATGATCAGATATGGAGGTACTTCGCGGCTGGTCAGTCCTTTCGCGCGCGATCCTCAGGAAGAAGCTCAGCGCCGAATGCTGGCACACCATAAACTGTGGCTGGAA
>ENA-ORNG01002866-ORNG01002866.1-human-gut-metagenome-genome-assembly--contig:-NODE-2866-length-10001-cov-2.977076_pt1 | contig 10001 bp, 7 predicted proteins | sample MGYA00242113_ERZ509018 | MGnify/ENA primary metagenome ERZ509018 (study PRJEB26280, sample SAMEA2338711) | human gut metagenome | biome: human gut; feature: human-associated habitat; material: faeces... | reverse complement strand
TCAACTCACGAATATTCTCCGCGTCAATTCCGCCAATCAATACGATCGGAACTGATACGGACCGGCGAATCTCTTTAAACTCATCCAAAGTCATCGGACGAGCCTCGGATTTCGTTGACGAGCCAAACATGGCGCCGCTGCCGAGATAATCCGCCCCCTGGCGTACAGCCGCCTTCGCCTGTTCCACAGTTTTTGCCGTCACTCCGATGATCTTATCCGGTCCAAGCAGCTCCCGGACTTTTTCCGCGCGCAAATCGTCCTGTCCCACATGAACCCCAGCCGCGTCACAGGCCAGACACACTTTTAAATTATCATTAATAATGAGCGGAATCCCGTAAGCATCTGTAACCTTCTTGACTTCCATTGCTTCACAAATAAAGCTCTCATCGTCCATCGTTTTTTCCCGAAGCTGTATTAAAGTCGCGCCGCCTAAAATAGCCGCTTCCACCACATCCGCAAGACTCTGCCCTTTCTGCAACCACTGGCGGTCTGTCACCGCATAGAGCTGTAATATTTTTTTATCCATCTTCTTATCCTCACTGTGTTTTTGCGTTTAAAAAGCCACATTCTCACGGACAAAATAGACATCATACCACATCAGGAACATATATACGACCCATATCTTTTTGCTGTTATCCACTTTGCCGCTTTTGTGCCGGTCAAGCATTTTTACTAATTCATCCGTATTAAAAAATATCTTTGCCGCCGGACTTGTAAAGGCTTCTTTCACCTGATTATAGTATTTATCCTCTTTCAGCCAAAGAGTAATCGGTACCGGGAAGCCCAGTTTCTTTTTCATAGCCGTCGCTTCCGGAATGTGTCGCTCTGCTGCTTTACGGAGAGCATATTTTGTCGTACCGCCTGCCAGCTTGTGTTTCGTAGGAATAGTTTTAGACAGGGCATAAACCTCTTTATCCAAAAATGGGACGCGGGTTTCCAGAGAATGACGCATACTCATCTTGTCCGCTTTCAGAAGAATGTCTCCCACCAGCCAGAAATTCATATCGATATACTGCATCTTTGTCGTGTCATCCACATGTGCCACCTTATCATAGAAAGGCTTGGTCAGCTTCCATGGAGATTTGGCTGGCGTCGCGTTTTTAAGAATACGCTTCCGCTCTTTCACCGAAAAACGTTTCGCGTTTCCGATAAAACGATGCTCCACATCCAATGCGCCTCGCATTAAAAAGCTTCTTCCCCGGACACCCTCCGGCAATATGGTTTCAGCAACCTTCCCAATCAGGCGGCGTAAGCCCTTTGGCAGTCTTTGATAACCTCTCAGGGATACCGGTTCATGGTAAATATTATAGCCGCCAAAAAATTCATCGGCCCCTTCCCCAGAAAGCACAACCTTTACATGCTCTGCCGCCGTCTTATCTACAAAATATAAGGCCACACAGGAAGCATCCGCCAAAGGCTCATCCATATAATACTGAATCTCCGGCAATACGCTCCAATACTCTTCCTCTGTGATCAGTTTACTGAAATTCTGTGTACCGATTTTCTCTGACAAATCCTTTGCGTAGGAAATTTCATTGAATTTATCATAATCAAAACCAACCGTAAAAGTCTTGTCCGCCTTGGAAATTGTTGCAATATAGCTGGAATCAATACCGCTTGAAAGCAGAGAGCCCACCTCCACATCGCTGATCATATGGGTTTCCACAGATTCTGCCATCCGGGCGTCGATCTTGTCTACCAGCTCATCAAAATCTGCATTTTCATCAATATCATAATCCGGTTCCCAATACCGTTTTATATCCACCTTGCCGTCTTTAAATAAAATACTGTGGGCCGGAGGAAGTTTAAAAATCCCCTTAAAAAAGGTCTCCGGAAGAACCGAATACTGGAAGGTCAGATATTCTTCGAGAGCTTCCATGTTGACCTTTTTCTCATATCCCGGATATTCCAGAATACTCTTAATCTCCGAACCAAAGACAAGATTGTCATTAATAACGCCATAGTAAAATGGCTTAATGCCAAAATAGTCTCTGGCGCCAAAGGCAATGTCTTTATTCGTGTCATAAATCATAAAAGCAAACATTCCCCGACAGTATTTCGGCAAATCCGTACCGTATTCCTCATAACCGTGGACAAGCACCTCTGTATCCGAATTATTGCGGAACACATGCCCTTTAGCAATTAAGTCCTCTTTGAGAATTTTATAGTTATAAATCTCACCGTTAAAAACAATAACGATGCTATTGTCCTCATTAAACATCGGCTGCGAACCGTTATCCAGGTCAATAATACTGAGCCGCCGAAATCCCCAGGCCGCCTGCTCCGTAATATACTGACCGGCGCTGTCCGGCCCTCTATGCTGAATACGGTCCATCATCCGTGTCAATACCTCTTTACTATCAGGTAATTTCCCTGTGAAGCCACATATACCACACATTTTTATCGCCTCCAAATTTCGTATTAAACTATTGTAGTCTCTTTTAATTTATTTTGCAACTAAAATCTCTTTAATATCCTGTCCCCGGATACAAAGAGTGAAATCAAATTTTCAGGCTTTTCTGCCAATGCGTGGGCATGATTATCCATCAGCTCCTGCCGGGTTCGAAAGCCCCAGAGTACGCCTACGGTAAACATTCCCGCCCGGTTTCCCGTCATCATGTCCACATTGGTATCGCCGATATACATACATTCCTCCGGATTTACTCCGAAGGCCCTGGCAATTTTTAAAGCGCCTGACGGGTCCGGTTTTTTTTCAATCCCTTCCTGCTGTCCCTGGACCCAGTCGAATAAATCATCTCCGAAAAGACTCGAAATGACCTTTTTCGTCTGAGCATGAGGTTTGTTTGAAAGAACCGCCAGCTTTATTCCCATAGTCTTTAACTTTTCAAGAGTCTCCCGCATGCCGTCAAAGACAATAACCTTGTAAGTACAGTCCTTATCAAAAATCTCACTGTAAGCCCGGTAAACCTCCTCAAAATGCTCCAGTTTCTTGTCTCCCGCATCCCGAAGCACCCTCTCAATCAGTGTTTTTGCACCGTCTCCGGCATAATATCTGAAATTTTCCGTCGGCAGCGGAGCATATCCTAACGTTTTAATAACCTGGTTCGCACTTACAGACATGGACTCCAGCGTATCCGCCAGTGTCCCGTCCAAATCAAAAATACAAGCTTTCATCTATTTCATCTCCCGATTTCTTCCCTACTCTATTTACTCATAGAATTATAACGCTTTCCCCTTGTAAAGCGCAAGAATTATCTTGTCGAAGTGTTTAAAAAGTGCTACTATTAAGACAGAATTTATCTGTTAATTCAAAGGAGAAAGATGTTATGTTAAAAGAAAAATTGCGCGCTCAAATCCTTGGCGGCAGCCTTCAGGATTACAAAAATCATCTGTCGGGCCTCTATAAAGGCTTCTACATAACCATTGATGTTCTGCAGGCCCAGTATCTCGTAAAGATCAGTATGAATCCGGCCAATGATACAGATATGGCTGCTCTCAACAGTTTTCTTAATAATCAAAAGCTGAATCAGAAAAAACTGGTCAATGTTGCGACTGGTTCGCATAGTATTATGCTTACTATTAAAATGCCTTCTCTCGCCAAAAATATTCCGGAGGTCGTTAACGGCATCGTTGATCCTGTCATCGATTATCTGATCAGCTATACCTTCACCTCCGGCTGTTCAGAATGTGGCACAAACATGTCACAGATTGACTGTTATGAAATCAACGGCGGACACTACTTTCTTTGTGATGCATGCAAAGATAAAATCCATGCCTCCCTTCAGGCCAGCCAGCAGGAGACGCAATCTAAGAAAAGCAGCCTGATCGCCGGTCTTGTCGGCGCCTTTCTCGGAGCTCTCATCGGCTGTATCCTCTGGGTTCTCATTTACAAGCTTGGCTACATTGCCGGTATCGCCGGAGCTGTTACAGGAATCTGTGCCATGAAGGGTTATACGATTCTTGGCGGTCATCTCGATAAAAAAGGCGTCGTAGGTTCTGCTATTATTATGTTAATCATGATTTATTTCGCCAACAAAGTTGCCTGGTCCTGGGATGCCTACAGCGCCTTAAAGGATTATGGATGGAGCTTCACTGAATGCTATCAGAATCTCGGCTATATTCTCGATGAAACCGATTTGGTTGGCAGTTACTACGGTGAACTGGTGATCGGTTATATTTTGACCATCCTATGCAGCGCCAAGTCGATCATCAACGCCTTCCGTGAAAGTAGCGGCAGCTACAGCATCAAAAAAATCAATTAATTTTGCTCATAAAAAACGCGGCGGAGCCTTGTGTAAGCTCCGTCGCTTTTTTATTTATTTCTTATTTATCTTTGATTTCAGCGTGTAAAGCCTGGAGAGATTTTACTTCGCTGTTTCCATACTGTTTCATCGATTTAATACCGCTGACAGTTGCTTTACCAGCCGCCATTGTAGTGAAATAAGAAATTTTCTTTTTAATGGCCGCTTTACGCAGATAGCTGTCGTCTGCCTTCCGTTCCTGTCCTACCGGTGTGTTGATAATAAGATCAATCTTACCGTTGGTAATCAGATCCAGCATATTAGGACGGCCCTCACTCAACTTGTTGACCATTTCCGCTTCAACTCCCGCTTCGCGAATTACCTTACATGTATTCTTTGATGCGACGATCTTGAAACCGACCTCAGCAAACTCTCTGGCCAACTCGGCAACCTCCGGTTTATCCTTATCACTGACAGAAATAAGTACCGTACCTTCCAACGGAATCCGGCTCTGGGTCGCTTCCTGAGCCTTATAGAACGCCTCACCCCAGGATTTTGAAAGTCCAAGCACCTCGCCGGTAGAACGCATCTCCGGTCCAAGCACCGGGTCCACCTCCTGGAACATATTGAATGGGAATACAGCTTCCTTCACGCCATAGTATGGAATGTGCTGTTCTTTCAATTCAGGAACCGGTGATGGTCTTCCCGTAAGTTCGGCTGTCACAATATCAATAGCCAACGGCACCATGCGAATATTGCATACCTTCGAAACAAGAGGTACCGTTCTGGAAGCTCTCGGATTTGCCTCAAGCACATATACCTTACCGTTTTCAATCGCATACTGCATGTTCATCAAACCTTTAACATGCATCTCTTCTGCAATTTTCCGCGTATATTCTTTAATAGTTTTTACATTTTCCTCAGAAAGATGTTTGGACGGAATAATACAAGCCGAATCGCCGGAATGGACGCCGGCCAGCTCGATATGCTCCATAACAGCCGGTACAAAAGCATGAGTTCCGTCACTGATGGCATCGGCCTCACATTCAGTAGCATGATTTAGGAATCGGTCAATCAAAATCGGACGATCCGGAGTCACGCCGACAGCCGCCTTCATGTAGCCCACCATACTTTCCGCATCGTAGACAACCTCCATGCCTCGTCCGCCGAGAACGTAGGACGGACGAACCATGACTGGATAACCGATGCGTTCGGCAATTTCCAGCGCATCTTCCACAGTGACCGCCATACCGGATTCTGGCATAGGAATTTCCAGCTTATCCATCATAGCCCGGAACAAATCTCTGTCCTCAGCCAAATCAATGACTGCCGGCGCTGTTCCAAGAATCTTTACGCCATTTTTTTCAAGAGCGCCCGCCAGATTCAACGGTGTCTGGCCGCCAAACTGGGCGATAACGCCGACCGGCTTTTCTTTCTCATAAATGCTCAGAACATCTTCCAGGGTCAACGGTTCAAAATAAAGCTTATCGGAAGTATCATAGTCCGTAGAAACCGTTTCCGGGTTACAATTGACGATGATCGTCTCAAAACCAAGCTTTTTAAGAGCCAGCGAAGCATGAACACAGCAATAGTCAAATTCAATCCCTTGACCGATTCGGTTTGGTCCACCGCCAAGAATCATGATTTTCGGACGGCCCTCACTGATCGGGTTCTTATCTTCACCATTATATGTGGAATAATAATAAGCACTGTCTTTTGTTCCGCTGACATGGACGCCTTCCCAGGCTTCTTCCATACCGATGGCAATCCGTCTCTCCCGAATCTCATCCTCAGGCACTTCAAGAATCTGGCTCAAATATTTGTCAGAAAATCCATCCTTTTTCGCCTGAATGAGGGCTTCATCCGATGGAAGACTTCCTTTGGAGACTGCAAGAGCCTCTTCCTCTTCCACTAATTCCTTCATCTGCTCGATGAAGTATGCTTTTACCTTTGTAATTTCGTGAAGCTCCTCAACGGTCGCCCCTTTGCGGAGAGCCTCATACATAATGAAGTGGCGCTCACTTGACGGGGTAATCAGCATTTTTAAAAGCTCTTCTTTGGATTTCATGTCAAAATCCTTTGCATGACCCAGACCATAGCGTCCCGTCTCAAGACTGCGGATCGCCTTCTGGAAAGCTTCTTTATAATTCTTACCGATACTCATGACCTCACCGACAGCCCGCATCTGAGTTCCCAGCTTATCTTCAACGCCTTTAAATTTTTCAAAGGCCCATCGCGCAAATTTAATGACAACATAATCTCCGTCCGGTTTATATTTATCCAATGTGCCATACTTACCGCACGAAATATCTTCCAATGTCAATCCCGCCGCCAGTTTTGCCGATACGAGAGCAATTGGGAAGCCGGTCGCTTTTGAAGCCAACGCAGAAGAACGGGATGTTCTCGGATTAATTTCAATAATAATATCTCTGTCTGTCACAGGATCATGGGCCCACTGCACATTTGTTCCGCCGATAACCTGAATAGCCTCTACGATCTTGTAGGATTTTTCCTGAAGACGCTGCTGTACTTCCTCAGAAATGGTCAGCATCGGGGCCGAGCAGAAGGAATCGCCGGTATGTACCCCCAGAGGATCAATATTCTCAATAAAACAAACGGTGATCATATTGTTTTTCGCATCACGCACAACCTCCAGTTCCAGTTCTTCCCATCCGAGAATGGATTCCTCAACGAGGACCTCACCTACAAGGCTGGCCTGAAGCCCACGGGCACAGACGGTTTTCAGTTCATCTACATTATAGACAAGGCCGCCGCCGGCGCCGCCCATCGTATAAGCCGGACGAAGCACAACCGGATAACCTAACCTATCTGCAATTTCAAGCGCTTCCTCTACGGAATAGGCAACTTCACTCCGTGCCATCTCGATTCCAAGACTTTCCATCGTCTTTTTAAATTCAATACGATCCTCGCCACGCTCAATGGCATCTACCTGGACACCGATAACCTCTACCTCATACTTATCAAGAATGCCCGCCTTTGCAAGTTCTGAGCATAAATTAAGACCTGATTGTCCACCAAGATTTGGTAATAAAGCATCCGGTCTTTCTTTTGCAATAATCTGCTCAATTCTTTCAACATTCAATGGTTCAATATAAGTAACATCAGCGATCTCCGGGTCCGTCATAATCGTCGCCGGATTGGAGTTTACTAATACGATTTCATAGCCCAGGTTTTTAAGCGCCTTACAGGCCTGTGTTCCCGAATAATCAAATTCGCAGGCCTGTCCGATAATAATCGGACCTGAGCCAATAATCAGCACTTTATGGATATCTTTTCTTTGAGACATCGTTATTCCTCCCGTTTGTTAATTCTTCTTACAATTATCACCAAATATTATACATGAAAAAAGTCGGAGTATCAATGCAAAGTTTCTATGATTTTAACAAAATAAGTTTAATATCTCTGTCATTTATGATAAGGCTCCCCCTGTATAATCCGGTAACTCCGGTAAACCTGTTCCAAAAGGATGACCCGCATTAACTGATGCGGGAAAGTCATTTTTGAAAAGCTTAATAGAAAATCCGCTTCCTTTAACACCTTGTCCGAAAGCCCCAAAGAGCCGCCGATGATAAACTGGATATGACTCACACCGCCGACCGCGAATTGACTGATTTTGTCCGCCAATTGCTCCGAGGATATCATTTTACCTTCGATAGCCAGGGCAATAACAATCCCATCCCTTCGGATATTTTTAATGAGCCGTTCTCCTTCCCGATCTTTAATCAAATCCATTTCATGATTGCTGGCATTGTCCGGCGTCTTTTCATCACTGACCTCAATAATCTCCGGTTTACAATATCTTCCCAGCCGCTTCATGTATTCATCAATGGCCATCCGATAAAACTTCTCTTTCACCTTGCCGACACATATAATGGTAATCTTCATGCCCGATCACCCTATCGTCCATTGAGCTTTCGCAAAATCCACAAAATAGCGCCAATAACAATAATCGACGGCAGAAGCCAGATAATCAGTTGTGTAATCAATGCCAGTACAACAAAGATAATGACAAGAATTAAGCCAATAGCACCATAAACCTTCACCTTTGTTTTCCATAACGGTTCCATGCCCGCCTCTGCCTCTGCATCACTATAATTGGTATATGTGGTCGTTGACTGCTGATACATATTCGATGCATCTTCAATACCATCAATAATATTTCGGGCGATCATACGGGCATCTCCAAGCTCCTCCAAAATCTGTGCTTCGCTGCGTCCGGCCGCTGTTTGTTCGTCGAAATATCGTCTATAATAATTCATCTGTTCACTGACCTGCGCCCCGTTCAATTCCTCCGAAAGCGCTTCTTGCAATACTGTCAAAAAATCCTTTTTCGTCATAGTACCTCCTAGTCATTAAAATGCGTATTACCAACAATCGCAACGCCGCACTTGTCTCTTTGTAAATATTTTTCAAAAAATTGCCGGACATCCTCTGTCGTCACCTGGCGAATCCGCTGTAAATCCTCTTCCAGTGAAACAATTCCGTCCCGAATCAGGAGGGATTTACCCAGGCCGCTCATCCGATTATAGCTGCTCTCATAGCCGAGAATCAATTCGGCCTGAATCTGTTGAATTCCAATACTCCATTCTTTTTCAGAAACACCGTTATGAACCAGTCGGGATATCTCTTCAAATATGGCCTCCATGACCTGCCCTGTCTGTGAAGGCTGCATCGCCGCATAAATCTGGAACAAACCGGCCTGTTCATAAGAACTTCCATAAGAATAAATCGCATAGGTAAGACCAAGCTCATCCCGAATCTTCATAAATAACCGGGAATTCATATTTCCGCCAAGGAGATTATTGGCAACGGTCATTACGTAGCGCTCATCACTGAGCGCTGTACAACAATCAAAAGCCAAGCATAAATGATTCTGTTCAATATCTTTATTTCTTTTCCATATAACTTTTTTAAAATCCGGTGAAATTCCCGGATCTGAACGACGGCCCTTTGGCATGTCTCCAAAATACCGGTCAAGCCATGTCAACATGTCATTCTCTTCAAAATGTCCCGCCACAGATATGACTATATTTTCTCCTACATAAAACTGATTAAAAAAATCCAGCAGCTTTTCCCGGTTGAAGCCGGACACCACATCCTTTTCTCCGGATATGAGATAACCAAGGGGATGATTTTCCCACACAGCCATCTGCAAATGCTCGTGGACCAAATCCTCGGGAGAATCCTCATACATATCAATCTCTTCCAGAATCACTCCAAGCTCTTTTTTCAATTCCTTTTCATCAAACAGAGAATTACAAAGCATATCCCCCAATATATCCAATGCCTGCTCCACATAAATATCCAGTGTCTTTGCGTAATAGCAGGTACAGTCCTTACAGGTGAAGGCGTCCATATTTCCACCGATGGCAGTCATCTCATTGGCAATATCCGCTGCCGTTCTCCGGGATGTTCCTTTAAACATCATATGTTCAATGACATGCGCCATCCCGTTGTTTGTCCGATTCTCATACATTGAGCCGGTCCGCACCCACACGCCAATGGATACCGAGCGGTAAGCCGGCATTTCTTCCATGACGATACGTATACCGTTATTTAATTTCCGCTGCTGCGTCATTCCGATCCCTCTTATAAACAAAATTTAATCATAATGAGTATACTATAGATTTTGTTAAAATAACAGTACATTTTTCTTAACTCAGAATTGTATCCTTGTCGAATATTGTGTTATACTGATGTCAGATGAAAAAACATCACTTACGGGTAGTGTCAAGTAATCTATGAAAAACTGAGTCGAAAAAATAGGCTCAAAAGAAC
>ENA-ORNG01002861-ORNG01002861.1-human-gut-metagenome-genome-assembly--contig:-NODE-2861-length-10010-cov-3.113913_pt1 | contig 10010 bp, 9 predicted proteins | sample MGYA00242113_ERZ509018 | MGnify/ENA primary metagenome ERZ509018 (study PRJEB26280, sample SAMEA2338711) | human gut metagenome | biome: human gut; feature: human-associated habitat; material: faeces... | reverse complement strand
GGTCTGCCCGGCCTTTTTTGGCAGAGCGCCCTGGATAGGGAAAGAAGCGTTTCCGGCCGAAACGGCATGAAATGCATCTGTCGCGGTCAGGTCGTTGCTTGAAGAAAATTGGAAGTGAGCGATGATTGACAAGTTCGCTCAGGATTTTTAAAATGAAGAGGAAACAAGCAACCAGATAGGAAGGATGCATCATGATCATCGATTTTCATATTCATACATTTCCCGACGCGCTGGCCGAGCGGGCAGTGAAGAAGCTGTCCGAGACCGCGAAGATCCCCAGCTATACGGATGGGACAGTGACGGATACCTTGCGGAAGATGAAGCAGTGGAAGGTGGACAAAGGGGTCTTTTTGAACATTGCCACGAAGCCTTCTCAGCAGCGGACCATCAATGACCGCTGTCTGTCCATGAACGATCCGCGCATCATCCCGTTTGGCTCGGTGCATATAGACAGCGAAGATCGGCTGGAGGAGCTGGAGCGGGTGAAGAAGCTGGGGATGAAGGGCATCAAGCTGCATCCGGATTATCAGGGGTTCTTCTTTGATGATCCGCGCGCATATCCGGTCTATGAACGGTGCGCTGATCTCGGTCTGATCGTGGTCATCCATGCCGGCAGCGATCCGGTGTCGCCCGGGGTGATCCATGCGGACCCGCAAGCCATCGCCCGCGTCCTTGACCGGTTTCCCAGGCTGATCCTGGTCGCCGCGCATTTTGGCGGGACAGACTGCTGGGACGATGTGCTTCGTCATCTTGTCGGCAAACAGGTGTATCTGGATACGGCGCTTTCTGCTGGAAACATCCCCGCTGATACCGCGCGGCAGATCATTCGTGCGCATGGTGCGCATCGGATCTTGTTTGGCAGTGACTGTCCATGGCACAGCTCGGCCATGGATGCAGAGTTTATCCGCTCATTGGGCTTGAGCGAACAAGAAGAAGAGCAGATCTTCTATCAGAATGCCTGCGCGCTGCTGGGAAGGGATCAGATCTAGCTGCGGTGAGCAAGACAGTGTCGTCTGTCTTGGCGCTGCGGCTTTTTCTCTTTTCTGCGCAGGCCGTTCGTCCATGGAAGGCGTGCGGATCCCGCGACTTACCGCTTTTGGCGCGCCTTGTGTGGTTCATGCCGCAAAACATGGTTTTTGTTTGTATTTTTATGTCGGCGGCTCTATAATAAAGCAAGAGAAAGAGGTGCAGAAAAATGAATGAGATCATGAGACGGACAGAACAGCTTCGCGCGCAGATGAAGGCGCACGGAGTGGATGCCTACATCGTGCCGACATCTGATTTTCACGAAACAGAATATGTTTGTGATTATTTCAAGGCAAGGGCATATATGAGCGGATTCACCGGTTCGGCAGGAACGTGTGTCTTTACCGCAAAAGAAGGGAAGCTGTGGACGGACGGCCGTTATTTCATCCAGGCTGCCAAGCAGCTGGAAGGCAGCGGCATCGATCTGATGCGCATGGGCGATGAAGGTGTGCCGACGATCGAAGAGTATTTGCTGGACGCTCTGCCTGAGCATGCCGTTCTGGGCTTTGACGGCCGCGTCATGAACACGGCCATGGTGGAAAAGCTGGAAAGCGTGCTGCAGGCGCGCGGAGCGAAGATCAGCTGTGATATGGATCTTGTCGGGGAGATCTGGACGACACGTCCGGCGTTCCCGGCCACACAGACGTTTGAACTGGATGTCAAGTATACCGGCAAAAGCGCAGGGGAGAAACTGGCAGAAGTCCGCAAGGCCATGCAGGCAGAAGGCGCAGATACCCACATCATCACCCGTGTTGATGACATCGCCTGGCTGCTCAACATGCGCGCGGATGACGTTCCTTGTTTCCCGGTGGCATTGTGCTATGCGATCATCTATGCGGATGATGCCGTGCTCTATATCCATGCGGATCGGCTGAGCGATGATCTGAAACATACATTTGCACAGATCGGCGTGCGTACGGCAGACTATGATGCGATCTATGAGGATGTCAAGCATATTCGAGCAGGCAGCCGGGTGCTGCTGGATAAGGCAAATACCAACTACCGTATCGTCTCTTCTCTGCCGCAGGGCGTGGAAGTGATCAGCCGTCCGAATCCGATCGTGCTGATGAAGGCGGTAAAGAATCCGGTGGAGCTGGAAAATATCCGCCGCTGTCATATCCGTGACGCGGTGGCGATGACCCGCTTCATGTATTGGCTGAAGACCAATGTGGGAAAAATGAAGATCACGGAGATCTCCGCAAGCGATCAGCTGCTGGCATTCCGTCAGGAACAGGAGCTGTTCATCGAACCGAGCTTCGACACCATTGCGGCATATCAGGATCATGCGGCGATGATGCATTACAGCGCAAATGAAGAAAGCGATGTGGAACTGAAGCCGGAAGGCGTGCTGCTGGTGGACAGCGGCGGTCAGTATTATGAGGGAACGACCGATATTACGCGCACGTTCGTGCTTGGTCCGATCTCTGCGGAATGCCGTCTGCACTTTACGACGGCGCTGCGTTCCATGATCCGTCTGGCACAGGCGCGCTTCCTGTATGGCTGCCGCGGCATGAACCTGGACATTTTGGCACGCGGGCCGCTGTGGGATCTGGATCTGGATTATAAATGCGGAACAGGCCATGGCATCGGCCATGTGCTCAATGTGCATGAGGCGCCGAATGGATTCCGCTGGCGCATCGTGCCTGAGCGCAACGACAGCTGCGTGCTGGAAGAAGGTATGGTGCAGAGCGATGAGCCGGGTGTTTATCTCGAAGGCGAATACGGCATCCGTCATGAGAACGAGACGGTCGTCCGCAAGGGCGAGAAGAATGAGTACGGTCAGTTCATGTACCTGGAGACGATCACCTTCGTTCCGATCGATCTGGACGGCGTAGATCCGGATGTGCTGACACAGTATGAGCGCAAGTGGCTGAATGAATATCATCAGGCGGTATATGATAAGGTTTCACCGTATCTGAACGATGAAGAGAAGGCATGGCTCAAGCATGCCACCAGAGCGATCTAAGCGGTGTTGAAAAGCAGACTGGTCAATGTGCGCTGTCCGGCATGCGGATATACGACATTTCTGAAAAAGGAAACGTATGTGGTCGCTTCCTTCGGCGGAACGATGAAGGAACAGCTGCGCAGCAAGGAATATTTTACGTTTCATTGCCCACGCTGTCATGAAGCCTCTCTTTACGCCCATCCGATGCTGTATTATGATGCGCAGAAGCGCTTCATGCTCGTGCTGAGCAGCGAGGACAGCGCCTTGCCGCATGAGGAAGGGATCCAGTGCGTGCATGTGCATACCGGCGAGGACTTCATCGAAAGCCTGCGGTTTCTGGACGATGGGTTCTGTCCGCCGCAGATCGACTGGATCAAGGCACGGCTGCAGAGACGCTATCCTCAGGCGAAGATCACTTACGATTGCCTGGAGAATGGGTGCTTGTGGTTTATGATCGAGGAAGGCAGTGTGCAGATGCCGGCAGGCGTGCCTGTGCAGATCCTCGATGATGGAAAACATCTGTTTTCTGATCGCTGAAGCTGACATAAAGAAGAAAAGTGGTCTGATGGCATGCCGTTCATCAGACCGCGTTTTTTGTCAGCCTGCATCAGCTATGATCGCAGAGACAGGGAAGCGTCTGTTCATGCGGCATGAGCACCGTCAAAGAGAAAAAACGACACAGCTGAAATTTTTTCTTGACAACTGAGAGAAAAATAGATAGAATATCTATGTCGATGGGGTGTTAGCTCAGCTGGGAGAGCACCTGTTTTGCACGCAGGGGGTCAGGAGTTCGATTCTCCTACGCTCCACCATGATAAAAAGGACACGCTGATATCAGCGTGTTTTTTTATTTTACGATATGGAGAAGAAAAGAGGCCGGCTTGTGCTGGCCTCTTGGATCATGATCATCCGCGCAGCTTGTGCTTGATGCCGCGCAGGGTATCGTATATGTGATTGATCGTCGGGTGGATCACATAATGGAAATCACCGACCAGTTCTTCGATCTCGCCCTGGAATCCTTTCTTGAACAGATAGACGCCGTAATCTGGGGCATCCGGGTCAAAGATCCCGCTGGTGCCGTACAGGTTGTAGCGTTCCTGTCCTTTGGCGATGCCTTCCTGCATCATCTTCCAGTGCATGGCATAGGGAGAAGCGAATTTCATGTATTTGTCGTACACGCCGCTGAGCAGGCAGAGCGACTCGCGGCCGTAGGTGAACCAGACGCCGCTGGAGAGGACGAGCACTTCGCCGTCTGTCCGCTTGAGCTCCTGTGCTTCGCGGATCTTCTCTTCGAGCTGTCTGATCTGTTCCTGGGCAAGATCCAGGCGGGTGCGGATCTTGTGGCTCTTTTCGTTGACTTCCAGCTTCTTCAGGCAGTCAGCCTCTGTCTTTCGCTCCTGGCTGAGGTCATGCTCAAGATCGGCGATATAGTCGTCGACCTTTAATTCCGCATAGAGGAACTTGATGTATCCCTTGGGGGCGAATTCCTGATACAGCTGCTCATAGTATTCTTTGCTGCGTCCTTCGAAGCCGCGGCGGTCCTCGGTATGCTCCATCACTTTGATGAAGAGGTCGATCTGGTCTGCCTTCAGCTCTCTGACGCTCACATGGTATTTCTCTGCCTTGCGGATGCTGCGGACGGTCTTGCGTTCAAAGCTCTTCAGCAGCTCATCTGCGCTCATGCCGCGATAAGGGACGGTATAGATCCATCTGGGTTCATAATCCAGGTCGATGCCGCGGGTGAAGCCGAGATGATGATAGCCGAGGCGCTTGAGGTGCTCCACCACATCGCTGTGGTCGAAACCGCCTGCTACGCGCTCTCCGTTCAGATCGCGCTGGACATAAGGATAATAAGGGTCGATCTTCAAGATCATGCACTTGCGCGCTTTCAGAAAACGGATGAGCTCATGATGGAAGAAATCGAGCAGCTCGCTGTCTTCATAATCGATCAAGAAGCCGCGCAGCGCCTGCACCAGGGTATAGCCCAGAAAGACCTTCAGCTCGCTGAGCATGGCGGCAGCGATGATCTTTCCCTCATCCTTGACGCCGACATATTCGGTATGAAAGCCGCGTTTTTCTCTGACATGCGCCATCTGCGGGGTCTGCCAGAAGCTGCGCAGCGGATGGGAATCCGCGAAGGCGGCGAATTCCTGTTCGCTCAATGTGGTGAATTCCATGTGAAACACTCCTTTGCACGTTCAGAAACAAGTATAGCACAAAAGGAAAAAATTGAAATCTGTTTTTGCGCGCCGTCAGCGCTTTGCATATCTTTGAAGGAACTTTTGGTAGGAATTGTGGTATACTATTATACAGTCTTTGCGGCCGCCGCTGATATGCGGCAGTCCGGACTTTCGGGAAGGTGATAAAGATGGCTCTTTCAACGCTGATTGAACTGAGCGAGAGTGAATATGATGCGTTTGCATCAGTGCATCCGTATGCGAACTTTCTGAATTCCATCTATTCTGGAAGAAAATTCGCCCTGCGCGGATGGAATGTCTGCTATGTCGGCATCCGCCGTGACAGCGAGCTGGCGGCAGCGACGCTGCTGGTCTATACGAAGCTGCATGGCAGCTATCAGTATTTCTACGCGCCCAGAGGCTTTTTGCTGGACTATACGGACAGCGCACTGCTGCAGGCGATGTGCGCAGGCGTCAAGCAGTTCGCGAAAGAACGCAACGGCCTGTATCTGAAGATCGATCCATATGTGCCATATCAGGAACATGACCAGGACGGCCATGTGGTGGAAGGCGGCTTCTGCAATCAGAAGATCGTAGACGATCTGCAGGCATGCGGATTTGAACACCAGGGGTTTACCCGAGGATATGACATGGCCAATCAGTGCCGCTGGATGTCCGTGCTGGATGTGCAGGGAAAAGATGAGGAACAGCTCCTCAAGCAGATGAACGCGCAGACGCGTCAGAATGTCAAGAACACCATCAAGAACGGCATCCGTGTGCGGGAGCTGGCCTATGATGAGCTGGATATCCTGTATGACATCGTCAACCGCACCGGGGAACGGCGCGGGTTCGAATATCTGCCGCTCTCTTATTATCAGCAGCAGCTGAAGACCTTCGGCGATCATGCGAAGGCATACTTATCTTATCTTGATCTGGACGATTACATGGCGCGGATCCATGCAGAACAGCAGAAGGAAGAACAAAACGTGGAGACCGCGCAGGAAGGGCTGCGGGAGAATCCGCATTCCAAGAACAGCACGAACCGCCTGAAGAGCGCGCAGTCTCATCTGGAAGCGCTGAAAAAGCGTGAGGATGAGGCGGTGAAGCTGCGGGAAGAGTGCGGCAGCATCGTTCCGCTTGCCGCGGCATTGTTCCTGTTTTATGGAAAAGAGGTCATCTATCTGACCAGCGGATCCAATGATCAATACAAGAAGTTCAAGGGACCCTATGCCCTGCAATGGGCGCTGATCCGCATGACGCTTCATCAGGGATATGATCGATATAATTTCTATGGCATCAGCGGTTTGTTTGAAAAAGACGAAGACGGTTATGGGGTCTTTGACTTCAAGCGCGGCTTCCATGCCGACGTAGTGGAGCTGCTTGGCGATTTCATCATGCCGATCCACGCGAGGGCATATAAGAATTATCAGCGGCTTCAGAAGCTGAAACATATGATCAGACGGTAAAGATTGAAGGAGAGATCGAAATGTATACATTCAATGAGAATGTAGCGCCTGAACGACATGATGCGTTTGTCCGACAGAGCCCGCTGTGCAACCTGCTGCAGTCTTCTGACTGGGCCAAGGTGAAAGAGAACTGGGATCATGCGATCGTAGGCGTGGAGGATGAAGAGGGGCTCAAGGCATCGGCCATGGTGCTGATCAAGCGGCTTCCGCTCCATTTTACGATGATGTACATCCCGCGGGGACCGATCATGGATCATACGGATGAGCAGCTGGTCTGCTTTTTCATGTCTGCGCTGAAACGCTGGGCCAAACGATATCACTGTCTCTTCATCAAGATGGATCCGGGGATCCATTACAAGGATTATCGGATCGAGGAGGGAGACGGGCCGATCGGCGAGGACATCCCGCTGATCTTAGACAATATGAAGAAGGCCGGCGCGATCCACCAGGGCTTCACGACATATATCGAGGAAAGCATACAGCCGCGTTATCAGGCCAATGTCTACGCCTGCGAGGACTTTGAGGCATCGCTTCCCCGGCATACGCGCCGTTTGATCAAGGATGCGGTGAAAAGAGATGTACGCGTCGTACGCGCTGGAAAAGAGCAGATCCAGGCATTCAGCGATGTGGTCGCGCTGACGGAAAAAAGGAAGCATGTCAGCCTGCGCAATCAGGAATATTTCCAGCAGCTGATGGACATATATGGGGATGACTGTTATCTCTTTCTGGCGGAAGTGGACATCCCGCAGACGCTGAACAGGCTGTATGCGGAAAAACAGCAGAATGACGAGGAGCTGGCTTCTCTTGGCGATGGCGCGCCGAAGAAGAAACGCCGGCTGGATGACATTCACCGCGCGTTGGAGCGCGACATCAGCGAATTTGAGCAGTTTGCGCAGGAATATCCGCAGAAGACCGTCATCGCTGGTGTCCTGTCCATCCGGATGGGCGATACGCTGGAGATGCTTTATGCGGGGATGAACGATCGCTTCAAGAAGTTCATGCCGCAGTATTATCTCTATACGGAGATCATGAAGCATGCGTTTGCGCGCGGATGCAGATATGCCAATATGGGCGGCGTAGAAGGCGATCTGAGCGATGGCCTGACGAAGTTCAAGGCGAATTTCGCGCCATATATCAATGAGTTCATCGGAGAGTTCGACCTGCCGGTCAACAAGATGCTGTATCGGTTTGCGCACAGCGCATATCAGGTCAGAAAACGCGAGATGATCAAGAGAAATGAGGAAATAGACGATGAAGATTGAGATTCGGACGCTGCAGGATACGGCCAGGCTGGCACAGCGGCTGGCCGCGTTATTGAAAGGCAGACACGCGCTGATCACGCTGAGCGGCGATCTGGGCGCGGGAAAGACGACATTCACCAAAGCGCTGGGCAAGGCGCTGGGAGTCACAGAGACCATCAATTCGCCGACGTTCACCATTCAGAAGAGCTATCGCATGGCAGATGGCGGGACGCTGTTCCACATCGATGCGTACCGTCTGGAAGGGATCACGCAGGATCTGGGGTTTGAGGAATGCTTCGATGAAGGCATCTGCGTGATCGAATGGTCAGATTTCATCGCGGACGAGCTGCCGCAGGAACGGCTGGAGATCGCGATCGCGCATGGCGAGGGCGATGAACAGCGCATCTTTACCCTGAAGGCAATCGGCGCGCAGTATGAGGAGATATTGGAGGGACTGGCATGAAGACATTGTGTATGGACACGGCGCATAAGAACCTGATCGTGGCCCTGTATGAAAATGACCGCATGATCTGCGGCATCGCCAGGGAAGCGTGGAAACGGCAGAGCGAGGACCTGTTTCCGGCCATCATCGAATGCATGGAAAAGGCCGGCTGGGACAGCACGGATCTGGATGAGGTCGTCATCACGGATGGTCCGGGCAGCTATACCGGCGTGCGCATCGCGATGACGGTGGCCAAGGTGCTGTGCACCCGCCTGAACATCCCGCTTTATGCCATCAGCACGCTGCAGCTGTATGCTGGGCTGGATCCGAACGCGTTGGTATTGATGGATGCCAGGAGCCGCCGGGCCTATGTCGGCATCCTGGAGGAAGGGCGCTTTTTGAAGGCGCCGTGCGTCATGACGCTCGAGGAGATCGAACAGCTCGCTGCGCAAGGTGATCTTCATCTCTATGGCGATGCGCAGCTGATCGGCCGTGAGGCGCTTCCTTCAGATTATCTGGACAATTTCATCGCGCTGCGTCCGTGCTATCGCCGCGTGGAGAACGTGCATACGCTGACCCCGGCGTATCTGAAGGATCAAAGCGCGTATCGGACCGGGACAAAATAATGATCCGGCAGATGAGCATGGATGATCTGCAGGCAGTGGAGGCGCTGGAGCAGCGCTGCTTCAGATCAAGCTGGAATGAGGAACAGCTACGCTATGAGCTGGAAGAGAATGCCTTTTCGCATGCCCTGGTGCTGGAAGAAGCGGGAGAGATCGTGGGGAGCATGATCTATTGGACCATATTTGAGACATGTCAGCTCTGCCGCATCGCCGTTTCTCCCGATCAGCGCAGAAAAGGATATGGCAGGACACTGCTGAACAGGCTGATGAGCGACGCCGCAAAAGAAGGCTGCGCGTTCATCACGCTGGAAGTGCGCGTCAGCAATCAGCCCGCCATCGCCATGTATGAAGCGTTTGGCTTCGTGCGCAGCGGGCGCAGGAAAAATTATTATCAGGATAACGGGGAAGACGCGTTCGTATACGCGTGTGCCGCAGGAGGTATAGAAGAATGAAAGATATCATCGTGCTTGGGATCGAGAGCAGCTGCGATGAGACCGCAGTCGCGATCGTGAAGAACAGAAAAGAGATCCTTTCCAGCGTCGTGGCGACGCAGATCGATGTCCATAAGGAATTTGGCGGCGTCATTCCGGAAGTGGCCAGCCGCATCCATGTGGAAAACATCTCCATGGTGATCGAAGAGGCGCTCAAACAGGCGGATCTCAGCGTAGCGGATGTCGATGCGATCGCTGTGACGCAGGGGCCGGGGCTGATCGGCTGCCTGCATGTCGGCGTGCATGCGGCCAAGACGCTGGCCTGGGCCTATCATAAGCCGCTGGTGCCGGTGCATCATATCGCCGGGCATATCTTCGCCAACGCGCTCATCACGGACCTGCATTTCCCATTGCTTGCGCTGGTCGTTTCCGGCGGACATACCGAGCTGGTCTATCTGAAGGATGAAAACAGCTTTACGGTGCTGGGAGAAACGCAGGATGATGCCATCGGGGAGGCGTTTGACAAGGTGGCCAGGGTCATGGGACTGCCGTATCCGGGCGGCCCGCAGATCGATAAGCTGGCCAAGGAAGGTCATCCGGTCTATGCGCTGGCAAAGCCGAAGACGGAGAATCCGATGGATTTCTCGTTCAGCGGGCTC
>ENA-ORNG01002860-ORNG01002860.1-human-gut-metagenome-genome-assembly--contig:-NODE-2860-length-10012-cov-2.315456_pt1 | contig 10012 bp, 9 predicted proteins | sample MGYA00242113_ERZ509018 | MGnify/ENA primary metagenome ERZ509018 (study PRJEB26280, sample SAMEA2338711) | human gut metagenome | biome: human gut; feature: human-associated habitat; material: faeces... | reverse complement strand
TCTTCAACATGGAAATGCAGTATCTGGAAACAGAAGAGAAATGGTTTGCCAACTGGGATATGGGTGGTGCATACTGGGAAAAACAAAATCCGGTAGCCCAACGCACATTCGCCAACTCTCCACACCAGTTTGTAGACAAATGGGATACACCTATCCTTTGTATTCATGGCGAAAAAGACTACCGTATTCTAGCCAACCAGGCAATGGCTGCTTTTGATGCCGCCGTAATGCGTGGTGTTCCTGCCGAGCTACTGATATATCCGGATGAAAATCACTGGGTATTGAAACCTCAGAATGGTATCCTCTGGCAACGCACATTCTTTGAATGGCTGGACAAATGGTTGAAATAAAAAAACAGACGATTGAAGTCTCCTGAAACAGACCATCTGTTAGGGATGAACAGACCGTCTATTTGATACGAACAGACCATCTATTCGCAGTGAATAGATGGTCTGTTTTTTACCTCTGCATAAACCCCTGTAATTCAAGGCATAAGTATTGTTTTACTTCTTCCATCGGCACCTCCCGTTTCAGCTCCTGTTGCAGCGAAGTGACTCCTTTATCTATGAAGCCGCAGGGGTTGATATAACTGAAATATCGTAAATCAGTATTCACATTCAGCGCCAATCCATGCATGGTAACGAAATGACTGCTACGCACGCCAATAGCGCATATTTTACGCGCACGCGGCGTATCTCCCTCCAGCCAAACACCTGTTGCTTTCTCCAATCTCCCGGCAGCAATGCCATAAGAGGCACATACACGGATGACCGCTTCTTCCAACAAATGTACATACTCTTTCAGCCCCAACGAGAATTCTTCGAGATTCAGGATAGGATAACATACCAGTTGTCCCGGACCATGATATGTGATATCACCTCCACGATCGATATGATAGAGCGTAGCTCCTATCTTCTGAAGTTGTTCCTCACTCAACAGCATATTTCCTTCTTTACCGCTACGACCTAAAGTATAGACATGCGGATGTTCACACAAAATGATGTGATTTTCATACTCTTCCCCTGCCTGCTTGGCACGAATAAGAGCATCAAACCACTCCGTTTGCCGGGTCCATGCATCGGCATACGGAATAATATTCCAGTCTGTTACATTCAGTTTCATGCCGACAAAGTTAAGACTTTAGGGATAAAATCGTATATTTGCCGACAGCAAAATGAAAAAAGATGAAACATAACTTCCCACAAGTAGATTTGCCGGTTGAAATGCTGGCATGGAGAGATGTTACAGAAGATATTCTGAATCTCTATCGCCAGTCATGCCGTCTGAAGGCATGTATTTTTGCATTATGCACTGAAGGGACCATTACAGCATCCATCAATCTGATGGAACATGAAATAAAAAAGAATGATCTGATCATTCTGATGCCGGGAACTATCTTACAGCTCAATGAGCAAGTAGAAAAAGTACGGCTTTGCTTCGTAGGTTTCTCCAGTCACTGCGTCAACGGTATTAATCTATTGCAGGCTACGATGAGATCTTTCTCCAAAATATGGGATAATCCGATTGTAAATGTCAGCGACTTAATAGCATCCTATTTCGTGGATTACTTTGCACTACTGACACGTATATCAATCTCCCATCCTACCGCCACCAGTACCGCAATGGCACAAAGTGTGCTCCACAGCATTTTGCTTGGAATTAATGCCCTTTATGCCAATCGTCCGCAAAGCATTCTTGCCAAAAGCCGCAAAGAGGAAATTTGCCAAAAATTCGTACAACTGGTTATTGAAAATTATATGACTGAGAGACGTGCTCAATTCTATGCCGACAAGCTGGGAATTTCATTGCAGCATCTCAGTACTACCGTAAAACAAGTAACAGGAAGGAATGTACTCGAAATTATTTCGCATGTGGTGATTACAGACGTCAAAGCACGGCTGAAATCCACAGACATGACTATTCAGGAAATAGCCTATTCACTGAACTTCCCCAGTGCCTCTTTCTTCGGAAAGTACTTTAAGAGGCACATGGGGATGAGTCCGTTGGAATATAGAAATAGTTAGTATCTTAAACGAAGGCTGTTCAAGACTACCGATACACTGGAAAATGCCATAGCGGCACTTGCCAACATGGGGTTCAGCAATAATCCATTGATTGGATAAAGTAATCCGGCAGCAATAGGAATACCTATCAGATTGTAAATGAATGCCCAGAACAGATTCTGATGAATCAAGCGCACCGTCTGCCGGGAGAGATTGAATGCTTTCGGCAACAGCAACAGATCCGAAGTCATAAGAGTGACCATTGCCACATCCATGGCAATGTCCGTTCCTTTACCCATGGCAATGCTTACATCGGCACAAGCCAAAGCCTGTGAATCATTGATACCATCACCCACCATAGCTACTGTTTTTCTCTGAAGTTGAAGCTGGCGTACAAACTCTTCCTTATCATCCGGCAAAGCATCGGCAATATACTGGATATTGCCTAATCGTCCGGCAACAGCAGAAGCAGTACGTTCACCGTCTCCCGTCAGCATATAAACTTCAATACCCTGGGTACGGAGTTCGCGAACAGCCTCAGCGGAAGTCGCCTTTATCTGATCTTTGATAGCAACAATCGCAAGCAATTCATCCTTGCGGCCAAAGTAAACGATGCTACAACCGTCCGACTCGTATTGAGCCAGCATTTCTCCCAAAACATCAGTCAGGGTGGCATGGTAATCTTTCAACAACTTGTGGCTGCCTGCCCAATACTCAGCACCCTGATAAGTCACTTTAATACCCTTACCGGTAATACTTTCAAAACCATCCAGAGTTGCAGGAACAATGTTCTCTTGTTCTTGCAAGGCAGTGACAATAGCACCAGCCAGCGGATGCTCCGATTTAAGCTCGGCAGCCAAAAGAATGTCTTTATAATGTCCTTCCTGCGGCTGTGCCCATAACCAACCGGCAACGGTAGGATGCCCTTCAGTCAATGTACCGGTCTTATCCAATACCACAACATTTACCTTTCGCATCTGTTCCAGTGCCACAGCATCTTTTATCAGAATATGATGATCGGCAGCCTTACCGATACCTACCATCATAGCCAGTCCCAATGCACAAGGGCAAGCAATCACCAATACGGAAACCGCTGACAGCATGGCATGTGAAAGCATATCCACACCACCAAAGAACATCCAGATAAAGAATGTCAGGACAGACAAACCCAGTACGACAGGAACAAAGATACCCGTCACTTTATCTACAATACGCTGCACGGGAGCCTTACTGCCTTGCGCTTCCTGCACCATACGGATGATACGCGCCAGCACTGTTTCTCCACCTACTTTCTCGGCACGGATTATGAACGATCCTTTCTGATTGATGGTTCCGGCCAACACATGCGAGCCAATCTTCTTTTCTACCGGAATAGGCTCACCGCTTATCATGCTTTCATCTACATAAGAGTCACCTTCGGTCAGAAAACCATCCACAGGGATTTGCTCACCGGGACGGACACTCACCAGATCATCGATGTTCAATTGATCCAAAGGTACATCCAGCTCTTTACCGTCGCGTACTACACGGGCTTTCTTAGGTTGCAAACCCATCAGTTTGCGGATAGCAGTGGAAGTATTTCCCTTCGCACGTTCCTCCATGAGTTTACCTGTCAAAACGAAGGCGATGATAACCACAGCAGCTTCGTAATAGACATGAGGCTCCAATCCACGGTTATACCAGAAATCGGGGAAGAAAGTATTAAAGACGCTGAACAGGAAAGCAATGGATGTACTTAGTGCCACCAATGTATCCATATTGCTGTGTCCCAGACGTGCTTGTTTCCAGGCACCGGTATAGAACGGCGTACCGAACAATACCAATACAGGAATAGCAAGTACCATCTGTATCTCGTTAGAATAAGGTACATGCATGAAGACCATGGAAAGCAACAACAGGGGAACAGCAAAAATCCACGCTCCTATCACCCGCGTTTTCAAGCGGCGATAGCGTTTCTGTTGTTCTTCCTCCTGACGTTCTTCAACATGCTCTTCCTCCATGATGAGGTCATAGCCCGCAGCCAGTACGGCAGCACGAATTTCTCCGGGTGTCAGTTTGTCCGTCTCATAGGAGACAGACAGTGTATTGGAAGCAAAGTTGACCGAAGCATCTGCAACGCCCACCAACTTGCGAACTGTCTTTTCTACGTTATTGGCGCATCCCGCACAATGCATGTTCAGCACGGGAAACGTCTGTTTTTTTAAATTACCCATATATTGTTTTTATTTCAAGTTTTATATCAAAACAATCTCTACAGGCCGTTTGTTCGACTACTTCTTGTCCTCTTGTTTCGTTTCTTTCACGAATTCGGCTTCGTAGTTGAACTTCTTGAAACCGGCTTTCAGTTTATCCACAGTTGTCTTTTCAGCATCATAAGTAATGGAAACTGTTTTCGTTTTCAAGTCTGTAGAGAATTCTTTTACTCCTTTCTCAAATTTAATGTTATTCTTCACCTTCCGTTCACAGTTTTCGCAATGCATCTGTGAAACTTTAAAGACAGCTGTACGGATATCTTTTGCCATTACTGCCGTTACACTCAACAAAGCTACTACGAGGGCAGCCATCATTCTTTTTGTTTTCATAATCAATTTAGTTATTAGTTATTAGTAATTAGTTTCTTGCCAGGTTAAACCTCAACCCGATATATGCTTTCGCCCCGTGCATCGGTCCCCACACCATGGTAGCATCGAAATTCTCTCCCCATGGGTTAGAAGCATCGATTATCGGATTCTTCTGTTTAAAGTTCGTCAGGTTCTCACCGCCGATATAAACAGACCAGCGACGGAAATAGCGCGTCACCTGCGCACTGAGTTGCTGGAAACTACCGTAACGACGTTCCCACGAAAGACTTCCGTCAGACAGTTCATAAGGATCGGGCATCCTTCCACCACCATTCAACTGCAAGGTAGCATCGAATTGCCACAAACCCAGAGGAGTCTGATAAGAAGCAGTCAACAAGCCTTTATATTTACCAGTAAGTGGCTTCTCCATTAATTTACCATTATAGGTAGTTTTCGCGTCCGTCAAACGGTAAGCCGCAGTCAAAGTGAAGCCTTTGAACAACGGATAATTGGCTTCTACCTGGAATACATGCGAATAAGAACGCCCATCCAGATTGTAAAAAGCCACTTCATGCGGATTGCTGTCCATATCCACTACTACCTGTTTCAGGAAATCCGTATAGTAATATTCTGCATTCACATTCAGCGTCTTACCGAAAAGGGGGATATAAGTCGAAACACTCGCACCGTAATTCCACGCTTCCTCTTGGTCCAGATGAGAAGCAATCTTCATCTTGCGGCTACTTGCCAGAAGATAATTATTCTCCGCCAATACATGATTCGTACGATATCCCTTACCGGCAGACAAACGGAAATGCAGATATTCATTCGGATTATATTTGACGTGGGCACGCGGTGTCACAAAGAAGCCGTACTCACTACTGTAATCTCCCCGAATACCTCCCATCAGCATCAACTGATCGTTCAGATTGAATGTATATTGGACATAAGCTCCCGGAACAGACTCCTTCACAAATTTCTTCGTCAGCCCTTCTTCTGCCTGATTCGTCAGCCGATAGTTCTGATCGTAACCATCATAGTTAAAACTTAATCCGGCAGACAGACTATGCTGCTTACTGAGCTCCGTTTCAAACAGCAGCGAAGCATAAAAATTACTCTGATCCACATCATACAGTTTACGCCCGTAATTGGCATACTGATTATGCAACGTTCCCTGTAAAATCAAAGCAAGATTCGTATTTTTCTCTTTGTCGAAGATATAAGCATTCTTCGTGAACGCTTCGTAACGATTTGTTTTGATACCTATTTCATACAGGTCATGCGAAGGAGTATTTCCGTGTGCAATCTGACCGCTGTTTCGAGTTTCATGCAACGCCTTTATACCTGCCTGGAATACATAGTGGTCACCCATATATGCCCATCGGTTCCAGACATTATATTGCTCCACACGAGGTATATCTACAAAACCATCATCATTAGAGTCATGAGATTTCGTCTCATTCTCATAATGTGCCAACAAAGAAGTGCTCCATCGCTTCGACAACTTTACCGTAGCATCCGCATTGGCTTCATAGCGGTTCGTACTACTGGCAAAAAGATTTGCCGACACCCAATCCGCTTCCGGCAATTGAGGCTTCTTGAATTCTACATTGATCTGTCCGGTTATGGACTCATATCCATTCTTCACGGACGAACTTCCTTTGCTGACCTGTATACTCTGCATCCACGGCCCGGGTACGTATCCTAAACCATAAGGAGCGGCAGCCCCCCGGAAATTGGGAATATTTTCAGTCATCATCTGCACATACGTACCGGAAAGTCCTAACAGTTTAATTTGTTTGGCTCCCGTAGCTGCATCCGAGTAGCTGACATCCACGGAAGGATTCGTCACAAAGCTCTCTCCCAGATTACAGCAAGCCGCACGTGTCAGTTCGGCACTACTAATCATATCTTCATTCATCACACTGGTGCGCAGTTTCATAGTTCCCAATTTGCGGGTCACTACATTTACTTCACTCAGTTCCACTCCTTCACGAAGAACAATATCAAGTTGTTGGTTTCCTTTGTCTACATGTATCGTGTCATTCTCAAAACCAATAAAGCTAACCACAAGCATGTGGCTGCGAGCAGGCTTATGAATTGAAAAGTTACCGTCTTCATTGGTAGTTACTCCATTGGTTGTATTCATCCAAAACACATTCGCTCCCGGAATAGGTTCTCCGGCAGCATCTTTTACGACACCTGTTACTTGCGCCTGCAAAAAATTAAAAGTAAAAAGTGAAATTAATAAGAATATATATTTCATATATCTGAATTCATTTATTAAGGGTACAAAAATAGGATATATTTCATGCAACAAGGTTGCAAGACTATCCAGCTATCAATTCTTTAAAAGAGAACGTGCAAAGGTATCATCTCCGTACTCTTAGATACGGACAAACTACGGACCAGACACAGTTCAGATATAGCTTTGGATAGAACCGGGCAGGAAGGAAAACACTTCTCCTGCACACTAATTGATTCTAAATAATGAGAACAGAATATAAGGCCAGATACTGCCTCGAACTATCAGGATGCGGAGGTACGGCATACGATGCCTCTTTCAATTCCCTCGTAGGCAAGGAGTATTGGAAATCCGGCAATACTTCGCAGAAAAGTTGAATGACAGGTACGGTTATAACAGGACTTTCACATGAATATTTCACCAAATCCACTTTATAAAAAGTAGCCGTACAGCCTTCGTCTTTGCAAGATTTTTCCGGTTTATGAGAAGTTTTATGAGATTTATGGCATTTGGCACAGCCATTGGTGCAACATGCTTGCGCTGTCTCGCAGCGGGCACAACAATAATGGACAATAGAGACTCCTGCCCCTGCATAAACAACCGTCAGGGACAATAAAACTGCCAATATGTAACGAAGTCTCTTCATATCCGGTGCAAAGATAGCCAGATAAAAGCATTCATACCTATCTTTTTTCATTTTTTATATGTTCTATTCGTTAATATGTTCTATATTTGTCGATAACGAACTGATATCGAAATGTTGAATTTAACGAAGAAAGTCCAAATGAAAAAGCAATATGTCAGCCTACTTGTCATTCTACTTGCGGCAAGTGGCTTTTTATTTTCTTGCGGTAACACTGTGAACAAAAGCGCGGGTGCGCTGGAGTTCGACAGTATACAGGTAAATGAGGTAGCCCACCTCTTCGGAGACACTGCGAAGCCCGGCTGCAACATCATCATCAACTTTGCATACGCTAATAAGTCGTCCGACGAAAAGCTGAAAGACAGTCTGAACACCTATTTCCTTTCAGCCTGTTTCGGAGATAAATACATGACTCTGAAGCCTGAAGAGGCGGTAAAGCTTTACAAGGAAAACTATATCAAGGATTACCTGAAAGATTTGGAACCGATGTATGCCAAAGATGAAGCTGAGAAAGAAGACTCTGCTTCAATATTAGCTTGGTATTCTTATTATAAAGGTATTGAAAGCCACGTGCAGTATTATAAAAAACATCTGCTGGTTTACCGCATCAACTACAATGAATATACCGGAGGCGCACATGGTATTTATATGTCTACTTTCCTGAATATGGACCTGCGCACCTTGAGCCCGATACGTCTGGATGATATTTTTGTAGGAGAATATCAGGAAGCTCTCACCGATTTATTATGGAACCAGCTCATGGCAGACAATAAAGTTACTACACGCCAGGAAGTGGAGGATATGGGCTATACAAGTACAGGAGACCTGGAACCGACTGAAAACTTCTACCTAAGTCCCAAAGGTATCACCTTCTATTATAACATTTATGAAATTGCTCCTTATGTGATGGGCCCGGTAGAAATTACCTTGCCTTATGAGATCATGTCGCATCTGCTGAGTGATGATACTATGGTATTGAACGAAATAAGAAACGAGAACTAATTATGATTTAGGACTTCCACCCGCATCGTAAATCATAAATTATAAATCATAATTCATAAATTATTCACATGGAAATCATTCTAAAGTACTTCCCAGACCTCACAGAGGCGCAGAAGCAGCAATTTGCGTCCCTCTATGATCTCTATACGGACTGGAATGCAAAAATAAACGTCATATCACGTAAAGACATTGAAAACCTGTACGAACACCACGTACTCCATTCATTGGGTATAGCAAAAGTGATTCGCTTTACTCCCGGCACCCGCATCATGGACCTTGGAACGGGTGGTGGTTTTCCGGGTATTCCCCTTGCCATCTTATTCCCCGAGGTGAAGTTCCATCTTGTTGACAGTATCGGGAAGAAAGTACGTGTAGCAACGGAAGTAGCCAACAGCATCGGACTGAAAAACGTGACTTTCCGCCATGCACGTGCTGAGGAGGAAAAGCAACTCTTCGATTTCGTTGTAAGCCGTGCCGTGATGCCGTTGGCCGACTTGCTGAAAATCATCCGCAAAAACATCGCCTCCGAGCAACACAATGCTATGCCAAACGGACTGATCTGCCTGAAAGGTGGTGAGCTGGCAAATGAAGCCATGCCTTTCAAGAATAAGACCATGATGTATGATCTGAAAGACTATTTCGAAGAAGAATTCTTTGAAACGAAGAAAGTGGTTTACGTGACGCCTTAATCACAGAAATAATGACTAACATATACCTATCATGAAAATAAAAAGGTTTGAGTTTAATATGTTCCCAGTAAACTGTTATGTTCTGTGGGACGACACTCTTGAAGCTGCCGTGATAGATCCCGGTTGCTACTATGAGGAGGAAAAACAAGCGTTGAAGAACTTCATTCACAAAAATGGCCTGAACGTAAAGCACCTCCTTAATACGCATCTGCATCTGGACCATATCTTTGGAAATGCTTTCATGGTCAAAGAATTCGGTCTGCCGGTGGAAGCCAACAAAGCCGATGAATTCTGGATTGACGAAGCTCCGAAACAAAGCCGCATGTTCGGTTTTCATTGGAACGAACTGCCCGCACCGATAGGACACTATCTTCATGACGGAGATATCATCAACTTCGGTAACACTACGTTAGAAGCTATCCACGTACCGGGACATTCACCGGGTAGCCTTGTTTACTACTGTGCCGCAGATCATTGCATGTTCTCCGGTGACGTACTTTTCCAGGGCAGCATCGGACGTGCCGACCTTACCGGTGGTAATTTCGACGAACTGAAAGAGCACATTTGCAGCCGCCTGTTCATACTGCCCAATGAAACGATTGTCTATCCTGGACATGGCGCCCCGACCACTATTGGTATTGAAAAGGCAGAAAATCCATTCTTCAGATAAGAGTAAGAGCCCACCACAGATTACACAGATTCACACGGATTTCTTTATCCGACAATCAGTAAAAGAAATTATTAATCTGTGATAATCCGTGTAATCTGTGGTGAAAAAAGAAAGCATAAACTTTTAATCAAAATATAGATATGAAAAACGACCTATTAGCTTGCCGCCACATCGGCATCAGCGAAAAAGACGAAGAGAA
>ENA-ORNG01002856-ORNG01002856.1-human-gut-metagenome-genome-assembly--contig:-NODE-2856-length-10028-cov-2.153113_pt1 | contig 10028 bp, 8 predicted proteins | sample MGYA00242113_ERZ509018 | MGnify/ENA primary metagenome ERZ509018 (study PRJEB26280, sample SAMEA2338711) | human gut metagenome | biome: human gut; feature: human-associated habitat; material: faeces... | reverse complement strand
CCTTGTTCGCTTCGGCGTTGGTTGAAAAGAGTCCTTGCCCGTTTGTTTTTATATTAGGTGACCTGGAAGAAGCCGGTTATTTTTATCATGATCTTACCCAAGTGTTGGGTACAGAGCGCATTTTGTTTTTCCCTTCTTCGTTTCGTCGTTCGGTGAAGTACGGACAGAAAGATGCTGCTAACGAGATTTTGCGTACCGAAGTGCTCAGTCGCTTGCAGAAGGGTGAGGAGGGATTGTGTATCGTCACTTATCCCGATGCATTAGCCGAAAAGGTCGTATCACGGCAGGAGTTGAGCGAGAATACCCTGAAACTGCACGTTGGTGAGCGGGTGGATACGGGTTTCATTACGGATGTATTGCATAGTTACGGGTTTGAATACGTGGATTATGTATACGAACCGGGGCAGTATGCCGTTCGTGGAAGTATTATCGACGTGTTTTCATTTTCGTCCGAGTATCCCTATCGTATTGACTTTTTCGGTAATGACGTGGAGAGTATCCGTACATTTGAGGTCGATTCACAGTTGTCGAAAGAGAAGAAAGAGAGTATTGTGATTGTGCCCGATCTTGCCGTAACCGGAAAGGTTACAACTTCTTTTCTTGATTTTATCCCGAAAGATACCACTTTGGCGATGCGTGATTTCCTTTGGTTGCGGGAGCGTATTCAGGTTGTTCACGATGAATCGCTCACACCGCAGGCTCTTGCTTCTCAGGAGGCCGAAGAGAATGGAGGCATTACTTTGGAAGGAAAATTGATCGATGGGAGTGAGTTCACTGTTCGTGCGCTCGATTTCCGGCGGATGGAGTTTGGTAACAAGCCGACCGGCACACCGGATGCTACCTTGACATTTCATACTACGGCACAACCTATTTTTCATAAGAATTTCGATTTGGTGGCGGAGTCTTTCAAAGAGTATCTGAACCGGGGATATGCACTTTATATCTGTAGTGACAGTACGAAACAGACGGATCGTATCAAAGCCATTTTGGAGGATCGGGGAGACCGGATTCAGTTTACGGCTGTGGAGCGGACTCTGCATGAAGGGTTTGCAGACGATACCTTGAAACTTTGTTTGTTTACCGATCACCAGTTGTTCGACCGTTTCCATAAATATAACCTGAAGAGTGATAAAGCCCGTTCGGGAAAGGTCGCCCTTTCGCTGAAAGAGTTGAATCAGTTCACTCCCGGTGATTATGTGGTACATACCGATCATGGTGTGGGACGTTTCTCCGGTCTGGTACGTATTCCTAACGGAGATACGACACAGGAGGTCATGAAACTGGTCTATCAGAATGAAGATGTGGTATTTGTTTCTATCCATTCGTTGCATAAAGTTTCAAAATATAAAGGTAAAGAAGGAGAAGCCCCCCGACTGAACAAATTGGGTACGGGCGCTTGGGAGAAACTGAAAGAGCGTACAAAGACAAAGATTAAAGATATAGCTCGTGACTTGATAAAACTTTATTCACAACGTCGTGAAGAGAAAGGGTTTGCATACAGTCCCGATAGTTTTTTGCAACGGGAATTGGAGGCTTCGTTCATCTATGAAGATACCCCCGATCAGAGTAAGGCTACGGCGGATGTGAAACAGGATATGGAACGGGATATGCCTATGGATCGCCTGGTATGTGGAGACGTTGGCTTCGGTAAGACTGAAGTGGCCATCCGTGCCGCATTTAAAGCCGTAGCAGACAATAAGCAGGTAGCCGTACTGGTGCCTACAACGGTTTTGGCATACCAACACTTCCAGACTTTTCGTGATCGCCTGAAAGGACTTCCCTGCCGGGTAGAATATCTCAGCCGTGCCCGTACGGCGGCACAGGCAAAGGCGGTAATCAAAGGATTGGAAGCTGGAGACGTGAATATTCTGATCGGTACGCACCGTATCTTGGGAAAAGATGTCAAGTTCAAAGACCTCGGACTGCTGATTATTGACGAAGAGCAGAAGTTCGGTGTGTCGGTCAAGGAGAAGCTGCGGCAGATGAAGGTCAATGTGGATACATTGACAATGACGGCAACCCCTATTCCGCGTACTTTGCAATTCTCGCTGATGGGAGCGCGTGACTTGAGTGTGATTTCAACTCCACCTCCCAACCGTTATCCGATACAGACGGAGGTACATACGTTCAGTGAAGAGGTGATAGCTGATGCCATTAACTTTGAGATGAGTCGTAATGGGCAGGTTTTTCTGGTAAACAACCGTATAGCCAATCTTCCGGAACTGAAAGCAATGATTCTTCGTCACATTCCGGATTGCCGGATAGCCATCGGACACGGACAGATGGAGCCGGCGGAATTGGAACAGATCATTTTCGGCTTTGTCAATTATGACTACGATGTACTGATTGCAACCACTATTATCGAGAGTGGAATCGATATACCGAATGCGAACACGATTATTATCAACCAGGCACAAAACTTCGGATTGAGCGATCTGCACCAGATGCGCGGACGTGTGGGACGTAGCAATAAAAAGGCGTTCTGTTACTTGCTGGCTCCTCCGTTGTCTTCGTTAACCCCCGAAGCCAAACGTCGCCTGCAGGCGATCGAGAATTTCAGTGATCTGGGTAGTGGTATTCATATTGCCATGCAGGATCTGGACATTCGCGGTGCGGGTAATATGCTGGGAGCCGAACAGAGTGGATTTATCGCCGATCTGGGTTATGAAACTTATCAGAAGATATTGTCGGAAGCTGTGCATGAACTGAAAACGGATGAATTTGCCGAACTTTATGCTGACGAATTAAAAGGAGAAGGTGTCATTAGTGGTGAAGAGTTTGTTGAAGAATGTCAGGTGGAAAGCGATCTGGAATTGCTGTTACCGGCTAATTATGTGACGGGCAGCAGCGAACGTATGTTGCTGTATCGGGAACTGGACGGACTGACTCTCGATAGAGATGTAGATGCTTTCCGTTCACGATTGGAAGACCGTTTCGGCCCTATTCCGCCTGAGACTGAAGAATTGTTGCGTATAGTACCGTTAAGGCGCCTGGCTGCCCGATTGGGAGTGGAGAAAGTGTTCTTGAAAGGAGGACGTATGACACTGTTCTTTGTCAACAATGCAGAAAGCCCGTATTATCAGAGTGCTGCTTTCGGCAAGATGATCGACTACATGATGAAGTATACCCGAAGATGTGATTTGAGAGAGCAGAACGGACGTCGGTCTATGTTGGTAAAAGATATTCCGAATGTGGAAACGGCTGTCAGTGTACTACTGGAAATTGTGGCATTACCGGTGAAAGAGAAAGAGTAAGTGAAGTGTGGAAAGAGGAAGTTGTCATTTCCTCTTTCCGTATAGTTTGTCTATCAGGTCCGCCCGTCCGATGCGGCGCAATTCATTGATGATATTCCGTCGTTCTTCCGGTTTATACCAAAAGAAAAATTGTCTTTGTGCCAACTTTTCCCGTTGAGTCTTGGCACTGAATACCGGTTCGAGTGTATACGGATGAAAGCCTGTATACCAAGCTTCGGTGGCTACGGTCATAGGGGTAGGGGTGAAATCCTGCACTTGTTCCAGATGGAAGTCCAGTTGTTTGGTGATGACTGCCAGTTCCGCCATATCTTCTTCTTTACAGCCCGGATGACTGGAGATGAAATAAGGGATCAATTGTTGGCGCAAGCCAAGTTCCCGGTTGATTCTGTCGAATATCTTTTTAAATTCTCCGAATTGGCTGAAAGCGGGTTTACGCATGATACTCAGTACCCGGTCACTGGTATGTTCCGGTGCAACTTTCAGGCGTCCGCTGACGTGGCGGGCTATTAGTTCGCGAGTATATTCTGCTGTGATTTTGTTGACGGTAGCATCCTTGCTTTGATGGAGCAATAAGTCGTATCGCACTCCACTTCCGATGAAACTTCGTTTGATCTCAGGTAAAGAGTTCACTGCATAGTAAATATCCAATAGCGGACGGTGATCCGTATTCAGGTTCGGACACACTTTGGGATGAATGCAAGAGGGGCGTTTACAACGTTTGCAAAGGGAGAGATCTTTCCCGCCCATTTTATACATATTGGCAGAAGGGCCTCCTAAATCGCTCAGATTTCCTTTGAAATCGGGCAATTGAACTACCTCTTTTACTTCTTTCAGAATGCTTTCCTTGCTTCGGCTGACTATAAATTTTCCCTGATGGGCGGAGATGGTACAAAAAGCGCATCCGCCAAAACATCCCCGGTGGATATTAACGGAAAATTTAATCATATCATAAGCCGGAATGCGTTTGCCTTTGTATTTGGGATGAGGCAAACGAGTGTAAGGGAGATCGAACGAACGGTCCAGCTCTTTCTCTGTCATAGGAGGGTAGGGTGGATTTACAACCACTGTTTTACCATCGACAGCCTGTACGATTCGGGCTGCCGCGTATTTATTGCTTTCCTCTTCTATATGACGGAAGTTGGTTGCCTGTTTCTTTTTATCAGCCAGACATTCTTCATGCGAATAGAGGGTGATATCATTCTCGTCGGATTCATATTTTCTGGTCAGATAAGCCGTCTGCGGGATAGAGGATAATGCCGGAGAATGAATGTCGGATGATGAAATCACTCCATCCTGATTATCACACAGGGCTGTCAATCGGCGGACCAACTCACAAATAGGCTTTTCTCCCATGCCGTAAATCAGCATGTCGGCACCGCTTTCACAAAGTATACTTTTCTTTAACCGATCCTGCCAATAGTCATAATGGCTGAGGCGGCGCATACTTGCTTCAATACCTCCCAAAACGACGGGAACATCGGGATAGAGTTTTTTCAGAATTTGGGTGTATACGATCGAGGGATATTCCGGTCGCATATCGGGACGTCCGTCCGGGGTGTAAGCGTCATCGCTACGTAAGCGTTTGTTAGCTGTATATTTGTTCACCATGGAGTCCATGCAACCTGCACTGATGCCGAAAAAGAGTCGGGGACGTCCCAGCTTGCGAAAGTCACGCAAGTCGTCACGCCAGTTGGGTTGGGGCACAATGGCTACACGCAGGCCTTCGGCTTCAAGGATACGACCGATAACGGCGGCTCCGAATGAAGGATGGTCCACATAAGCATCGCCGCTAAAGAGGATAACATCCAGTTCGTCCCAGCCGCGAAGCTCTACTTCTTTCTTGGTAGTGGGTAACCAATCGGTAAGTCGATATTCTTTCATGGGGACAAAGATACGGATAATTTCGCTATACGAGGGCACGGATAAAGCAGAAGATGAACCAACCGCATACGGCTACCTTCAGTACGGTGCCCAACAGGAACCCTGCAAATGCTCCGAATCCTGCTTTCAGCGCGTATTTCGTTTCTTTTCCACCCAATAATTCGCCTACAACTGCGCCCACAAACGGGCCGATAAATACGCCCCAGGGGGCGAACAGAAAAATGCCGGCAAAGGTACCGATGATGCAACCCCATTTACCCCATGGGGTACCTCCGAGTCTTTTTACACCGAACATCGGAATGAAATAGTCGAGTATTTGTATCAGTACCACAATGAACAACCAGAAGAATAGTTGTGGAATGGTAAAAGAAACCTTATCGGTGAAATGCAGAAATACCAGTGCCAGATAGGAGACAGGAGGCCCGGGGAGCATAGGGACGATACATCCGGCTAATCCGACAAGCAGGCAGATACTACCCAGAATAATCAGGAATATATCCATGCGTTCAACCTATTCTTTTGATAATGGCAATAAATTCTTCATTGGTCATTCCGAAGTCTTGTTCGCGATAGTTCACAAAGTCTTCCAGATACTCTCCGGCTATTGTGTCCAGGATTTCCTTACCATTGAGTCCTTCTTCATCGAGCATAAAGCGAATCATACCCTGATAGGCATGAATCGTCTTCAAGCGTTGTTCCGCTCCGGCCACTCCCATCATCTGGCAATGATGTTCGTTGCGGGCTATAAGATAAACGGTAGCGTAGAACTTTTCTGCGCTACCGAATGTACTTTTGATTTTTTTGATTGCCGTTACCGGCCATTTTTTAATTTGATTTTGTATTTCGCTCATAAAATAGTAAACTGTAAAGTCATCCGTTCTCCATCATATATTTCACGGAATCCGATACCTTGTTCTGATAAATATTCCTTAAGATCCTGGAATGCAGCCACCTGATCCGTTACAATCTCCATCTTGTCACCGGGATTGGCATTACACATCGCTTTTATGGCCGGAATCAACGGGCTATAGTTCGTCATTCCACAGGTATCGACGGTAATCATGCCTCCTCCTCTTCTTCTGCTTCCTGCTTTGACAACCAGGTGAGATAGAGCTTGATGAGTTGCTGCAACCCGAATGCTTTCATATTGTTGTGATAAATCACATCTATACAAAGGTCGAGCAGGTCTTTACTGTCTTCTTCCTGACTTGCGATCAGAGAACGTATATTGAGTTTCAGCTTTTCCAGAACAGCTTCATCTACAATTCCATTGCTGTCTATCAGATGCTGGAATAAAGAGTATTTTTCAATGGTTACCAAATTCTCTTCAGATATTTCCATGCTGCGTGTGCCACTTGGATTTGCCTGTATTGTGTACATAGTGTTTTTATTTTAATAGTTATTACTAGGAGCAAAGATAGAATTTAAAATGAAGAATGGAGTAAGTGGCAAGGATTTTTTTTTTGATGAATATATATTTCCAATGGTTTCTCTTCCTTATCTCTGTTTTTTAGTTTTCTCCCGAATAGCTTTTAAATGGTCGTTTATGTCCGGTTTGTATTTGCCTTTATTTTCCCTCCGGATGCAGGTGCGCATCGCGGAGGGAGTTCTATGACAATTTATTTGTCACTTGTTAAGGCCACGGCTGAACGATGACCTCAATGGTTTGTCTTCCTAATGGAGGCTGGCCCGGATTGAGCGGATTGTACCATTTCATATCCACTTGATATCTTCCCGCTGCAACTCCTTTTATACGCAGGATAATCATAGTTCCAAAGATATATGATTCTTCTTGTTCTATACCTACCGGTGGATTATCACATTCCCATACCATTGCCCCGATCATGGGATATGGAGTTTCGGAAGTTTCACCGACATGAAGAAATATCTGACTCGGCAACGGAGGCGGTGGAATATGGGGAGGTGGAATATCTTGCTCAATTCCTCCCGACTTTGAAATCGGATCGTTCGCCGAAGGGCTGTATGCATAGGCTACACCTCTGCAAAGTAGCATGGCTACTACTAAAAAAAACATTTTTGCTTTCATAATTATATAAAATTGGTTCATGTAGTACGCTACAAATGATTATCCGGGCACAAATAATCAGATTAGAAGACTCTATTATGAAATTAGAAAAATATTATAGAACGAAAACAGCCGGATTAGAGGGGCAACCGAATAAGAAGAAGAATAAGAGGATGGCAGACATTGTGGCAGTTAATGTTAAATATGTCTTGTTCGGATAGCAGACATTATGTCAGTATAAGCTTTAAGAGTGTCAGGTATGACCGTAGAGCCGAGGGGGTGTCTGCCGAAAGTGATGTTCAAAATGTATCGGTGAGTGAAAGAAAACACAAGGTGTTTTTCCCTATGGATGTTTTGCTTGGAAGAGTTATCCATGTAGTCTTTTGTCTGCAAGAAACTTGTTTCTTGCAGACAAAAGACTGACTTCACCCATCAGGTTTCGGCAAAGTGGATTGGGATATTTATTTTTCTCCGAAGAATTTTAGTATTGCCGCCATTACTATGGCACGGTCTGTTTCGCTTTCGATGCTTTCGAATGGAAATCCCATTGCGAATACCCGGTAATTTCCTTTATAAGCGATTCCGGCACTGTATTGTCCGGGTTGATAGACAAATACCGGAAACGCGGAGTCTACGGGAACGATACAATCAGGAGCTGTTACTGCATAAGCCTTCTCGTTGGGCAAACGGGGGATTTGCAGGGTGCGTCCCAATCCGGTGATCTGTCCCGAACGGGTATCTTTGAGTGAACCTTGGAAGCCGTATTTCAGAATTTTTTCCGTAAACTCCCGGTTACCCTGTGAATTACTCATGTCGCTGCCAATGTAAGACCCGCTGACGAGAAGGTTTCCTCCTGACTGACAGTAAGCGGTTAATATCCGTTGCATGGGTGAAGAGAATGTCTTATAATACGTTTTGCGTGCCGGATTGCTTAAAATATCATCTTTTTCCAGTCCCAGGATAAAATCCACAATGGGATAATGTTCCGGTTGTATACGCCCGTTTTCGACAGCTTCATTGCTGCATGATACGAAACTGTAGTTTCCGGCAGCTTGGATTGCCTTGCCGTGTACAAAAGGATAGTCGAAAGTGTTTCCGGCAATTTTCATTCCTTCCAGTTCGTTTCCGCTATAGCCCAGACTTCCTTTTCCTTCTTTTCCCGCCTGAGAGCGATCAAAGCCGGTCTGTGCCCCGCAAAGTGAAATATTGTATTGATAAGCGACACCGGGGTCTTGTTCCAGGTCAAATCCGGCTTCGTCCGGTGTGTCGATTACTGCCGGTCCGCTCAAACGGTTAAAACCATTGATGATCAGCACTCGTGCATGTTCTTGTTTGGCTTTATAGGCAGATAAGATTTCGGATGGAAAACTTTCGCCTCCGTGGTTGACAGCTGTAACCTTAAATGAATAGACCAATCCGGGTTCTATTTTCAGGGTGTACGAAGGTTTATTCACACGTACTCCATTGTTGAAACCACCGTATCCGATACGAGTGTATACCATGTATTCGCGGGGACGGGCGGTAGGCTCCAACGGATCGTTTTCACCCTGCCATGAGAGTTCCAGGGTGTTTCTTTTTTTGCCAAACTCGATGGCGAAGTTGCTGACGGGGAGTGGTTGCACTACATACTCCTTGTTGTGCTGACTGCTGATGAACTGTAATACGGCTTTGTAAATGGCACGTCCTACGGTAAACTTGAAATTCGGGTCGTGACCGAGTTTCATATCTGCGAAATTTTGGTGTGAAAGCAATTCGACGATAGTGGATGGAGTGGCAGGCAGGCGTGTTTCGCTATAATTGCGATCCCACATACTACGGCGTGTCCACTGTATATTGAATTTGGCACGAATGTCTTTTTGTATTTGGGTGAGCAGGAGATCTGCCAGGTCACGTGAAGCATACCGGCTGTTTCCCGAGTTAAGCAGTCCGTTATTGAAATCGGTGGTATAGATACTGAGTGATCCCACTATATCGTTCGTTTTACTGTATCCGGCATCACTATGCAGCGCTACGTTCATTTCAAAGGGGACACCCAGTCCTTTTTGTCCGGGATTGAATACAGAACCACCGGACAGGTAATTGATGGTGTTGGAGCGTGCATTGATGTCGTCAGCATAGTCATTTGTTCCTTGTTTGCCTCCGTAGACATCATAGGGCATACCTGCCCATTGGGCAGAATAACGGGCTCCCTCCAGATAACGGGGCAGTCCGCTTACTGTGCCGCGGGATATATTTCCCATTCCTCCGCCGAAACGAACGGCATCGGCACAGATAACCCCGTTTTCGCTGCTCTCATTGCTTAGTACCACCATGCCATAATCATTGCTGCCTTTGTCAAACTCAAAGGTTCCGAGATATACCCATGTACCACCGCCGATCCTCTGGTTGACTTTAAATTCTGTTACACCACCTTTGTGAAATACCAGATATTTGGCGTCACTGACGCTGTTTGGAAGTGTCTGATAGGATACATATACTGCGTAACTCCCTGTTTCGGGGATTGTAGGAATCCATTCGGCAAATGCCTTATTCTTTTTCTTTTCAGTCCGGGTGAAGCGTGCGCTACCTGTCAGGAAAGGGTTTTCTCCATCTTCATATACAGGTTTTCTTTGTGCGAATCCGTAACCGTCGGTTTTCTCCCAACGGGCTTTGCGGCTTTTCATCTCCAGATAGATGGAACCGTTTCGTGTATCGTTGTCCACAATCACCTCATTCTTTTGAGTATCCCGCTCCCGGGGGGTATAGACATTAGCTCCGGCGTTTTCGAGCATAGGGATGACATAAGGCAGAATGAAAGATTGCGTGAACAGGTCCTCGGTAGTGCAGAACAAGCGTGGACGTTGCCATCCCCATTCGCCTTTATCGTT
>ENA-ORNG01002855-ORNG01002855.1-human-gut-metagenome-genome-assembly--contig:-NODE-2855-length-10032-cov-2.574120_pt1 | contig 10032 bp, 9 predicted proteins | sample MGYA00242113_ERZ509018 | MGnify/ENA primary metagenome ERZ509018 (study PRJEB26280, sample SAMEA2338711) | human gut metagenome | biome: human gut; feature: human-associated habitat; material: faeces... | reverse complement strand
TAGATGGCGACATAAAGTTTACCAGCCACATTTTCAATACCACGTACTTCCAGAGTAAGATTTTGTGCAGACAGACTTTGAGTTGCAAAAGTCAAAACACATACGAAACTAATAATCATTGCTTTCATTTGAATTGTTTTTAAAGAGTTTATAAATAGATACGCGGACAACGCGGATTAGGCGGACGAACGCGGACCTTTCTTTTAATTAAATTAGAAATTAGAAACATCATAAGCCGCCTTCTTCCCAAGTGTGATAAACACCCCGATATAGAAGAAATGATCGTTTGAAGCCAGAATAGCTTTATTATTCACCCGCCCAAATTCATTTTTCCGACAAAGGATATTGGTAGCAGAAGCATGGATAATCACCTTCTTACTGGGCAGGAATGTCAGTCCGAGATCAAGACTGTTATAAGGCTTTACATGATCATTCATCAAGCCCGGTAAATCCGGATTATGATAAGGACGCCCACTGCTGAAACGGTTCGTCAAACCGACTATCGTGCCGATTCGCGGAATGGAATACTTCAGCACTACGGATGCATTGTGCCGAGTGGCATATTGCGGAGTAGTCAGTTCTGTATATTCCTGAAACTTCCGCTTGGCAATATTATATGTATAGGAAAGTTGGTATTCCAGATTCTTCAGCAGGACACGGTCATTAAAGAATAAGTCGAAACCTTTACTGTAGCCATAACCACCGGAAGTCAGTACTTCCGCTACATCTACCGTTCCCTTTTCCACCAATGCCAGACGATCATATTTCTTATAATAAAGTTCAGCTTTGTAGAAACGTCCATCACCCTCATACTGTGCACCCACATTATACTGAATACATGATTCCGATTTCAACTTGTTCTCCTGAGCCAGCAATCTGCTAACCGGCAACTGTGTATATCGTCCCGCCGTAGCCGAGAGCACTACATCTCCCAAATAGTAATTAACAGCCAGGCGGGGTGAGAAATTCACCTTTTCATTCAATGAAGTATATTCTGTGCGAACAGAAAGTTCCGCCTTCAATTGCTCCACCGGATAGTAAGTTGCCGAAAGAAAGCCTGCACTGATCGTCGGATTCATTTCATAATGGCTATCTATTCCTTCCGCCTCTTTCATCTGATATTGATAACGATTCTCATACCGGCGGATAAAACTCTCCACTCCCATATCCAGACGAAAAGCCGGAGAAATACGCTTGAACACTTTTGCCTTTGCATGAAGTTCCTGTTGTTGTTCCATCCAATGATCTGCCGAAAGTGATACATTACCTATCTTCTGTTCAAAGAAAGAGAATGCTGCACCTGCAAACCAGTTCCATCCGCCGGAAGTACGCTTACGGAAAGTTGTATTAAGATAGAAATTATTCTCATTCAGATCGAACAGTCTACGTTCAGCGCCTTCATAATTGGAAAAGTCAGTATGATCATAGCCGCCATAAATCTTGAAAAGCGTAGCATCATCGGGATGATAGCGGAATTGTGCCGATCCGGTCATCATCCGGTAGGGATCTTCAAAATCCGTACGTCCTGAATAGATATGATCATAGACACATAAGTCCTGATAATCCAGGTTCACCGAAAGTGAACCTTTATCGAAAGCCCGTGTACCTCCTCCACCGAAGCCTATCGTAGAGGCATTGATGCCTAACTTATTGATAGGGCTCTTATCCTTTGTTTCCAACGGTAACACAGCCGAGAGTGCATCCCCATATTCCAACGGAGCCCCGCCCGATTCCAGATTGACACCACTGAACATAAAAGTGGAATAACGTCCGCGTGCAGGTGAGTTTATGCCTGTAGCCGTATAAGGATTCAAGACGTGCATTCCGTCAATGTATGTCTGTGTTTCATCACTACTTCCTCCGCGCACCAGCAGGCGGCCACTTTCTCCTTGTACCTGCGTGCCCGGCAGTGTCTGCAATGCTTGATACAAATCACCGTTTGCACCTCCCACGGTCACCAGTTCCACCGGACTCATATCACTCCAACGACTGTTGGCAACAGGTGTTTTTTTACCTTTCACTACCACTTCCTTCAAATCTACACTGTCATTGTATAGTTGCAAGAAAACGGTATCTGTCACAGCTGTCTGCGCTTCCAAGTGCTGCACCGTCAGCAATACACTTACACTAAAAAGTAGAATCAATCTTTTCATTTTATCTATGTTCTTTACGATTTCCGTCAGCAAACATAGACTAAGATTTTCAGGCAAAAAAATATCCGGGACAGACTGCCCGGATATGTGACAAACAGCACTCCTCCTGTGACGAATGGCTGTATTTTTCTTTATTCTGTGACGAATGACTACCCTTCCGTCCCCCCTTCTATCAGCGTTTTTATCTCTTTTGCATAGCCTCTGGAAACCGGAACTTCTTCCGTACATCCTTCCAGTCTCAAACGGTATCCTTGTGAGTTTCCATCTACTTTTACCACAGTGCGTATGTTCACCAGAAAGGCCCGGTGACAACGGACAATGAACGAACAGGCAGCAACCGCTTCTTCTGCCTGCTTCATAGTAGCCCGCACTAACTTTTGCTGCATCTTATCCGCACTACTGTAAGCTACTCTTATATAATTCCCTTCTGCTTCTACATAAAATAAGGTATGGGCATCCACTTCCAGCATTTCTTTCGTTCCGCCGGAGAAAACCAATTGCATAGGAGTTTCTTCTTCTGCTACTTCTTCTGCTGCTCTACCCTCTTCTATCTGTTCCTCATTCCTTGTCCGAATCTTCTCCTTCTGGGTATTCTCTCTTTTCGCAAGAGCGTAGTTGATCTCCGTTGCCTCCTTCAGATTACGTACCAGCTGCAAATTACGATTCCACATCAAAAAGAAGATTATGGGGAAAGGAGCAAGAACCGCCACCCAAGCCAAACTTATCAGAAATCCTTTCCAGCTCAGTATGAATGAACCAAATACCCAAGCCGTATAGAAACAGTTACCTATCGCAATCAGCAAACAAGCTCCTAAAGTTCCTAACAATTCGCGGCCTAATGTCCAGTTCTTCTCACTATGATAACGGGGAAACAAAGCAGGAAACAAATACGTGGAGATACTCAGTGCCAATGAAGAAACCACTCCATAACCTAACACTACCCAGAATTTATAGCCTCCCATCATAGAAATGCCAAAAGGCTGCAACACAAAAAGGATCAAAAACACTATAAGTGAAGGTATTATCACGCTTTTCCATCTCTTCACCAATGATGGATAAGGGCTTCGTAAAAGTGTCAACAGTTTATTTATCATTATGACTTCCTGTTTGTAAGGGTTGATTATGTGTAAGATGCTACAAAGGTATATAAATTATTAATAGATCGTACATAGGTCATTTATTCCATTTTTAGTCACACTTTTGTAATATGCATATAGCAAAAACAGGCGTTTCTAAAGAAAAACGAGGAGAAAGTGCATTATTTTATGTTTTAAAACATATTTATCATGAACAATTCGTATCTTTGCAGCGTTAATAAGATAAAAGAAAAGATGTAAAACCCGCTTTCCGAAACGCGGAAAGCACAAAAAGATGACAATTATGAAAAAGAATGCAAATGAAATTTTTATGTTACAGTACCGTATTAAACGCTATCAAGCAATGGGAAACGGAACTATGTGCCAGGCTTTGAATGGCAAACTTCAAAAACTGCTCGCAAAGCAGGCTACCATGTAAAATAACACCTTTAAATAAAATGAATGAGGGCGGAAAACCGAAAAGTTTTTCGCCCTCTTCTTTTATCAGTCGCTTATGATGTCTTTTCCAAAAGGCGTCAAAGCCAATCCTGCCAGTTTGAAATGCTGTAGTCCGAAGGGGATACCAATAATGGTGATGCACAGCACCACACCGAATGCCAGATGAGAAAGGCAAATCCAGATACCTCCCAGAAATATCCACAATACATTCATCAGTATATACAGGCAACCACCCGAACGTTCGCCACTCCGCACCGTTTTACCGAAAGGCCATAATGCAAGTGAAGCCATTTTCAGAGTTTGCATACCAAACGGAATACCGATAATGGTAATCATCATCAATAAACTGGCAACAAGGTATTCTATAGCGGTAAAAATACCTCCGAACACCAGCCATAATAAATTCATAAAACATCCCATAATTTTGCGTTTCTTGTATTCTAATACGCAAATATAGTTTTTTTATTTAATAACAAACTTATACTTACCTGTTAATCGCGCATCTTTATCTTTCAAGGCAATACGGTAAATCTCCATTCCCCAAACATTGGAAAGACGTGTATCAGGCAAATTGATTGTTTCAACGGTTGCTGTGAATTCACGGGGATATTCCAAAGTTACTTTCTGTCCCTGTACATCTATCGTCACCTTTCCGGGCACGGAAATATCCACCTTTCCCCAAGTGAGGAAGTTCACCTGATTAGATTCTTTCGCTGATTTCAGGGAGAAATTATCGGTAATCGTCAGTTGCTTATCGCCTAATGAATAGGCACGTGTCCAGCTATTTACCGCGGCTTCTTTCGGATAAGCAGTCGCAATGTTCGCTGAGAAAAAACGTTTCTTCGGTTGGCAGACAACATCCGTAGCCTTATAATTCTGACCGAAACTCTGGGGTACTCCGTTTATCATCGGCAGGTTATGGTAATTACTTTGCATGGTCCAGATGGTATAACGTTCGCTACTGAATGTCTGACGTGTATAAGTTCCTACCCCCGCATCAATCAGCACAGGTATCGTATTGACATACAATGAAAATGTACCTACATCATTATGATTATGACTTTCATTATTGAATCCACCTTTCGTAGCCAGGAACCAACCGGACTTATTGGTCAGATAGCAGAACTCCGTTTCAGGATACCAGGTACAAGCAGGTATGGTATGGGCAGCGGCCGTCTTTTCCAGTTCTCCATTCCATAATATGGACTGCAAGGAGCGGAAAGTATCATTGCCCAAAGGCACAGAAGGACGCTTGCCATTCAGTAGATAGGCTGCAAACTGCATCATTTCCTCGCTGCCAACTGCACGGCCATAACGGTAAATCAACGGTGCATCGCCTCCACCCTTGGCAGAAGCATCCGCAAAATTCACTACCCAACCGTTTCCTACATACGTACGACTGATATATTCTCCCATCCGGCGAATCATCGGTTCCTTGAAAAGAGATACTTTTCCATCTGTTCCATCCGAAAGTATCTGGAGATAATCATACATTTTCCCGGCTGCATGTCCCCAATAAGAAGGACCTTCTTCACAAGCACCATCAGCCTTTACAAAATTGATGAACTTGTCTACCGACTGCATGCTGCGCCAAACAGCGTACAAAGCAGAACCAGCAGCGAGAGCAGCGAGGATTTTATCCTTCGTTTCATACAAGAGCACCTCCGGCGCCAAGGATTCCAGTTATTGATAATCATTCCCGGTTTCCATTGGAAAGCCATCCACCATTCCCGGTCATTGTTCATATAAGGATCGAGAATACGTTCCTGCAAAGTATGACGCAAGCGCTGAGAGATTACAGGATCTATTTTATCGAAAGAATCATGGAAGAAGTAATATACCCACGACAGCATGGAACCGAAATTTCCCGAACCCAGATCAATCACCTGTTCGCGATAATCGGGCAAAGAGCGTTTGGTGCTCTGGCGTACCAGATGGGCAGAAAGTACCCAGGAAGTCATCTCGCAACTGTAAAATGCTCCATTTATCAACTGGTTGATAAACCGTCCTTTTCCTTCGGCAAGTTCGGCAAGCATCAGGGTATTGATTGCTTTCCGGTTGGCCTCATAGGGATTTTGCATAATGTTCCGTTCACCGCTGCGTTCATACTCTAAGTAATCGGTAGCACGGATTACTTTCCATTCGTAATTAAGCATTTTCTCTCCGGCACTAATCAGGCTTTCTTTATTGGTACCCAGCAATTCGTTCCAGCCGGCACGGTCGTTATAAGCAGGATAAGGTACCCACTTCTGATCCATCACCAATGCTTCTTTCAGTTGTTCTTCACTACCGGCAGCTTTTTGCAAAAGATTTCGTTCAGTATATGCATGTGCGGAGATACCTGCCATGAAAAGCAGGCAGAAGGAAATAAAAATACGGTAAAACGTGTTTCTCTTCATGATATTAAAAAGTTAGATTTCTTTTTTGTGATGAGGCAAAGATACGCAAGTTACAGTAAAACGGAGGTATTTAATTATCCGTAGTTGGGTACAAAATCATCCATTTAGTATCAAAGTTTGTTTGCCTTTGGCTATTGTATATTCACTAAAATGAATACTTTTGCATATATGAGTACAAAGAAACAGCCAACTATCCCCATGCACCGAATGGATGCTAACACACCATTCGGTATGCAATTCGGTTATTATGAAACTGATAGTAAATATGCTGAAAACACAAAATCGGAAAAATACATAGCTCACCGAGATGATTATTATTTATTCCTATTCATAGATACAGAAGAAACAATATTGACTATTGATTTTGAAGACATCCGAATACAGGGAGAACAAGTATTTTATGTCCGCCCCGGCCAAGTACACTTCACACCTGTAATGCGAAAAGCGAAAGGATATTTTTTGGCTATAGACCCTGTATTAATCGAAAATCATTTCAGAAACCAGTTTGAGAAACAACTTACTACACAAAAACCGATAATGCCAGACGCATCCTTTTCGGATAAACTGGCTCAAACGGCTCATTTACTGCATACAATCATACAGGAAAAGCCCACTACTTTCGGCGAACAGATTACATTAAATGTAGCAAATGCATTTATAGGGATTATAGCAGAACAATATTCCAAACAACAGGAAGAGTTACATTATTCCAAAACCCGTTCGCTATTTATAGCACATCAATTTCAGGCATTACTATTGGATAATGTAAGAACATTAAAAAGTCCAATTCAATATGCTAAAGCATTAAATTATTCGCTTTCACACCTCAACGAATCGGTGAAAATCACCACCGGATTTCCTATAAGTTATTGGATACATCAACAGGGGGTTCTGGAAGCTAAACGACTGCTTTATTACACAAACATGGATGTAAAAGAGATTGCTTTCTCTCTGGGATATGAAGACCCTACCTATTTCTCACGCCTTTTTTCCAAAGTCACAGGAATATCCCCAGGAGCTTTCAGACAAAAATTCCACAAATAGTCCAATATATTCCCTGTTTATTCTATTTTCTGCCCAATTACACCGTTGTAACTTTGCAGGCGTAACAAAATCATTGAAACAATATCTGCAAAAGAAATGAATACATTATATATTATTTTAGCAAGCCTGATCTTGTTCTTTATACTCGGTCATTTTCACAGGCGTAAACGTGCAAAGAGTAAAGTTGTTCATGTAGTTGATAATCAATGCACCGGATGCAAACGCTGTATGAAAAGATGTCATCACAAAGTATTGGATTTAGTAGACGACAGTATAGGAGCACATATAGCAGTAGAATATCCTGAAAGATGTACTGCCTGCGGGGATTGTGTCACAGTATGTAAATTCAACGCTTTAGAATTAATAGACCGTAGCAATAAACGTAACAATAGATAGCTCATAAAAAAACACCTACTTCCAATCACTAAATTCAAAGCTCAACTGTTCCCAAACGCCTTTTTCCCCGGTATCTTCCCGTGGATTGGAAACGGAAAGCCCTATCAACCGGATGGGATGATGTTCATAATCCACCTCCTTCAGCAGTTGTTTAGCCAAAGGCAGGATCACATCAAGAGTAATTAGTTCTTTGGATTGGGTTATGCTCCGGGTTATCTGACTAAAATCATGGAATTTGATTTTCAACGTCAGTGTATTTCCTTTGAAATCATTATGTTCCAGACGCCCTACCAGTTCCACTGCCGCATGATACAGCTCGATAATAACCGATGAGCGTTGCGAAATATCCTTCTCTAAGGTATGTTCGCAACCAATGGACTTACGGATACGTACTGCCTCTACCGGACGAAGATCGATTCCCCGGGCACAATCATAATACAATGCTCCTACCTTTCCGAACTCACGCAGTAGCATAGCCTGCGAACATGCACGCAACTGTTCGCCGTTATGAATACCCAATGAGTGCATTTTCTTTGCCGTCACCGGACCTACCCCCCAGAAACTCTCGATAGGCAGACGCGCAATAAAATCCATCGCCTGATCGGGATGGATGGTACACAGCCCGTCCGGCTTACGATAATCGGACGCTATCTTTGCTAAAAACTTATTGTAGGATATACCGGCAGATGCCACCAAGTTCAGTTCATTCCGTATTTTCTGCTTGATTTCCTTGGCAATATCTACAGCCAACAAAATACCGGGCTTATTCTCTGTCACATCCAGAAAAGCCTCATCCAGTGACAGTGGCTCAATGATATCTGTATATTCGTGGAAAATTTCATGGATTTGCCGGGAGACTTCATGATACACTTCCATCCGTCCGTGAACAAAGATAAGTTGCGGACACATCCGTTTTGCTTTCGTCGACGCCATGGCCGAACGTACTCCATAGCGACGTGCCTCATAACTGGCAGCCGCCACTACTCCCCGTTCTTCCGCATACCCCACTGCAATAGGTTTTCCGCGCAACTCGGGATTGTCACGCTGCTCTACGGATGCGTAAAACGCATCCATATCTATATGTATGATTTTTCGTTCAGTGCCTTCGCAACACATCATGCATGATCACCTTTCCATTTTACTATTCAAAGATAATCATTATTTCCGTTACTCCATTGCGACAATTTCTGATGTTCCTGTTTCTTTCACCATTTTTATTGATTTTCCTACTCCGGCTCGATACATTTGCACTTATTTATCAAGGCTCCTCAATGCTCGTTTAATAAAATAGAAAATGCTGCATAAATGCAATATACTTAAAAAGCAAAAAAAGGACGAACATGATAACTTGAACTACTCTCCTTATCATATCCTTTTATGCCCACTCTATCCCAGAAATTATTAGTCATAACCTCAAAATGCCAAATAATAATCCAACTTTCCATTTTACTGTACTGAGAACTACATCGAAAAATATTCCTGTAATTTGATAACTCCCCTATGGAGCTACCCACTTTAGCCAACTGTCTATTTAACTTCTCCCTCGTCTCAGTCCCATACCGATGATCCTCCCAACCGACATTTGTATTATCCTGAAAATCATCTTTCGGGGATCTCCCGCATATATTCACCAATACATCACACCATTGACCAATACTCGGTAAAAACCATGGACTACAAATATTCTCAGGTATCAGATTCTTCTTCCGATACTCCTCGATTCGTTTAAAAGCAGTGTATTTACTAAGGTCGCCACTATGATTTGCCAGTATCGTCTCCGTTTCAGAGTAACCATTCATGTTATCCTGGATTGAGCCATCTTTTCCCATAACCTGAATACCATTTTCAACCACAGTCTTATCACCCCAACTACCATCACCAATAGTATTCAATCCCATTACATAGGCATGGTTCCATTTCTTCTTATTGCATTCCTTATCCGTCATTTTTTCAGAAGCACAGGTAATGACCATTCCAGCAGCATTTTCATAATCAGGTATTTTATCTCCTTCAAAAGCTCCGTCGCCGGGATATATTTCTATTTTGCCATCTTTAAAAAAGACGAAATCGCCGGGAAGTAATTGTCGTTCTCTCTTACATGGATTTAGAGTACTATTAACTGTTAATGTATAGCAATAGCCGGCGTTGAAAATAGTCTGATGCCCTGAGTAAGTTATATTTTTATCCATACCAGTACTTATGTCGGTCACTTTATAGTTTCCGGCAATCCTTGTTGCAGACTTGGGAAGAACAATAGCCCTATAACTCCCGTCATCCATCTTGCATGCTGTAACATCATTCAGTATTACTTGTTGGGCTGTCACATCTACTGTTCTCCCTATATTATCACGATAAGTAAAAATTGTGTCTCCAGGTGAAACGTATTCAAAAGATGCCTGCGGCTTCAACACTAACAATGTAAACTGATGACTAAAATTTAAATTCAGAATTTTCTTTGTGGAACTATCACCATCATCTGCCAACTCACCTATAGAAGTCATTAGA
>ENA-ORNG01002854-ORNG01002854.1-human-gut-metagenome-genome-assembly--contig:-NODE-2854-length-10032-cov-3.078681_pt1 | contig 10032 bp, 8 predicted proteins | sample MGYA00242113_ERZ509018 | MGnify/ENA primary metagenome ERZ509018 (study PRJEB26280, sample SAMEA2338711) | human gut metagenome | biome: human gut; feature: human-associated habitat; material: faeces... | reverse complement strand
AGGACAAAAGAGCGGCTGGCCCAGGCTGGATTTGCCGGCCGGGCAGAAATTTTCTGCTGTTCTCATAGTGAAGTGGAGCATTATATTCATGAAAATATCCAGGCCTTTACCATGAATCTGGGGTACCTTCCCGGCGGAGACAAGCAGATCGTCACCCGCAGTGAATCTACCCTGAGGGCGCTGGAGGCGCTGACAAAGCTTCTCGGTCCCGGTGGTTTGGGACTTGTACTTGTTTACTATGGTCATCCCGGCGGCCTGGAAGAAAAAGCCGCGGTGGAAACCTTTATGGCGTCTCGGACCTCGGATTGGGGACAGATACTTCGGACAGAAATTGTCAATAGAAAAAATTGTCCGCCAATTTTATATATAATGGAGAAAAAATAAAATTTTATTTTCTCGTCAGGCTTCGACAAATTTTGAAGTATGTTCGTGATATAATCGGGGCATATTTTGAAATGAGGAGAATGATTTATGAAAACGGATGAACACAAGATGACCCAATTAGGATTTGCCCTGCGGGAATATCGGGTCAGACATAATATGACCCAGCAGGAGCTGGCGGAAAAGCTGGGTGTGAGTACGAATACGATTCATCTTTGGGAGACAAAGACATGTAAGCCGTCGATGGGGTCATTGCTGCTTCTGTCGGACCTGTTAGAAATCTCGCTGCTTGAAATTATTTCCAAGTCGAAAAAAGATTATTGAGTACATAGCGGACATATTCCTCGGAGGGGTATTCCGCGAATTGACAGAATATGCTATAATAATATACTGTGAATACTTACTTTTAGATGAAAGGGAGAGAGGCTATGGCAATATTAGTGACCGGCGGCGCCGGATATATTGGAAGCCACACTTGTGTAGAGCTTTTGAATGCGGGCTATGATGTGGTTGTAGTGGATAATTTATGTAATTCCTGCAAAGAGGCTCTGGATCGGGTGGAAGCGATTACAGGAAAAAAGCTGAAATTTTATGAAGTAGATATTTTAGATAAAGAAGGGCTGACAAAGGTATTTGAAACAGAACAGATAGAATCCGTCATCCATTTTGCCGGCTTAAAGGCTGTCGGTGAATCGGTTGCCAAGCCATTGGAATATTATTATAATAATATTACAGGAACCCTGGTCCTCTGTGATGTTATGCGCAGCCATGGCGTTAAAAATATTGTATTCAGTTCTTCGGCGACGGTTTATGGTACGCCGGCCTTTGTACCGATCACGGAAGACTGCCCGAAGGGCGTATGTACAAATCCTTATGGTTGGACAAAATCCATGCTGGAGCAGATTTTGACGGATTTGCATACGGCGGATCCTGAGTGGAAGGTAATACTTCTTCGTTACTTTAATCCGATCGGCGCTCATGAAAGCGGCCGGATCGGTGAAAATCCGAAGGGAATTCCGAATAATCTTGTGCCATATATTACCCAGGTGGCTGTTGGTAAGCTGGAATCCCTCGGTGTTTTTGGCAATGATTATGACACACCGGACGGCACCGGCGTTAGAGACTATATTCATGTGGTAGACCTGGCGATCGGTCATGTGAAAGCTATTGAAAAGATGGCCCAGATTTCCGACGGCGTATTAATTTATAATCTTGGCACAGGGATTGGCTACAGTGTGCTGGACATTGTTAAAGGCTTTGAAAAAGCTGTCGGACAACCGATTCCATATACCATTAAGCCGAGACGTCCCGGCGATATCGCAGCCTGTTATGCGGCACCGTCCCTGGCTAAAAAAGAGCTTGGCTGGGAAGCTGTCCGGGATTTAGATAAAATGTGCGAAGATTCCTGGCGGTGGCAGAAAAATAATCCGGAAGGATATGCAGAATAAAGTCATTCAGAATGAAATGAAGCCTTCTCCTCAAAACCATAAAGGTTTTTTGGAGGGGCTTTTTGTTTACAAATATATTGGGGAGTACAATTGGCAGAAATCATTCGGACCAACATACCAGTGCTTGACATTAGTACGAAATCCTACTATACTGATAAGTACTATTTCGGCCTAATTACCTGGAAAATATTAAGGAGTTGTCATATTGAATATACAATTATCTGAACATTTTGACTATAAAAAATTATTTCGATTTACAATGCCTTCGATCATAATGATGATTTTTACCTCGATGTACGGTGTTGTTGACGGCTTTTTTGTTTCTAATTTTGTTGGGAAAACATCCTTTGCTGCGGTCAATTTTATTATGCCTTTTCTTATGATTCTCGGGGCAGTCGGCTTTATGTTTGGAACCGGCGGCAGCGCGCTGATTTCAAAAACGATGGGAGAAGGAGATAATGAGAAGGCCAAAGGGTTGTTTTCTCTGTTTGTTTATGTATCGGCCGGCTGCGGCATTGTCATTGCCGTGCTTGGAATTATTTTTGTCCGTCCGATCGCTGCGCTGCTTGGTGCAGAAGGAGAGATGCTGGATAACTGTGTTACCTATGGGCGTATTATTTTGCCGGCCCTTCCGGCGTATATGCTTCAATTTGAGTTTCAAAGTTTTTTTGTGACGGCGGAGAAACCCCATATGGGCCTGGCTGTGACGATCGCGGCCGGGGTGACAAATATGGTTTTGGACGCTTTGTTCGTAGCCGGATTGTCTTTGGGGCTTCCGGGAGCAGCGGCGGCGACGGCAGCAAGTCTTTGTGTCGGCGGCGTATTGCCGTTAATTTATTTTGCGCGGCCGAATTCCAGTCTTCTGCGTTTAACCAAAACGAAGTATGATGGGAAAGCAATGATCAAGGCCTGTACCAACGGAGCGTCCGAATTAATGTCGAATATTTCCATGTCTATTGTCGGTATGCTTTATAATGTCCAATTGATCAAGTATGCCGGTACAGACGGCGTGTCGGCCTATGGGGTGCTGATGTATGTTAATATGATATTCCTGGCAGCTTTTATCGGTTATTCGGTAGGAACGGCACCGGTTATCGGTTATAATTATGGCGCCGGAAATCATGGAGAATTAAGAAATCTTTTGAAACGCAGTTTGAGGATCATCGGAGTTTTTTCAATAGCTATGGTCATTGCGGCGGAAGTTTTGGCCAGGCCGCTGGCTTCCATTTTTGTCGGATATGACCAGGGACTGCTTGAATTGACTCTGCGGGGCTTTGTCATTTATTCTTTTTCTTTCCTGTTTGCCGGAATTGCCATATTTGGTTCATCCTTTTTTACGGCATTGAATGACGGTCTTGTTTCTGCATTAATATCTTTCTTGAGAACATTGGTGTTCCAGATAGCCGCGGTACTCATATTTCAGTTAATTTGGGGAATTGACGGGATATGGATGTCTATTGTTGCCGCGGAATTAATGGCTGTTGTTGTGACGATTCTGTTTCTTGTCACAAAGCGGAAAAAATATCATTATTAATTTATGGGAGAGCTTCTGCACTATGCTGCAGTAAGCTCTCCTTTTTCATCTGTTACCGGTTGAATTTTGATCTGCGTGCAATGCTATCGTACCGAAGACGGATTTTTCCCAGGAGCCCTTAGAAGCTGTTCTACATTCAGAAGTCCGTATCCCTGCTGGTTGCGGGGAAGATGCAGATCTGTGGCTGTATTTTGAAGATAATATTTGACCTGCTCATTGGTCATCGCCGGATATTTGCTCAAAAAAAGGGCAGCGGCACCGGAGACGATGGGAGTCGCCATGGAGGTGCCGCTACGGGCTGTATAGCCGGAGGTTTTTCCGTAATAGGGCGGACAGCAGGAGATGATGTCGGAACCGGGGGCTACGATATCCGGTTTTGGAATCATTCGCTTGGTCGGTCCCCGACCGGAATAGTTGTGAATCCGATTACCGCCAAGAATAATGGTTTTATCATCATCGGAGGAACCTACCGTAATCACCTTTCGGCTGATACCGGGGGAAGTGACCGACATTCGTTTCGGGCCGTTATTTCCGGCGGCTACGATGACCGTAATGCCGTTGTCCCAGGCGGCATTGACGCTTTGAACGAGAATGGATTTTTCTTCATCAATTTCGGTATTTTCCGAACCGACGGAAATATTTAATATGCGGATATTATAAAGCTGACGATTGTCGATGACCCACCGAATGGCGTCAAGAATGTGAGGAATGGAGCCGTTTCCGGAAGAATCCAAAACCTTCCCGACAATGAGATGGGCTTCCGGTGCGATCCCGCAGTATCTGCCTTCCGAATGGCGGCCGGTGCCGGCAATAATTCCACACACATGAGTACCATGACCATTGTCATCATAACACTCGGAGCGGCGGTGGACAAAATCTTTGAAGGCAGTGATTCTATTTGAAGGAAGAATAAAATCTTCATGGGGATAAATGCCAGTATCAAGGACGGCGACACCTATGGACTTTCCTGTATAGGGCAGGAGCCGCGGACTGTCAGCGTGAATAATTTTACGTGATATATACATAGAATCGCCTGTTTTTTATATAATATATGTATTTGGGAAGAAAAATTGAATGTCTTAAAAAATATTCTTGCATAATCCATCAAGTTATTATATGATTGGGATTAGAATTCAAGTCAGGAGGAAGCACCTATGGACAAAATAAAAATGACGACACCATTGGTTGAGATGGATGGCGACGAGATGACCCGTATTCTCTGGAAGATGATTAAAGATGAATTACTGGAGCCATTTATAGAATTGAATACAGAATATTATGATCTGGGGTTGGAATACCGCAACGAGACGGATGACCAAGTGACCATAGATTCCGCAGAGGCTACGAAAAAGTACGGCGTTGCTGTAAAATGCGCGACGATCACTCCGAATGCTGCCCGTATGGATGAATATAATTTAAAGGAAATGTGGAAAAGTCCAAATGGCACGATTCGTGCTATTTTAGACGGAACTGTTTTCCGGGCGCCGATTATTGTTAAAGGTATTGAGCCGAATGTAAAAACATGGAAAAAACCGATCACTCTGGCAAGACATGCCTATGGAGATGTATATAAAGGAACAGAGATGAAGATTCCGGGCGCCGGCAAGGTAGAGCTGGTTTATACAGCGGCCGACGGTAGCCAGACGAGGGAGCTTGTTCACGAATTTGACGGACCAGGTATCGTACAGGGCGTACATAATATTGAAAAATCCATTCGAAGCTTTGCTCATAGCTGTTTCAAATATGCTCTGGATACAAAGCAGGATTTGTGGTTTGCAACAAAGGATACGATTTCAAAGAAGTATGACCATACATTTAAAGACATTTTTCAGGAGATTTATGATGCCGAATATGCAGAAGCCTTTGAAGCGGCCGGACTGGAATATTTCTATACACTGATCGATGATGCGGTAGCACGTGTTATGAAATCAGAAGGCGGCTACATCTGGGCATGTAAAAATTATGACGGCGATGTTATGAGCGATATGGTATCCTCCGCTTTTGGCTCTCTGGCGATGATGACTTCTGTGCTTGTTTCTCCGGAAGGCTATTATGAATATGAAGCGGCCCATGGTACGGTTCAGCGGCATTATTATAAATATCTGGCCGGCGAAGAAACCTCCACCAACTCTGTGGCAACAATTTTCGCATGGACTGGAGCTCTCAGAAAACGCGGTGAGCTGGACGGCAATCAGGCGCTGATGGAATTTGCCGATAAGCTGGAGAAGGCGACGGTTCAGACCATCGAAGCGGGAAAGATGACGAAGGATTTGGTACTCTTAACCACATTGACGGATGTGACCGAGCTGACTAGTGAAGGATTCATTAAGGCTATTCGTGAGAATTTGGAAGCAATGATGTAAATTAAATATTTGGAGATATGGGATCCCCCTTTTCTGGCATCAACGGCGATGCCGGCAGAGGGGGATTTTTTCTATTGACATAAAGTGTATAATTGTATACAATTATACATATGCCTTCACATGATAAAAAATTAAAGCGATTAAGTGATGTAGGGACAGGAGTGTGAATTATGGATAATCGTAATGTGGTCATGAATCCTCATGACAATTTGCTGACACTGGAGGAGCATTTTTATGCACTGCAGGATGTTAAGGAGCCGAATGTTTTCCGAAATCTTTTCCCATATGAAGAAGTACCTAAAATTGTATTTAACCACAGGGTGGTTCCGATGAATATGCCGGATGAGATCTGGATTACGGACACGACATTTCGTGACGGGCAGCAGTCCCGGGCGCCATACTCAACCGAACAGATTGTGACTTTATATGATTATATGCACCGGTTGAGCGGACCGAAGGGGGTTATACGTCAGAGTGAATTTTTCCTTTACAGTGAGAAGGATAGAAATGCCGCCTATAAATGTATGGAGAGAGGTTATGAATTCCCGGAGGTGACCTCCTGGATACGGGCGAATAAGAAGGATTTTGAATTTGTCCGAGAGATGGGAATCAAGGAAACAGGAATTCTTGTCAGCTGTTCCGATTACCATATTTTTTATAAAATGAAAATGACCAGGAAACAGGCGATGGAGCATTATTTAAGTGTTGTGCGGGAATGTCTGGAAACCGGCGTGCGTCCGAGATGTCATCTGGAAGATATTACCCGTTCCGATATTTACGGTTTTGTTATTCCGTTCTGTCTGGAGCTGCAAAAGCTTGGAGAAAGCTATGGCATTCCGATTAAAATTCGTGCCTGTGATACGATGGGCTATGGCGTTAATTTTACCGGCGCAGCCATTCCGCGGTCCGTTCCGGGAATTATTTATGGTTTAAATGTTCATGCCGGCGTTCCGTCAAATATGATTGAATGGCACGGACATAACGACTTCTATAAGGCTGTTGTCAATTCGTCGACAGCCTGGTTGTATGGCGCCAGTGCGGTCAATTGTTCTCTTTTTGGTATCGGCGAGCGTACTGGAAATACGCCATTGGAGGCTATGGTATTTGAATATGCCCAGCTTCGAGGGACTCTGGATGGCATGGATACGACGGTTATTACAGAAATGGCGGAGTATTATGAGAAAGAAATCGGATATAAGCTGCCTTCAAGAACGCCTTTTGTCGGAAAGAATTTCAATGTGACCCGGGCGGGCATCCATGCGGACGGGCTGCTTAAAAACGAAGAGATTTACAATATTTTTGATACGGAAAAATTCCTGAACCGTCCGGTTATGGTTGCGGTTTCCAATACGTCCGGATTGGCAGGCATCGCCCACTGGATTAATACATATTTCCGATTGAAAGGAGAGCAATGTGTCACAAAATCCGACCCGCTCATCGGCTATGTAAAGGAATGGGTGGATCAGGAATATGAGAGCGGTCGTGTAACGTCGTTGACCGACGAGGAGCTTTTAAAGATTATTGATGAAGGCTGTAAAGTCTGTAACTGTACGATCGGGGCTTAGGAGGCCGCATTATGCTAAAAAGTGAATATTCACTGACAGAAAAAGTTTATCAGAATCTTCGCTCAGATATTCTGGCGGGGACATTTCGGGATAGGGAAGAGTTGAGAGAGACGGTTCTTGCGAAAACCTACGGTGTTAGCCGGACACCAGTAAGGGAGGCAATCCGTCAGCTGGCGTTGGAAGGACTTGTGGATACCATACCAAACCGGGGAGCTTACGTTCACAATATTCATGAAAAAGATGTTAAAGATGTCTATGCCATCCGCTCTCTTCTGGAGGGTCTGGCAGCCCGGTGGGCAGTGGAAAATATCAGTGACGATCAGATTGAGTCCATGGAGGAGATCCTTTACATGTCCGAATATTATCGAAAAAAAGAACATTGGGAGCAGGTGTACATGTGTGACAATGAATTTCACGATATAATGTATAGCGCCTGCGGAAGCCATCTTCTGGAACATATGCTTCGGACCTTTCATGAGTATGTCCAGCAGGTGCGTAAGTCGGCCCTACAGGATGAGAAAAGGGCGAAAAGCTCTTTTGAGGAGCATGCGGCCATATTGGAAGCCATCAAAAGCCGTAAGGCGGATGAAGCGGCCGCTTTGGCGAAACAGCACATAGAAAATGCTGTTGAAAGCTGGAAATCTACAGATGCTATTCATGCTGTGGAGTAAAAAAGAAAATATTTCAGTTTTGTAAAAAAAGACCGGAATCTATGAAAGGCTCCGGTCTTTTTTTCGGCATATTTTTAATCAACAAGCGTTTCCCATTGTTCCATAAGCTCAAGAAGCTCTGTATCCAATGTTTCATGCGCTTCATTGATTGTCATTAGCTGTTCCACATCGGTGGCAATATTTTCACGGTTAAGAAGCTCGTCCAATTCATTGATTCGGGTTTCAATTTCAGCAATCCGATTTTCAATCCGTTTAATCTGGTTTTGGCGTTTTCGTTCTTTTGCCAGTTCTTCTTTTTGACGTAGATAATCATCCTTTCCGGAGGTCTGTCCAAAGTTGGTGGACACCTCTTCGGCGGATGACCCGGTAAAATCAGAGAGCGGAGCTAGGCTGCCCCCGTCTGTTTTAAAGCCCCCGGAGGAATCGATGGAAGGATGCTCCTTCTTTTCGATATAGTCATCATAGTTACCGGTATAGCTGTTCAATCCGCCGCCAGTCAGATCAAGAATTCGTGTGGCGGTTTGATTGATAAAATATCGGTCATGAGATACATAGAGGACGGTTCCCTCATAATTTTGAAGGGCTTCCTCAAGAATCTCTCGGGATTGGATATCCAGGTGGTTCGTTGGCTCATCCAGAATAAGGAAATTTGCATGGGAAAGCATAAGCTTGGCCATGGAAACACGACCCCGTTCACCGCCGCTTAAAGTTTTGATTTGTTTGAAAACATCGTCTCCGGTGAAGAGAAAAGCGGCAAGGACGTTCCGAATTCTTGTATTATTCAGGGACGGATAATCATCGGAAATTTCTTCAAAGATAGTTTTTTCGTCATGAAGTACCTGATGCTCCTGGTCATAATAGCCGATATGTACTTTTGCTCCGAGACGAAGCTCACATGTATCGGCGGGCAAAAGCCCGTTAATAATCTTTAAGATGGTCGTTTTTCCGGCGCCGTTGTCGCCAATCAGGGCGACTCGTTCGCCCCGTCGGATATCCATGGAAATATCCTGAAATAAATATTCTCCGTCAAAACTTTTGGATAAATGTTCGACGAACAGGACGTCGTTTCCGCTGACAGTATCCGGTTTTAGTAAAATACGCATACCGGCCGCTTCCTCGAAGGGTTTATCAAGTATCTCCATTTTATCCAGCATCTTTTCGCGACTTTCGGCCCGTTTTATCGATTTTTCACGGTTGAAGGAGCGCAGCTTTCTGATAACTTCTTCCTGATGGGCGATTTCAGCTTGCTGATTTAACCAGGCTTTTCGTTGGATATCACGCAGCATGGCTTTTTTTGTCGCATAATCTGTGTAATTTCCTTTAAAAATATGGCCTTCGTGATGATCAATTTCAATGATTTTTGTCACAACTTTGTCAAGAAAGTAACGGTCGTGAGCCACAATTATTACGGAACCTTTATAATTCATCAAAAATGTTTCCAGCCAGGCTGTGGAATTCATGTCCAGATGATTGGTCGGTTCGTCCAATAAAAGGACGTCCGGCTTCGCCAGAAGCAGGCGGCCGAGAGCTACCCGGGTTTTTTGTCCACCGGAGAGAAGATGGACTTCCTTATTAAATTCTTCCTCTTCAAACCCAAGACCCTTCAAAACACCGACCACTTCGCTTCGGTAAGCGTAGCCGTTCTGGTCCTCAAAGGATTGACGGAGACGGGCATAGGTTTTAAGCAGGCTGTCAAGCGCGTCGTCCGTTGCATATTTCATGGATAATTCGATTTCTGCCATGCGCTCTTCTATAGCGATAACATCCTTTTTTACATCCAGCAGCTCTTCGTAGATGGTTCGATGGGAATCTCTGGAATGATGTTGTGCCAGATATCCAATGGTTTTCCCCTTGGACAGGGTCACATCTCCCGAATCGGGAGAAATTTCTTCCATGATAATTTTCAGGAGGGTGGATTTCCCAGCTCCGTTAATACCGACAATGGCGGCTTTTTCGTGTTCTTCAATATGAAAAGATATGTCATTCAGTATCACGTCAGTTCCAAAGGACTTGGAAATGTGGTGACATGCAAGTATCATAAAAATTCTCCTTTATTTTTCAAAAAAAATA
>ENA-ORNG01002852-ORNG01002852.1-human-gut-metagenome-genome-assembly--contig:-NODE-2852-length-10035-cov-3.296393_pt1 | contig 10035 bp, 10 predicted proteins | sample MGYA00242113_ERZ509018 | MGnify/ENA primary metagenome ERZ509018 (study PRJEB26280, sample SAMEA2338711) | human gut metagenome | biome: human gut; feature: human-associated habitat; material: faeces... | reverse complement strand
GTGACCTGGGGGTTCAGGAATTTCTTTGCCAGCGGCCACAGAAGCGCCAGCAGAATGCCGGACACCGCCACGAACAGGGTGATTTGCAGCCACACGGGAGCGCCCAGGGCGGCGCAGAGCAGCGCGGTCAGCGCACCCAGCGCAAACCATATGGAAACCAAATGAATGGGGCAGGCCGCCTCGGCGATCAGGAACACCACCAGCAGCACCAGCCAGAAACAAGCAGCCGATTTCATATCATAATCTCCTTTCCACGATAGTGACTTCATTGTATCAGAGATACGGTGAAGTGTCAACAGACTTTCCGGGGTGCGCCCTTTGCCGTGATGTCTGTTTACGCCCTTATTATACCCCCTGCGCGGGGAAGCGTCCATAGCCGCAGCGGCAAAATAGACGGGGCTATTTCCACTCTAAAAGAAAAATAGCGGCGCAGGCAAATGGGGTACAGTTCTATACCGCGCAAGCACCCCTTGCCTCTCCCTTTGGGAGAGGTGGCTGAGCGAAGCGAAGACGGAGAGGGAAAATGGATGCGGAAAGCCCTCTCATACTGAACTCCAATTAAAATCTTTAGAAAAGATTTTAATTGCCCGAAGGGCAAGGAGTTCATATGAGACTTGTTTTGTGATTTCTTTCCTTATAAATCACAAAACTGGCAGCGCCATTAGGCGATGCCTTCCTGATTAAAATCAAAGATTTTAATCAGGAAATAGTATCAGTCACCTTCGGTGACAGCTCTCCCAGAGGGAGAGCCAAGGGGCTGGATATGTTGGCGCAAGAAATGGAGCATATCGATACCGATACGCTCCATCCACTGTTTTTACGGCCGCCCATTCAATCTTCCGGCGCTTACGTTATTTCTGCTTTCTCGCCCGGTACTGCTCCGGGTCGATGATGCCGTTTGCCAGCATTTTCTCCGCCCAGAGCTGTAGGGCTTCCACTGTTACGGAAATTTTCTCCAATTCCTCCTGAATCCGGATGAAATCGTCGATTTCGTCCCCGTCGATTCTGCCGTCCGCCGTAATCTCGATCAGACGATCCTTTTCCCGGTTGACGCAGTTCAATGATGCCAGCATCTCCAATACAATTGCCGACAGCTCCTTCATCTTGATCTCCGGCACATAGGTCTGTCCGATGGGACACTGGTTGGAGCAGTAGTAATTGCACAGCGTGGGGCGGCGGTATTTGGCCGCCATGGTCAGCACCTCGTCAGGGTGAGGAAGGGATTTCCCGCTTTCGATTTTTTCAATGCGCTCCGGCGTGACGGCTTCCAGAAGCTCGCCGGCTTTTTCTCTGGAAAGCCCCAGCTCCTCCCGGATGAGCTGGTAACGGTTCTTGTTGCTTTTTGTAGACGCTCTTCCCATGGCGCGGCCTCCTTGTTTTTTTGTCATTTTAGGAAAGACGGGGGCGTTTGTCAATGGGTATTTGGCAAAGAGACGGAATAGTTTCTTTACCAAACCTTTGCCGGCTGGGCAAACTTTCCCCGATTCGGGGTATGTTTTTCTGACAAAAAATGCTATAATAGACGAGTGAGGTGAGCATGATGAAGCAGCACAAGCGCTTTTTGGGGGACTTTGCCTATGCGGCGGTCATTCTGGTGACGGCATTTGCTCTGAATCTGTTTTTGCTGCAATGGTTCGGTATCTTCTCCGTAACGCCCATGGTCTTCGTGCTGGGCGTATTCCTGATTGCCTGGCGAACCCAGGGATATTTCTGGGGGATCGCTTCCTCTCTGGCCAGTGTCATGGCCGTGAATTACGCCTTTACATATCCCTACTGGGCGTTCAATCTGATCCGTCCGGAGTGCCTGGCCTCCGCGGTGGTGATGCTGATCGTGTCCATCATGACCAGCACCCTGACCACCCAGCTCAAGCGGCAGGAGCAGATGAAGGCCGAGGCGGAAAAGGAACGGATGCGGGGCAATCTCCTGCGGGCGGTGTCCCACGATCTGCGCACGCCCCTGACCTCCATTTACGGCGCCTGCTCCGCCATGCGGGACAATTTCGACGCCCTTCCCCGGCAGACCCACATGAAGCTTCTGTCGGACGTCTGCGCCGACGCCCAATGGCTGGTGCGGATGGTGGAGAATCTGCTGTCCGTGACCCGGGTGGACGCCGCCACCGTCCGTCTTTCCAAGAACGGCACCGTTCTGGAGGAGCTGATCGACGCGGTGCTGGTGAAGTTCCGCAAGCACTACCCGGACATAGACGTTCACGTGGAGATCCCGGAGGAATTTGTCAGCATCCCCATGGACGCCATGCTGATCTCCCAGGTGCTGATGAACCTGCTGGAAAACGCGGTGTTTCATGCCAAGGGTATGGAGAATCTCCTGCTTCGGGTGGAGGTCAAAGGCTCCTGGGCGTATTTTTACGTGGAGGACGACGGCTGCGGCATCCCGGAGGAAAAGCTTTCCAGGCTGTTCACGGGGATGCTGGACAGCGAATCGCCCACAGACCAGAGCCGCAGCAGCATGGGCATCGGCCTGAGCGTGTGCAGCGCCATTATCAAGGCACACGGCGGGGAAATCTGGGCAAACAAGCGGGCCGGCGGCGGAACCGAGGTTGGCTTCCGGCTGGAAATGGAGGACGAAAATGGGGAATAACAAATATAAGGTACTCATTGTGGAGGACGACCAGAGCATTCTGGGCTTTGTCCAGACGATTCTGGAGACCAACGGCTATCAGGTGCTGACCGCCGAGCGGTGCCGTCAGGGGCTGCTGATCTTCTCCTCCTACACGCCGGATCTGGTGGTGCTGGATTTGGGACTTCCGGACATGGACGGCGGCGAATTTATCCGGCAGGTGCGCCTTTTCAGCACGGTTCCCATCATTGTTTTGTCCGCCCGGACGGAGGAAAACGACAAGGTCTCCGCCCTGGACTTAGGCGCCAATGACTACATAACCAAGCCCTTCGGGACGGCGGAGCTGCTGGCGCGGGTGCGGGCGGCGCTTCGTGCCGGCCGGAACCGGGCGCGGGTCGCTCCGGCCAACCTGTTCACGGTGGACGATCTTCTCATCGACTACGACCGGCGGCAGGTGAGCGTCGGGGGAAATCCCATTCACCTGACCCAGACGGAATACAACATCATGGCGTTTCTCTCCGTTCACGCCGGAAAGGTGCTGACGTATGCCGCCATCATTCGGGCGGTCTGGGGGTATTCGGACTATGGCAGCGTCAAGAAGCTGCAAGTCAACATGAAGAACATCCGCAAGAAAATGGGCGTGACGCCCGGTGAAAAGCGCTACATCATCAACGAGCTTGGCGTCGGATACCGTATGCTGGCGGAGGATGAGGCATAGCGCTGCCAAAGTTCTGCGCCGCTTGACAGGCGTGTACAATGCAAATGAGTTTTTTCCGTTTCTATATCAAACGGAGAAGGCTCATTTTTATTTGGAGGATCAAAGGAGCGAAATGCCTTGTATCTCTCTGCGCCGGTGCGCAGGGCAGCTTGAATATTCTTAGCAATGTTGCAGCAGGCGATTTTCGCAACTGCGTATCGTCGGTTCCTCTACGCCATTTTTACGCCATTTCTGTGTGGGGATGCCTAGGGAAATAGGAACTTTTATGTTTTGACTTCATCCGAAAATACCTGTCCTATCAAGCTTTATCGGCATTTGTGCGTTTGCGGAGAGTTTCAGAAACAGGCTCGCTTTCGACAATACCTAATTTCATAGTTTTTCGCTCTCCTTAAAATGTCTTGATTTTCAAGGGCTTCCGGAATCCGGCGTGTTTGGCTTACGCCATTTTTACGCCATTTTCGCATTTGGCTTTATTGGATTTCATCAGACTACACCATTTTGCTGAAATTGCTTGATGGCATAATCCAGCGATTCGGCAGTCACATGAACATACCGATCCATTGTTGTTTTGATGCTGGCATGACCCAGCAGCTTTTGCAGCACCTTCGGCTGCATACCGCTTTCAATCGCTCTTGTAGCGTAGGTATGTCTCAGGGCGTGCATACAAAAGTGCTTGATCCCCGCTTCGCCGCAGAGTTTATATAAGTGGGTATCATAGGAACTGTTCTTCGCTGGCTCTCCTGTTCGCCAGTTGATAAAGACAAGATCGCGCATGACAAGCCGAGGAGAAACGCCTGTACGTCTGTCTATGTACTCAAGCGTTTTGTCCAGCGTCGGTGACTCCTTTTGCTCCGGGCGGCTGTCCCAAATACCTTTGAGGATTTCATAAGCCCGATCCGTCAACGGTATTGTGCAGTAGCTGTGCTGCGTTTTCGGAGGACCCGCACGCCAATACTGTTCACCGTGTCGAAACTCCAATGTTTTGTTGACCGTGAGCGTGCGCTTTTCAAAGTCAATCGCGTCCCACGTCAACCCGATCATCTCTCCGGTACGCAAGCCGGTTTCAAGAATCAGTGCGTACTGATTGTAGTTGCGGGAGCGTTTCGCTGTTTCAAGAAACACGCGCTGCTCGTCACGGGTGAGGAACTTAATATCGTCTGTCGCACGAACCGGCTTTGTAAACCGCACACCGTCCATTGGGTGCTTGGAAATCAGGTCATTCATCTTCGCAGCCTTGAACATCGTACCCATTGTGATATAGGCTTGACGGATGGTGGAACCCGCATAGTCAGCATCTATCTGTATGAACACCTTTTTGCAGTGCATCGGCTTGACGTTGGCAATCATCATTTTGCCCATGACCGGCTGAATGTTGTGGACATACCGCTCCCGATAATTGCGGAGCGTATTGGGGGCTAAATCGCCTACAATATTCTCAATCTAGAAATCAAACCACTGATCCACCGTCGTATCGGTGGCCACGAAAACATCCTCGTGCGCATCGGCGTATTTTGATTCTTCAATCCAGTTGCGAGCTTCGGGGAGCGTCGGAAGATACTTCTCATGCCGCTTTCCTGTTTTATCTACGAACCGTGCGTAATATAAACCGTCCTTTCTCTGGCAGATACCCTTACCACATTCTTTGCCTTTCAGATTCTTACCCATAGATTGTATCCTTTCCGCGCTTGCGAAAAAGGACACACTACTACACATAAATTATAGCATATAACGTCCTTTTTCTCAAGCCGTTGCGTGAAAAAACTCTCCGCCTATTTGTAAATTTTTCGGAACCTCTTATATCACCAGTTTCTCACTGATGAATTGCTCAAATTCCTTTCGTTTGACCAGCTTCTTTGTGCCGACAAACAAAACGAAGGGGCAGTTGGGCGAGCGGAGCATACTGTCGATCTTGTTGATGCCGATGTTGCTGTATTCTGCCGCCTCCTTGGTGGTCAGTGTCATTTTCAGATGGATCGGAACGGTGCCGATGCAATTCTCCATGTAAAAGCTCCTTTCTTGGGTTTATCAGCCGAGCAGACGAGCCGCCGTTTTCAGATTGTCGGCAGCGGTGCTTTTGCGGAAGCTGTCTCCATCGAACATGATCGGGACGCAGACCTCTAAGATGCGGTCAAAAATGCGGCGGTTATCCAGATCGACAGCTTGCTTCATAACGGAAAGCGGGATATTCGTGGTGACGATCATGGGCTTGCCGGTCAGCAGCCGTTTGTCAACCACATCGAACACTCGCTCCTTACCGAAGCTGGTGTTACGTTCTGCCCCCAAATCATCCAGAATGAGGAGGTCGGGGCGCATAAGCGATTTCATGTAATGGTCGCGGTCCGTGCCGAAATTGTCCTGCATACGGTTGACCACATCGGACATTCCCACAAAGAGGACGGACTCCAGACGGTCAATCAGAGCGTTGGCAATGCATCCAGCGGCATAGGATTTTCCCGTGCCGACATTCCCGAACAGGAGCAGCCCGATCCCCGCTTTTTTGAACTCGTCCCAGTTCTGCGCGTAGCCCCTCGCCTTTGCAAGCTGGGGCGTTGTAACTGCGGCTGACTCAAACCGCCAGCCAGCGGCGGGCATATCGCGGAACGCCTCGCTGCGGAGCATCGTCATATAGGACATTCGCTCGTATTCCCGGCGTTCGGATTCTTCCCGTTCTCGGCGTTCGGCAGCGCACTTGCACATAACCGGGTGCTTGGTAAAGCCCTGTGCCTGAAGGTCTGCGGGGTAAAAGGCTTCTTTCGGCGTATGGCACTTGCCGCAGTATTTCAGCCCATCAGCGGAATTGATGTAATCGTCAGGTGCGGCATTAGCCGCTTCAACGGCATCAACCATTTTTGTAAAAATCGGATTCATAGACACTCTCCCTCGTTATCGTCGTAAGTGTAGTTTTTCGCTCTCCTGCCCTTGCTGTCCTCGTCCAACCACTTCTTGATGGTGGCGTAATGATTGGCATAGTGCCTGTCATTGGAAGCCATATACCGGGACAGCCGCTCAATGTATTCGGCAGCTTTGCCGAGATAAGCCGTCTCCAGCCGGGTACATTCCTCGTCTGACAGGAAAACATTTTGAAACTCTCCAAACCGGCGGCGCGTACTCTCTACTCTTTCGGTCTTGCTATGCTCTTTATATTCTGTATCAGTATTACTTGTGGGCAATTTCTGCCCATCAAGAGGGGCGGTTTTCTGCACTTCTGAAAGGCAGCCTTTGCCCATCAGAGGGGAAGAAAGCTGCACCCCATCGGGTATTTGCAGAAACAGCCTGTTAGCCTTGGTCAAGCCCTGTCGGACGCGAGTCAGCAGCCCGGCATTTTCCAGTTCGCACAAGGCAGTTTTTACCGTTCTTTCGCTCCGATTCAGGTCATTCGCCATCTGCTTGATTGTGTAGATGACATACACATTTCCGTCCTCTGATACCCACCCCGATTTTTGCGAAAGCATCGTGCGGTTCAGCAGGAGGGCATACAGCAGTTTAGCGTTGATGGAATGTTCGCTGACTACCATAAATTGTGGCAAAGGAATGAACGGTGGGAGCGAGGTATCAATCTTGATATAGATGGCGTATCACTTCCTTTCGGTGTCTGCGGTATTCATGGTGGCGTTCCATCGGGTCCGCGAGGGGAGTACGCAGATGTGCCACCCTTTTTTGCCCTCTTGGACCGATAATGCGGGCAAATAACGGCAACCGCCCGGAAACTCTGCTTGCAGTCGTGGACGCAGCGACGGCAGAGCGTGTTGTACGCCTTGCGTCCCCGGTCATTCAGGAAGAACGACCATTCCAGCTTTTTTGATTTGCTCATGCGCGGCATATCTGTACTCCTTTCCCGAATTACAATTCGTTTCTCTGCTGTACTTTCAGCAGCTCCCATACGTCAGCCATCCGTTCTTTCAGCTCGGCAACGTCGGCATCGTAGAAATGCCCGGTGCTGTTAATGCGGCGGCAGACGTGGTTGATGTTTGTGGCAATTCTGCTGACAGCGGCAGCTAACTTTTTCTGCTCGGTGTAATCGACCTTGATGATGTACCCGTCAATCAGCATTTTCCGGGCATACGCGCCGAAGTTGCGGGTGCCGAGTTGATTCATCTTGTGGCGAACTACGCTCAATTCCTGCTCATTCAGGCAGATTTCCTTGCGGATGGGTCGTGTGCGGTCTGGCATATCAAAGAACTCCTTTCACTTTACAACGGACACCTTTTTGCCGTTTGTTGAGTATGGCGGCAAAAAATTTTTTCCTTTCACTTTACAACGGACATTTTTAAGTCAAAACGCAGGTATCGAAACGGAAGATTTTCAAAAAATATGCGCCCCTGCTTTTGCGAAAGCGGGAGCGCGGTATATCTGCGGATATGAGATTTGGGAGAGTGGCAAGCACATCCGGTGTCCGTACACACCGGAAAAATGAGCGGTTCAGCCCTGCGCCCGAACTGCTCATTTTGTTGTTGGGGAATCCCCACACCCCTTTCATGTCTGAATTGAAAATACTTCCTGAACTTTTCCGAAAAGCCCTTGCTTTTATTCGCTTTGACGATTATAATTATACTGCGATTTTATAAGCAGACGCAGAACTGAACTGCAACAGGAGTGCTGCCCATGAAGTATTTATCAATCGCGCAAACCGCCGAACGCTGGGGTATCTCCACTCGCCGTATTCAGATTTTGTGCGGCGAGGGGCGCGTCCCCGGTGCTATCCGCATTGGCACGGTCTGGGGAATTCCAGAGGACGCAGAGAAGCCAGCGGACGCGAGAATCAAGAACGGCAAGTATATCAAAAAAACTGCCGAAAATGAAAAATAAGCCGCAGATTATATCAGCGACTCTAACTCGAAATAATGGGGTCTATTCCACCTCGCGGGTGCGAATGGGCGCACTGACCCCTTGTCACGAATCTACCTAAATCGTCGATTCGACAAACGATGACAGTGTTTGACAAAGATTTAGTCCTTCCGAGACAGGATAGGTCTTTCACCACAATAACCACTGCACAGACATAGACAGGAGTGACCCTCATTACTGCTGAGGGTCAGGGTAGAAAAACCCTCATTTGAAATGAGGATAACACGATTATGGAGGAAATCAGCCATGCCAACACTTGAATGGATTGGAAAGAGCAAGGTTATCAATCATCATCAGGAAGTTCCGTTCCGGGTGTTGGAGCGCAAGTATAGCTTTGACGAAAACGGGGAGCATAGCGAGGACAACGGCAGCGACAACATGATTATCCGGGGTGACAACCTTGAAGCCCTGAAAGCCCTGCTGCCCCGGTACGAGGGGCGCGTCAAGTGCATCTACATCGATCCGCCCTACAATACAGGAGCGAGGGACTGGAAATACAACAACGATTATGTAGACAGCTCTGATGCCTATCGCCACAGCAAATGGTTGTCGTTTATGGAGAAACGGCTGAAGCTGGCGAAAACGCTGCTCAATCCGAAAGATTCTGTCCTTATTGTTACCATCGATGAAAGGGAATACTTGCATCTTGGATGCTTACTGGAAAAACTTTTTCCGGAGACACATATACAGATGATATCTGATCTTATTAACCGAGTAGTTGTTGCAAAGGATAATGAATTTGGACGATCTATCGAATATATTTTTATCGTTTACTTAGGAGATGCGGCACCTGCAAAACTGTCCCTTGAAGAAGATTGGAATCATATTGAGAACACTACCAAAAATGGTATTCATTGGGCAAATCTGAGTAGAACAGGGACAAATAGCAGGCGGCAAGATAGACCAGGTATGTTTTATCCGATTTTTGTGTCTCAAGATGGCTCTAAAATTGTGGGACTTGGCGATCCGATACCTTTGGGGCAAGATAGAAACTCAGTCTCCGTTCCCGATGGATGTGTTGCTATATGGCCAATACATACCAATGGTGAAGAAGGAAGATGGATGCAAGGTAAAGACAGTCTTACTAAGCTAATACAGAAGGGATATGTGCGTCTGGGTAAGTTTACTAATACGGGAATGGCTGTTAGTTACTTAAATCGTGCTCAAATACAGAAAATAGAATCTGGCGATTATACCGTTGTTGGTTACGATGAAAGCGGAACGGTTATCGTTGATGATAGCGAGTATTCAGCAACATATATTCCAGATAATTTATGGAATATAAAATCTCATGATGCTGCAAGACATGGAACAAATCTATTGATTAGTATTCTTAATGAGAAAAGATTTTCTTTTCCTAAGTCATTATACGCTACCCATGATACTATTCGTTTCTTTGTTGCTAATAAGCCCAACGCCCTCATCGTTGACTTCTTCGCAGGCAGTGGCACCACACTTCATGCTGTCAATCTGCTGAACGCCGAGGACGGCGGTCATCGGCGTTGCATCATGGTCACTAATAATGAGGTTTCCGTGGACGAGGCGAAATTTCTCACGGAAAAAGGTTATCAACCAGGAGATGAAGCGTGGAGTAAGCTCGGTATCGCCCGCTATGTAACATGGCCGCGCACCGTCTGTTCCATCGAGGGCCATGACGTGAACGGAAAACCGCTCAAGGGCGACTACATTACCAGTGGCGAGGAACCAATGCATATGGCAGATGGCTTTAAAGCAAATGCCGCCTTCTTCAAGCTGGGCTTTCTCGATAAGAACGCCGTGGCGCTGGGCCGTCAGTTTAAGGAGCTGCTTCCGGTGCTCTGGCTGAAGGCCGGTGCCCACGGGCCTTGTCCTGCGCTTGAGGAGGCAGCGGAAGTGCCTGCTATGCTGGTGCTGC
>ENA-ORNG01002851-ORNG01002851.1-human-gut-metagenome-genome-assembly--contig:-NODE-2851-length-10035-cov-3.575351_pt1 | contig 10035 bp, 9 predicted proteins | sample MGYA00242113_ERZ509018 | MGnify/ENA primary metagenome ERZ509018 (study PRJEB26280, sample SAMEA2338711) | human gut metagenome | biome: human gut; feature: human-associated habitat; material: faeces... | reverse complement strand
CTGCCGTCCCCGGCGGACAGCTTATCCAGTACGCCCAGCGCCAGGCGCATCACTGGCTCATCCACAACAGGCCGGTAGGCCGCTACCCCCCGCAGGGCGCAGCGCAGCATGTCGGTTGTCATTTTCCTCTCCCCTCTCGCGTTTGTTCTATCTGTGTCGGTTTTATTGTAAGCGCCTCCCCTCCGGCTGTCAATGTCCGCGTTTTCTTTCCAAATGAAACCACTGGCTGCGCCGCATAGGCAAAAGAAACCTGCGGATAATAAGGGCTGTAACTACAACCGCAGGAGGAGTTTATAGATGAAAGCGACTGGTATCGTGCGCCGTATCGACGATCTCGGGCGCGTGGTCATTCCCAAGGAGATCCGCCGCACTATGCGTATCCGCGAGGGCGACCCATCACTGATATCATTGGCACCGTGGGAGCGGTTCTGTTACGGCATGCTGGCTCTGGCCCGACGGCGGGGCTGGGGTGAAGTATAGTTCTCAGGATGTGTATGATGCGGATAATCCGGCACGCCGCCCGGCACAGCATCCTCATCATGCAGCAGGCCCCCGGAACTGCCGTGGCTCCGGGGGCCTGCTTTGTTGCGCTATGGAGTTTCGTGGGCAGGATTCAGACCCAGGCTGGCCGCTTTCGGCTCCCGGCCTTCATGATCCACGGTATTGCTGCAGAGTCCGCCGCCGCTGCAGGCCATGATATCAGCGGGGGATGGCGACGGCAGACAACGGACTTTTGTCCCCCAGCCTCTTTATGGGCGGCATACGGGCCATCCTGCCCGTCCTCAGACTTTGTCTGCTAAATCTTGGCGCTGTCTTCCTCCCTGCAGCAAGGACGCAGGAAGACGAGTGCGCCTGCATCCGCAAACAGCCGCAGCACACCTGCATTTGAAGCAGGAAAGTCCGGCAGAGGAATCCTGCCTGCACGGAGAATTTACTCTCGCGCCTGGATTGTCAGGTGCACGGTGTCGCCGGCTCCCTTGCCCAGTCTGGTCCGAATGGACTTCAGCATACCCAAAATATAGCATACGCTTCCGTCATCATTTTTCAGGCCCATGTTGACGATGCTGCCGTCGTAGGGAATGCCGTCAAAGGTGGCGTGTACCTTGACGCGGCCCCTGCCGAACTCATCCCGGATATTCCATGGGAAGATCACGTAGGCACCGTCCTTCTCCGGCAGTACGTGGATGACCGCGTCATATTCATACCGTTTGCCCGCAGACGCCTCTTTCCGCCCTTCTGCCATCCGGCCCGCCCGGGTGTGCTCCCCCTGCCGCAGGATTTTTTCCATGGGCTTTCCCTTTGCCAGCTCGTCGATTAGCTTGTCCAGGCGGCGGATCTCGCGCATGAGGGGATCGGCTATCTCCTCCACCCGCACGCCGCAGACCACCCCTTTGATCAGCTCCCGCTCTGGATGGAGGCGTGGAGCGTTGGCAAAGAAAGCTCCATATGTGGTGTCCGTCTCCAGAAGCTCCTTCAGCTCCCCGGCGCTGTATCCGGTCAGCCAGGTTACCACCTGCTGTACCTCTTCCCGTGTACGGCCCTTTTTGACCGCTTTGGCCTCCAGCAGCGGGTAAAGCCTGGCAAAGCGCATCTCAGTTACCTGTTCATTGGTCATTGTCCTTACGCTCCTTTCCGCCGTATCCGTCGCAGAGCCAGGAGGGGCTATACCCCCAACCAAGGACATCCCCCCTGCGGATCTGCTCCGCTGCGGAGGGGGCAGATGCAGGCATCCAACGCCCGCAGCACCGTCCAGGCCCGGTGGCCTGGCTCAGATTTCTGCAGATCTGATTGGCCCCTCGGAGAGCCCTGACGGCGATCATATTTCCTTTGGGGGACAGGGACGGCCGTCCGGCCCCAAGACGCGGCGGAACCGGTTGTACAGTAGGTGCGGCAGGGCCGGTGACTCCTGAAAGTCCCGGAAGTGGCGGTAGCAGTCGGAGAACCGGGCCTCTGCCTGTTCCGCGACGGTCTGTGCGGAAGCGCTCCTGTATACGTCCGCCAATTGCAGTGATATATAAATCCTAGCCAAAGGTACCGGATCTGTCAACAGTGTTCAGCCGCCCTGAGCCCGGGAAAATTTCCCGCAGCGTGCAGCCTGTGGAATCTCCGGTCATAAACCGGGAGGCATTTTCTGCGGAGGGGGAGATTCAGGATCTCTCCAATGGGATTTTTCCATCATTCCCAAGCGGTCCAGCTTCTTGTAGAGGCCGGAGCGGCCCAGCCCCACTTTTCGGGCTGCTTCGCGGACATTTCCACCGCAAGCCCGGAGAACCCGGGCCAGATAGGCCCGCTGGAATCGCTCCGTGGCGGCCTGTAGCGAGTTGTCCCAGAACTGCTCGGTCAGGGCGGACTCGTGACGGGCTCCCGCGAAAATAGAGGCGGTACCGACACCCAGGATATCGCAGACGTGGCGCTCGGTAATCACATCGTCGGCTACGATCACAAACATGCGCTCGATTACATTGCGCAGTTCCCTGACATTTCCCGGCCAGCTGTAGTCCTGAAGGGCGGAAAGCGCAGCCCGGGAAAACTGTTTATGGGCGGAATACTTCTTGTTAAGCCGGCATAAAAACTGGGTTGCCAGCACGGCGGTATCCTCCCGCCGGTCCCGCAAAGGCGGGACCGTGATGGGGATGACGTTCAATCGGTAGAAGAGATCCTCCCGGAAGGAGCCCTCATCGGCCATGGCCCGCAGATCCCGGTTGGTGGCGGCTACGATGCGTACATTCACCTTTTTGATGCTGGTGCCGCCCACACGCTTGATCTCTCCGGTCTCCAAAACCCGCAGGAGCTTGGACTGCAGGGGGAGATTCAACTCACCGATCTCATCCAGAAAAAGAGTCCCGCCATGGGCCATCTCAAACAGGCCCACCTTTCCCTCTCTGCTGGATCCGGTAAAGGCGCCCTTGTCATACCCGAAGAACTCCGACTCCATCAGCTCCCGTGGGATGGCCGCACAGTTGACCGGGAGGAAAATCTGCTGTGCCCGCTGGCTGTGGCTGTGGATAAAGCGGGCAAAGACCTCTTTGCCGGTACCCGACTCTCCGTGGAGCAGAATGGTGCTGTCCAGCTGGGCGGCCCGTTCCGCCATGCGCAGGCACTCCTGGGTGGCTGCGCTCTCTGCTACCAGCTCGCCACCATTTTCGGCGTCATGGAGCACGTGATCCAGGGCCTGACGGACCACCTGATTCTCCCGCTGGACGCTGTGCATGAAGTGCTCTACCACGGCGCGATTCTGGCTGAAAGTTACCACATATCGGATTGCCCCGTTGCTGTCAAACAGCGGCTTAGAATATACTGCCATGCTGCCGCCGGGCAGATCTACCAGCTGGATTGACTCCCGCCTGGTCTCTAGGGCGGCAATGGTGGCTGCCCGGTTGGCAATGCCCTTGCTGACCAGGTCGTAGATGGACATCTTCAGGAGCTGTTCCCTGGAGACCTTCAGCGCCTGAAGCGCGTGGCCGTTGACATAGATAATCTTCCCTGAGCCGTCTGTCACAAAGATATTGCCAAAGCTGTTGTCCAGGATGAGATTAAGCAGCTTGTTGGCGGACTCTAGGTCATCTGTATGCACGAATATGCACCCCCTATCGAAATCATCATATAATATTTTGCAGTCCCTGTCACGGATAATCCGCAGGAATCAGCAGCACTCCGCGGATGCGGAGTGCTGCTGATTCTTTGCATTCATTTTAGGTTTCTTGTCTGCGCTCCAGCGAGGGCACGAACTCCGCCTGGAGGCCGCCGGTGGCCAGTGTGCGCAGGGTCCAGAGGTTTTCCGCCAGACCCGTAGCCGCGATGACCATGCCCAGCTCCGCTGCAGACTCCACGTGCATCATGCGCAGCAGCAGCCCCGCCATGGGGTGGGTACGGGTGGTGCCGCCCACAATGCCCACCGCCATGGGCAGTTCGATCATCCCCTCCAGATCTCCGGAGGCAGTCCGCTCCCAGCAGGTGATCGGACGATACACACCGCTGCGGCTGGCATAGGCGTGGGCCCCGGCCTCCAGGGCCCGGATGTCGTTTCCGGTGGCACAGGCCACAGGGCTGGCGCCGTTCATGGTGCCCTTGTTGCTGGTGCAGGCCCGGAAGGGGTCATTCCAGGCGAAGGCGTGGGCCGCCAGAACCCCATCCACTACTGCGCTGCCGCCAAGGACTTCTCTGCTTACAGAGACACGAACCCGTGCCAGGCGGTGAACGGCCAAATTAGAGAGAATACGGAGGTACGCCTTACCCCCTGTAATTTGAGCCAGCAGCGGGGCCACCTTTTCCGCCATGGTATTTACCGCATTGGCGCCCATGGCATCTTTGGTATTCACCAGCAGCTGCGTGATGACCATACTCCCAACTTCTGTGTCCAGGGGCTTTGCCTCAACGTCGAATGCTCCGCCGCCCAGAGAGACCAGAACCGGGTCGGCCTGGTTGGCCAACTCCAGAATTTCCCGCTTGTGCTCCAGGATCTTAAGGCAAGCAACATGTGGGCTGGTGACCTGGGTAATCTGTATCTGGGAGATCATGATGGAGCCGGTATAGGTTGCATGGAACCCCCCGCACTGGGCGGCCAGTTCGGCCCCCTTTTCAGCGCAGCTTACCACCCAGGGCTCCTCGCACACCATGGGAACCAGATATTCCTTCCCATTGACCACCATACCGCGGACTACGCCGATAGGGAGGGCATAGGTGCCGATGACGTTGTCAATCATGCTGTCGGCGACCTCCAGGGGCAGGCCGCCCCCCTGCCGGAGAAGTTCCCGCTGTTCCGGAGAGAGACCGGCGGCCTGGGCCGTCCACTCCTGGCGCTCCTCTGTGCTCATGGAGGAGAAATCCTCAAATCGATCCATTGCAGCACTCCTGTCACGGTGTTTTCCGCCGGACGACGGATGCATCAGTACATAACGGTGGCCAGCGCAATACCGATGGCGGCCACAATCACGGTCAGGACAACAGTAGTGACAAAAATCTGCTTATAGGACTCCTTATGCGTCATACCCGCCAGGGTGAGCAGAACCACCACAGCGCCGTTGTGGGGCAGGGAGTCTAGGCCGATGGCGCTCAGGCAGCCGATGCGGTGGAGCACCTCGGCGGAGATGCCCATCTCCAGATACTGAGGTGCCAGGTTCTCCAGGGCAATGGCCAGGCCGCCGGTGCCGGAGCCCGCAGCGCCGGCCAGGATGGTGGTGGTGAGGCCGTAGGAGATCAGCGGCGGGGCGTCCAGACTGAGCAGAGCCGCACTGAGGGTGGCGTAGCCGGTGCTGGCGCTGACCACGGCACCGTAGCCCACAATACACCCGGTGGTGATAGCGGCACTCATGGCGCTCTGAACAGAGTCACCCAGCAGGCTGGGGACGTTCTTGACGTTCTTGAAAAACAGAAGCGCACAAGCCGCGCTACCGGCCAGCATGGAGATGAGAACGTTGATCTGTAGCCCCACCAGAAGGACGATGATAACAAGAATGGGGATCAGGGCTACGATGGGATTGATGTTGGAGCCCGCCTCATCGGCCTTGGAAAGGGCCTCCAGGGTGGCCGTATCGGCGGTAAAACCGTCGCCCGGGCCCGGGCCGCCTCCCAGTACATGTACACACAGGTTGCAGCAATGCCGATGATGCCGCAGATGATACCGAGGGTGGCGCCGGCGGTAACGGTGGTGCCCAGGTAGGGGATTGGAGTCACATTGATGGTCTGGGGCGTGCCGGGCAGGGCCGCAGCGGCGAAGGTAAAGCAACCCGCGGCGATGGCCCCGGGAATCAGCCGACGGGGCAGATTGGCCCGTTTAAATACAGCCAGCGTCAGGGGGTACATGGTAAAGGCGATAACCAGGGCGGAGATGCCGCCATAGCACAGAACCATACCGGCGAAGAGTACGCCCAGAATGGCGAACTTTTCACCCAACAGATTGGCCAGCCCCCGGGCAATGGCAGCAGCGGCGCCGGTGCTCTCCATCATCTTGCCGAACAGCGCGCTGACGAAGAACAGCAAGAAAAAGTTCTTGACGTAGTTGGCCGTGCCGGTCATAAAGGTCTCGCTCATAGCGGTGACAACGTTCTGTCCGTCCAGAACCGCCAGGACAATGCTGGCGATAATGGAGGCAATAACGATATTGACCTTTTTGAACACCAGGAACATGACCAGCGCCAGGGTCAGAATCACAAAAATCACAGACAGCATTGCAGACTCCTCTCTTCCGTGAAAACGGATGGTATGCGCCGGTTTATTTGAGGTATTGCTTTTCTCCGTGGTATTTATCCATCTGATCGTAATATTTCTGCAGGGGCAGGAGCTTGAGCAGCTCGTCCTCGTCAAACTTGGCGTCCACCTTGGTCATGTCCCGGGTCTCAGCAAACTTTTTCAGGGTGTCCCGGACCGCGGTAAAGGCGGCGTAGATGGTGTTGGGCCAGTAGACGGACATGCAGGCTCCCGCCTCGGTCTCCTGATCGATGGAGTCCTCATATTTGATGGGGGTAGTGACCACGGGGCCATGAATGCGGTGCCGCCACTCTTTCATGCCCCGGATGGAGCCGGGGAAGGTGATGAAGCAGGCGTCGGCGCCGGCGTCCAGATAGGCGTTGCAGCGGTCGATGGTCTCCTCCAGGTCATTTTTGAGCCAGAGGGCGTCGGTACGGGCGATGATCACAAAGTTCTTGTCCTTGCGGGCCTCGCACATGGCGTGGATGTGGTCCACCATGATCTCCTTGGACATGTCGATGGGGCCGGTGGACACGTGCTTGCCGATGATGCCGTCCTCCACCTGGATGCCGGAGGCTCCGGCCGCCTCAAACTCATGGACGGTGCGCCAGATATTACCGGAGTGGAACCACCCGTTGTCCACGTCGCAGATGAGGGGAAGATCCACCTCTTTGGCGATCTCATAGGCCAGGGGGAGCAAATCCTTCAGCTGCACCAGTCCCACATCGGCCAGGAAGAACTGGGACGCGCCGGTGATAAAGCTGCCGGTGTATACCACAGGAAAGCCGGTTGCCTCGATGAGCTTGGCGCTGAGCAGGTCATAGGCACCCAGGACAGGCACACACTCAGGGGCGGCCATCAGTTCCCGCAGGCGTACTCTCTTCTCATACATATCCATATAAATGCTCTCCTTTCTGAATAGCGCGGCAGTTTCCTCAGATCATGGACATGCCGCCGTTGACATTGATGGTGGCACCGGTGATGAAATTGCTCTCATCACTTGCCAGGAAGAGGGCCGCACCGGCCACATCCTTCACGCTGCCCAGGCGATGCAGTGGGACGTTCAGAGAGGCGTCGGCAGAGCCCAGGGTCTCCGTCATGGCGGTCAGAATCGTGCCGGGTGCGATGCAATTGCAAGTGATGTTATACTCGCCCACCTGTTTGGCCACCGCCTTGGCCCAGCAGATGACGCCAGCCTTGGAGACAGGGTAGGTTGCCTCGGTGAACACGCCGCCCACCTGGCCGGCTACAGAGGCCATGTTGATGATCTTGCCGGATTTGTGGGCCTTCATCACCGGGATGACACACTGGGTCCCATAGATCGTCCCCATCAGATCAATGTCCAGTACTTTCCTCCACCGCTCTGGCGTGATGTCCTCCACCGGGCAGGCTGGCAGCGTGATGCCGGCGTTGTTCACCAGGATGTCCACGGTGCCGAACTCAGCCACGCAGGTATCCACCACCCGCTGGAGTGCCTCCTTTTGGGCCACGTCGCAGCCCACGGCCACGGTGCGCACGCCGGTCTCCTTCATAATCTCCTCCGCCAGGGCGGCTGCCTTGCCCTCGTCAAGATCTGCCAGAACCACATGGCAGCCCTCCCGGGCAAAGGTACGGGAGATCTCCGCCCCAATTCCGTTGGCGGCTCCAGTTACAATGGCAACTTTGTCTTTCAGTCTCATAGACTACTCCTCCTTCAGATAAGGGCTGCAACATTTCGATAAAGGCTGCTGCATACATTCTGTTTTATTAGCAAATTCTGCGCCAAAATCCCTCTCCGAAATTATGGGCGCAGGAAAGCCTTGCCGCAGCAGTGCTTTCCCGCCTTCTGTCTTCAGACTCTGCACATTGGCGGTCCCCACAGTTCCGCTTGCAGTCTACAATCGGAGACATATCTGACCACTTCCGGAGACTCTGGTAATCTTGGAGACCGCCGCCAAGCGGCGCATAGGATCCAGATTTTCCGGGAAAAGCGCGGCTCTGTCCCGTCCACCCGCTGGCAATGAGAGCCCGGAATCCTTAGCAAAATAAATGAACTGGTCCCGTAAAGGCAGGCAAACAGACAAAACACCCCCTGTACAGGAACATACTCCTGTACAGGGGGTGTTGGTATGTTTCTTGGAAATGCATACATATCCAAGAATTGGGGGAGAAATGCTGGTCATGCAAGAGGCGTGTGCAGCGCGGCAAGAGATAGCAGATTATCTCGGATTGGATCACCCGGTAAAATCTCCGGCGGACAAAGCTGGCTGCAAAAATCACATCGTATGTCAGCACAGAGCAGAGCACCCAGTGTCCGCCATATTCCGATTTTCAAGGCATACTGTGTCTTTCCATGATCCGGAATCTCTGTAACAGTACTCAAGACAGTATGCACTGATCGGCGCAAACCGGCTGCCTTTGCTCAAACCAGCGAGATGATTGACCGCCATGCCAATTTTCACAACCATAGGCTCATCCAGCTAAAGACTGGAGAGGCGCCGCTTGCGCGGCGCCTTTTCTTTTTCGGCCCGGTAAAGCGGCTTCGTTCTTGTGCTTTTCGGAAAAGTATGCTAATATAATAAGTCGGCACATGTTGTGACCAAGAAAGTTTCTGGAGGACTTGCCTGTGGATATATGGTCTGCAATCTTCCTTGGAATAGTGCAGGGATTGGCCGAATTCCTGCCCATATCCAGTTCCGGACACCTGTCCGTATTACAAAACCTGTTTCACATGAACTCGCTGGAAGAGGGACACCTCTTTTTTGACGTACTGCTGCACCTGGGTACACTGGTCAGTATATTCATCTGCTACTGGAGCGACATCAAGGCCATAGTGCGCGAGGTGTTCATAGTCCTGCGAGGCGGCAGGACCGTCACGGGCGAGCGGATAAGCGGGCCTCTGCCCGCAGCGAGGCTGTTCCTGATGCTGGTTATAGCCACTCTGCCGCTTGTGCTCATCGTGCCGATAAACGGACTGATTGAGGAGCTCTATTACCAGAGCTGGTTCATAGGTGTGGCGTTTATGCTCACCGGCTGCCTGCTCTTCGTGTCCGACAAGATGACGCCGGGCCACAAGACCGAGAAGAACATGCGCATCCGCGACGCGCTCATCATCGGCTGCTGCCAGTGCGTGGCCACGATACCCGGCCTTTCCCGCAGCGGAACCACCATCACCGCCGGCATCGCCACGGGCCTCGACCGCGGCTTCGCCATGCGCTTTTCCTTCCTGCTGAGCATCCCGGCCGTGCTGGGCGCGAACGTGCTGTCCATCGTGGACGCAATACGCGAGGGCTTTGACGCGTCCCTGCTGCCCATTTATCTTGTGGGCATGCTTGCGGCCGTAATTTCCGGCATAGGCGCCATACTGCTGATGAAGCTTATCTCGCGCAAGAGCAAATTCGGTTTCTTTACATACTACTGCTGGGCGGCCGGCATAATCACGCTGGTGCTCTCGCTCGGCTATGGCTATTGAGAAAGGCAGGCTAGTGTAAATGGCTAATTCCTCCGGGGGGACGAAGAAATCCACCGGCGCCGCAAAGAAAAACACGTCGTCGCGCTCGAGGGCCGCGTCAAGTAAAAAGGCCAACGCCCCCCGTCCGATAAGGCGCGAGGTGGGCGCGGTCGTCTGCGCCTTTCTCGGCATCTTCTCGCTGATAGGCTACTTTGACGTAGAGGCGCTGTTCATAGACGTGTTCTGCTCCTTCATCAAGGGGCTGCTGGGCTGGGGTTACTTCATCTTCCCGATATCCCTGCTCATATCCGCCGGTATACTCGCCACCCACAGGGGCAGGCCGGTGGTGCTGAGGGTCACCTGCACAATGCTCATGCCGCTCTTTATAGGGGCGGCGACGCATCTCTTCTTCGCCGGGG
>ENA-ORNG01002849-ORNG01002849.1-human-gut-metagenome-genome-assembly--contig:-NODE-2849-length-10037-cov-3.529954_pt1 | contig 10037 bp, 10 predicted proteins | sample MGYA00242113_ERZ509018 | MGnify/ENA primary metagenome ERZ509018 (study PRJEB26280, sample SAMEA2338711) | human gut metagenome | biome: human gut; feature: human-associated habitat; material: faeces... | reverse complement strand
TTACGAAGAAAAGCAAGGAGGAGATGCGGCAGAGTACACTTAACCATGAGGCGATTCATGTGCGCCAATGGGAAGAATGTCTGATTGCATCGACTGTGCTGCTGACGGTAATCATGCTGTTTGCCGGGTTCAGTATCTGGGTATATCTACTTTGCCCGCTGTGGTTCTACCTTCAGTACGGGTTGGAGTACGCAATATCCTACATGTATCACTTATGCCGTAACCGGTGTTGGGTAAACGTAGGAAATAAGGCTTATGATAATTCCGCATTCGAGATGGAGGCTTATGCCAATGAGGAAATAGACGGTTATCTTGATGTGAGAAAGCCGTTTGAGTTCATTAAGTATTATGGGAAAATATAGGATATAACAAACAACAAGAAAGGAGGAACAATAATGATTTTGCAAGCAGAAGGAGGGCACTACCTTACACAGAGTGCGGATGTGCCCATAGATGAAAGGGTGTTCGGGAGTACCGCGTATATCAGCGACGCTTCGGAGGTTTCCAAATATCGCCAAGTGTCCGAAGCCGAGAAGGAACGCATGCTAAATGCCGGAACGATATTGGACCCGTCCGACTTGTCGGATGAGTATCTGGGCAAGGTGGACACGCTGCATGAGATTATCAAGGAGAACATCAACACCGCAGGTCTGACGGTTGAGGAGAGCCTTAAGCATAAGGAGTATTTCCCCAAGTGGGATGAATTAATTGGCAAGACTGAGCCAATTGGATTCATGTTCTCCTACGAAGACACTTTATATGAGGTGATTCAAGAGCATGAATTTGCCAGCCAGTGGGTGCCGGGTGTAGGTACGGAATCCCTCTACAAGGTTGTCCAGATTGAAGCGTCCGGCACGAAGGAAGACCCGATAGCCTGGAAGCAGGGAATGGAGCTGTTCGACGGCAAGTATTACACAGACAAGGATGTGCTTTACTTGTGCATCCGTGACAGCGATATGGGAATGTCTTTTGACCTTGCCGACTTGGTGTCCGGTGGTTTTGTGGAAGTGGTCGAGAAATCTTCCGGCGACACTGTTCTATAACAAGGAAACTTGTTATTTTTTCGGCCTTCCCGATGCCGTTAATTCGGGAATTTATTTAAACAAAAACGAGTTAATTATTTAAATGTTAAATTAGGGTATCATGTTTTTAAAGCGGATGCCCCTTAAATATGCAATATTATGGCAGATGATATTAGAGAGAATGCGATGGCTGGGGGTACTCCGGCACGGCTGCGTGGATTGGCGGCGAATGGTAACAGTATTAGTCCGACGTTGGAAGAGGTAGCAAGCGCAATGCCGGTAGCGACAGAGACAAACAAAGGACTTATGCCAGCTAATGGAATTATTTACAAAGGTTCCCTTGGAGAAAACAGCTTGGAAGATGTTGGCAGTTCATTTGGTTATGCGTATGGGACAAAAGATGGAAGTAATATAGCAGGTCCCTTTTTATCATTACGAACAGGAAGTGGAGCTTGCTTTCAAATTAAAGCAGAATATGCATGTTCCAGCTTAAAATTTAGAGTGTATAATCAAATAACACAAAAATGGTCTTCTTGGAAGTCTATTACTTTTACTTAAATAAGTATTGATAACTGCGTTGTCCTTATGTTGCCATATCCTTTGCCCCTTAAATGTAAGAATATGGCAGAACAAGATATTAGAGAAAATACGATGAGTGGTGGAACTCCGGCACGGCTGCGTGGACTGGCGGCAAACGGCAACAGTATATCACCGACAATTCAAGAGGTGGCAGAAACTTTCGGTAAAGGATATGCTGCAGATTTGAATAACGAAACAGATTATGGAATTTCTGGCATGTTTAACGCTGATACTATTAATCATCCACCCATTTCATCAGATATTATTTTTGGCATATACTCAAATCATAGAGCAAAATATATAACAGGAGGAGTGTTTTTGTATCAAATAGCTGTCCCAGAAAATATGATAGGAATGTATGTAAGACGATGCTGGAATGGGAATTGGAGCGAATGGAAGTCAGTAACTCTTACTTAAAACTGTGGAATTATTCCACAATACCGTGGAGCACTCCACAATATTCCACAGTATTGTTAAAAGAGGATTTTGCCTTATATTAATGAAAATGAATGCAATATTGTTGCGCAATCATTCTGGTATCAATTTTGTACTATGGTTTATGTCTTAAAAGTTATCAGTAACTTGTAGTTGTTATGGTTAGGCAATAGGTATTAGTTGCATTAAGGTTTAAAGACATTTTGTTCATATTGATTTTCATTCGGAAACTCTCTTTGTTTGGCATTGCATCCCGGTCTGTGAAGTATCGGGATGTTTTTACTTAGATGGTTGCTGTTTCCGACTAAATACTGTAACTTTGTATAGTTAGCCGATATACTACTTAACTAATACTATTTTATTCTTTGGAATAATGAAAGTATTCTCGGTCTGTGAAGATCGGATGCTTTTGGTGGGTAATGCCGCCAATTATTCCAGTTAAGTGTTTAGGTTTTATGCAGTCTACCCCATGAATGGACTGCATTGACAAGAAGTATTCTGCCCGTTCTGACCGAGATGGCCGGAACGGGTAATAATAATTAGTATTACCTATGAGTAATAAATTATACATTAATCACCTTCAATCTAAATGTTGCTTCAATATCTCTATTATTCTTTATGTAAAAGCTTCCATTTACTTCCTTTCGCCCAAAAACAACACTCTTAGTCCCATCAGTATAATCACAGAATAAATTGTTCCCTCCATCTGATACAAAACATTTCTGATACGCTCCAACGCTATAAATAGCAGTTCGTGATGCTGTTGGAGATGTTAGGAAATACACACCAGTTCCAAGATTTCCAAGGTCTTTTTCTTCACCTGCTGCCAATGTAAAGCTATAGGTGTATATTCCTATTGCCTTCATTACTTCTGCCAATGTCGGTGATATACTGTTGCCGTTTTTATCCAGTCCACGTAATCTTGTAGGTGTTCCACCACTCATCGCATTCTCTCTAATATCTTGCTTATCTGCCATATTCTTACATTTAAGGGGCATAATTTCCGGATGGAAATATTACCCGATTTAACATTTTAATAATTAACTCGTTTTGTAAATTATAAATCAAATTTTTCCGTAATATCTGAAGAACTCAAAAGGAGTTCTCACATCAAGATAACCGTCTACCTCTTCGTTGGCTTCCGCTTCCATTTCAAACGCGGAATTTCCGTAAGCCTTATCACCAACATTTATCCAACACCGGTTACGGCATAAGTGATACATGTAGGATATTGCGTACTCCACACCATACTGGAGGTAGAACCACAACGGGCATAGCAGATATACCCATAAGTTGAATCCGGTAAACAGCATGATTACCGTCAGCAGCACAGCGGATGCAATCATGCATTCCTCCCATTGGCGCACATGAATCGCCTCATGGTTAAGTGTACTCTGCTTCATCTCCTCCTTGCTTTTCTTGGTGAAGACGAAACATCCCAATGTGATGGTGTTGTAACCCTGCCACAGCAGCCATTTCGCTAACTTGCTTTCATAAAAAACTTTCATATACTCTTTCAGTTTTTAAATACACACCAATAGGTTATGTCTCCATCGGCATATCTAAATCCGATTAACTCATGATACCCGTAAGCATCTTCTATATCATAACTTGACACTGAATCCAATATAGAGCCATTAGGCGCAATCTTCACATTGGCAGATGCAGTCGTTAAAGTTACGGAAAGGGGAGTCCTTGTCGCAATCGGGAACAACATCTTCATTTCCTGGCAAGCGCCAGCTTCCAATTCCGGAAGAGGCCCTAAATTCTTCGGATAAAGGATTATAGAACCATTAGGTGATTCATTGTCTGAATTTGTACACACCTTCAAGTTCATTTTCCTTGCGGTAATGCTTCCTTCGACTTCTGCTTCTGTGCTGACAAACTTACCGCTTTCCAGCACCCGGAACGGGGCGTCGTCAGGCTCGTGCGCTCCAGCCCATATACGCACCTTGCTACCTTCTTCCGAACCGGAAAGACCTGCTGTCGCAGTCTTCCCGTCACTCTTCATAATGAGCAACTGGTTGTTCTGCATAAATGAGATGTGCGCACTCGGTGATATGATGAGCGACGTGAATATGGGCCCCACGTTGCTCAACTTCTCCCAATAGGTCGTGTTCCCCGGCTTGTTGCTTTCAGAGCTTGTGTGCGTGGTCTTGCATCTGTACACGTCCCATCCGTCGATAGTAGCCAGATTCCTTATCATGGCAATATCCACATAACGGGTGCCGCTTGTCAGAGCTTCGTCGTTGCGGTATGTCACGCCCACAGCCCATTCGGAATGCCTTATGATGCAGCCTTGGATGCCCTGCTCTCCTTTTTCCCCAGGCTTGCCATCAGCTCCGGGTTTCCCGTCAGCACCAGGTTTTCCGTCTTCACCCTTTGAAGCAAGTAAATCATACTCCGCGGAATTCATCTCGCCGGAAAGTATGTACCCGTATGTCTTGCCACCGTCCTGGGTCTGGGTGATGCGTCTGCCGTCGCTGGTCGTAGTAGTCCATAACGGTGGGTTGGTGGTCTCCTTCTTGGCTATGTATGATGAGCCGCCCATCGTGACAACTCCTTGCTTGGGCACGATAAGCCCGGTATGCCATCTGCCCATAGCGGTTATGCTATCACCCTTATCACCTTTGATTTTAATTGGCGTGCCCCATGTCCCATCACTTGCGGATGAAGCAACCTTCTGCGACATCCATATAGCTCCACTTGTAGCATTCGTATGCCAGCCTCCGGTAGTACCGTTTCCCGTAGGAACAGAAGGCGGGGAAGTGCTGTCATTGTAAGTTATGAACACGCTCAATCCGTTCGAGCCGGCTGCACCGTCAGCACCGTCCGAGCCGTCAACGACCATCAACGACCATGCTGTCCCGTTCCATATGTATACACGACCGTTATTGGTGTCCCTATATGCCCAGTTGATTTGAGGATTGGAAGGTGGAGACTGCAGGTCGCCTTTCCATACGATGCTCAGTCCGTCCTTTCCGTTCTTTCCGTCAATTCCGTCAATGGTCATTTGATACCACTGGCCGTCTTGATATACATACGACTTCTTGTCGGTCGTATTCTTGTACGCCCAACCGTTCTGAGGAGAGGAAGGGGCAGACGAGAAATCACCTTTCCATACAATACTCGTACCAGCCACACCTTCTGCGCCATCAATGCCATCAAATCCATATTTAGCCCAGAGGGCAGGTGTGCTGAAGTTACTCCATATGCCGTTTCTCTTCTTCCTCTCGCTTATCCATTCAAAAGGCAGGGATTCGGAAACGCCAATGGGGTCATCATGCCAGCCGGAAGGGATATAATCATCCGTCTGTGAGGTTGCCGGGGTGGAGGGGCGGTTTTCCTCCGTGGTATGGATAAACACTCTTTCGTAATCGGTACCGTCGCTTCCGTCCTTTCCGCTCTGGACAAGCAGGTCGTATTCCTCCGTATTTGATTCACCGGACAGAATATAGCCGTAAGTCCTTCCTCCGTCCTGCGTCTGGGTGATGCGCCTGCCGTCACTGGTCGTAGTAGTCCACAACGGTGGGTTGGAGGTATCTTTCTTTGAGCAGAATGAACTTCCCCCCATCGTGACAATGCTCAGCTTTGGTACAAACAGCCCGGTATGCCATCTGCCGAGCGAAGACACGCTCTGTCCGTCTTCCCCCTTAAATTTTGACCATGTATAGTCAGAAGGATTGTTACTTTCTGTAGCAGTCTCCTTGTTGACGGCTATACCGATATATTTAGTCGTGTCTTTAGGCTGTTGGTACATGCCCGTTCCGTCCGCATTGTCCGAATAGGCAACCCATGTGTAATAAGTCTTTCCGTCGGCACCGGTAGCACCCGGTATACCGTCTTCTCCCTTTATATCGCTCCATGTATAATCGGAGGGATTGTTACTTTCCGTAGCGGTCTCCTTGTTGTAGGCGAAACCTATATACGCTTTTCCGGTAGGATTGTTGCTTATACCACCACCTTGCGCGTTGTCGGCATATTTTATCCAGGTGTATAGAGTTTTCCCGTCAGCTCCGGCAGGGCCGGGAACACCTTGAGGACCTTGGGCACCGTCCTTACCGTCCACCACAAGAGGTATCGTCTCCACGTCCACTACTGTACCGTTCACGTAGAATATGAACTTGATGCTCTTCTGGAAGCTTGATACCGGTACTCCGGCATTGTTCCCGATTGAGACTTCGGCTCCACCGTCAAGAGAATACTTCAAATCGCCCGTCCCGGTCTCGGCCGTGCCTCCAGAAACCGAAGACTTCAACCGTGTACACGATACGGAAGTTACATTGAGATTACCATTGGCAGAGCCATTGATAGTAATAATGGTAAAATTGGTTTTTCTTTCATATACGTCTGATCCATAAAATGATTCCTCCTTAATAACAAAAAAAGAGACGATAGACCTTGCTGTTTAATAATCAGAAACAGTAAAATCTATAGTCTCTTATAAGACGATATTAAATTGTATTCGTTGATTTTATCTAGATAAAGCATGCACCAGGCGGGAGTCGAACCCGCGGCCAACAGCTTCGGAGGCTGCCACTCTATCCACTGAGTTACTGGTACACAAGCTATATTATATTACAATAAATATGATGATTTTTCAAGAAATATTTTTATTTTTGGTAATTTTATTAAATTCATGTTATCATAAAAAGAAAACAACGAGGTAACTAACAATGATTGAAATCCGAAAATTTGAACCCGATGATACAGATGCAGCAGTCAAGATCTGGAACGAAGTTGTTGACGACGGCGTTGCCTTTCCTCAGTTAGATGACTTAGATCATGAAAGTGGTCTTGCTTTCTTTGAAGAACAGACATATACCGGGATCGCTGTTGATTCTGATACAAATGAAATTGTCGGACTTTATATTTTACATCCAAATAATGTTGGAAGATGCGGCCATATCTGTAATGCAAGTTATGCGGTTTCTTCTGCTCACAGAGGAAAACAGATTGGTGAATTCTTGGTCACTGACTGTATAAAACGCGCTCCTGAATTTGATTTTAAGATCCTTCAGTTTAATGCAGTTGTTGCAAGTAATAAGGCAGCTTTACATCTATACAAAAAACTTGGATTTATCCAGCTTGGTATCATTCCAAAAGGATTTTTATTAAAAGATGGCACTTATGAAGATATCATTCCTCATTATCTAACTTTGATCCATTCCTGATCTTCTTTTTTCTCAAAGCTGCCATCCCCGATTCCTAATGCAGATTTTGCTAACATATCAGCATAATCATTATATTTATCATTAGAATGTCCTTTCACTTTCACGAACTTGATCTGCACATATTGTTTCATTTCTTCGTAAATTCGCTGATAAGCCTGTGTTCCTTCTTTTTTTGCTGCCCATTCTCCTGTGCACCATTTCTGGATCCCTTCATAATCATAATGAATCGCCAGCTTTTTATAGCCATTTTCTTTTGCAAAACGCATGGCTGCTTCAGAACCTTTGATCTCGCCTGCTACATTGCGCATGGTTGCTAATTCTTCATCCGCATAAGGATATGCAAAATAACGTTCTACCCCATCATGCATTAATACCATACCATAAGAAAATCTCTTCTGAGAATGATCATAACTTCCATCAACATATGCAACTAATGTATCTTCATCAATCTGCATTAATTCATTTGCATCGGGATTTAAGAACGCTTCTGCTTCTGCCTTTGTCTTAAATCCTTTGTATCTTGCATTTGGGAATCCCATGACCTGTGCTTTACATGCATCCCATGACATATAAATTCCTGGTTTTCTTCCTTTTTTTACTGCGTAAAATTTTCCTGCCATATATTTCCTCTTATTTCTTTAATAGTCTTAATCCTTATATTATAATTTTCTTTGAAAAGAAAAAATCCTGCATTGCAGGATTTTCCCTAACCTTATGATTCTAGTCGTTATCTCTTCCACCAAATAAAATGACCAGACGAAGCAAGCTCAGAAGTGCTGATGCTGCACCTGCTACATATGTCAGTGCAGCTGCTGATAAAACCTTCCTTGTCTGCCCCACTTCATCTTCGTACATGATTCCTGTACTTCCAAGAATTCGTAACGCTCTTGAAGAGGCATTAAATTCCACCGGAAGTGTTACTAATTGAAAGATCACTGCTAATGAAAATAATAAAATTCCAACATTCAATAATGTCTGATTCATTCCAAGGATCACTCCACCTAGAATAAACAACCAGGAAAGATTGGATCCAAGATTCACAGCTGGAACCATAGCCCCACGGATCTTCAATGGTGCATATCCTTGCTGATGCTGTACAGCGTGCCCACACTCATGGGCTGCAACACCGATCGCTGCGATCGAATCAGATCCATAAGTTGCATCTGATAATCTTAATACTTTATTCTTTGGATCATAATGATCTGTAAGGTTCCCGCTGACACGTTCTACCGAAACATCGTAAATTCCTGCCTGGTTTAAAATACGTTCAGCAGCCTGAGAACCCGTCAGTCCGCAATGACAACGGACTCTTGAATATCTTCGAAACGTTGAATTCATCTTGGAAGATGCGATCATCGTGATGATCACTCCGATGATGATCAAAATATACGTTGGGTCAAAATAATAACCATAACCGTATGGATACATAAATATCTCCCTTCTTTCTCTGTAACATGTAGATGATTATATCGTTCCTCCTACATGAAATCAAGGCAGTTTAGAAATATTTTATAATCATTTTATTGAATGATTAATTCTTCATATTTTTATAACAAAGAAGCTCTTAATTCGTCTCCGGATTTCGCACTTAAATATGCTGGTGCGATATCAAATACAGTCTTACATCCACTCTGTCCTTCTTTGGAAAGCTTATATGCAGCTCTTGCATATGCAACTAAAACACTTGATGTAAATTCTGGGTTAGAATCTAATTTTAAGCTGTACTCAATGATATGTTTGTTTTCTTTTTCCCATCCTGTACATCCACTTCTTAATACAAATCCACCATGAGGAATCTTGCTGTGGTCACGATCTAATTCTTCCTGACTGATGAAATGTACAGTTGTATCATAGTCTGAGAAGTAGTTCGGCATTGTCTTAATCTCTTCTTCAACTTTCTTCGCATCTGCACCTTCTTCAAGTACTACAAAACATTCTCTTGTATGCTTCTGTCTTGTTGTAAGTTCTGGATCTTCCCCATTACGAACTGCTTCTAAAGCTGCTTCTACAGGAATTGTGTACTGTTTACCGTCTTTGACACCTTCCACACGACGGATCGCATCAGAGTGTCCCTGGCTGACTCCTTTTCCCCAGAATGTATAATCTTTTCCTTCTGGAAGGATCGCGTTTGCATACATTCTATTTAAAGAGAACATTCCTGGATCCCAACCTACAGAAATGATTCCAATATGTCCATATTCTTTCGCTGCTTTATCTACATTTGCAAAATGTTCTGGAATTCTTGCGTGTGTATCAAAGCTGTCTACCACGTTAAATAATTTGGCATATTCTGGTGTCTGAACAGGAAGGTCTGTTGCACTTCCTCCACATAACATTAAAACATCGATCTTATCTTTCCAATCTTCTACATCTTTGACATTACATACAGCTGCACCTTCTGTTAAAATGCTGACTGTCGCTGGATCTCTTCTTGTAAATACAGCTACAAGCTCCAAATCGTCATTCTGTTTGATCGCGCATTCAATTCCGCGTCCAAGGTTACCATAACCCATAATACCAATTCTAATCATTGATTTTCTCCTTTTTGACTTTATTAAACATAGTATATCATCTCTGTGTTTTGCGTTCAATGTATTCTTTTTATGATTTTTTTGCTATAATGATCTTAAAAATTCCCGATGATTCCTGATCCTTCGGGAATATTCTAACAGAAATGAGGAATTTTATCATGTCATTTACCGGCATTTTCAAAGCAAAAAACGGCATTGTCGCTGTCGTTGATTCAAAGGCATCCAGAGTAGAAAATGGACAATCTTTTGAGGATATTCAAAGAAATCCAGAAAAACTATTCATATTCCAAAACGGA
>ENA-ORNG01002848-ORNG01002848.1-human-gut-metagenome-genome-assembly--contig:-NODE-2848-length-10041-cov-2.556479_pt1 | contig 10041 bp, 8 predicted proteins | sample MGYA00242113_ERZ509018 | MGnify/ENA primary metagenome ERZ509018 (study PRJEB26280, sample SAMEA2338711) | human gut metagenome | biome: human gut; feature: human-associated habitat; material: faeces... | reverse complement strand
TACGCCGCCTCCAGCGCGAAGCGCCCGGCGTGCCCGTCGTTATCGCCGGGTGCGCCGCCGAAGTGGCCCGCAAGCAGCTTGCCGCCCTGCCCGGCGTGCTCCGCGTTGTGGAGCAGGATCATAAATCCCGCCTGCTCGACGCGCCGCCGCTCGTCCTCTTCGCCGAGGAGGCGGCGGGAAGCGCAACGCCGTTCCCTTCCTCCCCCGCCGAAGCCGCCGCCCGCGCCGCCACGCGCGACCGTACGTTCCCGCCCTTCCATATCGACGGATTCCGCCGGGCCCGTCCCGTACTCAAGGTGCAGGACGGCTGCTCGCACGGGTGCGCCTATTGCATTGTCCCCTTGACGCGCGGCCCGGCCCGGAGCCGCCCTCCGAAGGATTGCCTTGCCGAAATGCGCCGCCTGCTTGAGGCGGGCTACCGCGAGATCATGATTTCCGGCATCAACCTGCGCCAGTACGCCATGCGTGACGAGGGGTGCCGGGATTTTTGGGATTTGCTGTCCTATCTGGACCGAGAACTGGCTCCGGAGTGGGGGAGCGGCGCCCGGCCCGATCCGGCGCGTTTCCGCATCAGTTCCGTGGAACCCGCGCAGCTTACGGAACGGGGCATCGCCACGCTTGCCGAAACCCGCATGGTCTGCCCTCACCTGCACCTGTCGCTCCAGAGCGGGAGCGCGGACGTGCTGAAGGCCATGCGCCGTGGGCATTATACGCCGGAGGCGCTGCTTTCGGCTGTGGAGGGCGTAGCTAAGCTGTGGCCCCGTTTCGGGCTTGGGGCGGATATCCTGATGGGCTTCCCCGGAGAAACGGAAGCGCACGTGCTGGAGACGCTGGAAGTGGTGCGGAGCCTGCCGCTGACCTATGCGCACGTATTCCCGTATTCCGCGCGTCCGGGGACAGTGGCGGCGGAGCTTCCGGATCAGGTCGGGAAGGCCGTCCGGCAGGAGCGTGCCGCCCGCGTACGCGCGGTGGTGGAGGCCAAGCGCGAAGCCTTCTGGAAGGACACCCTTACATGTGAGCGGCTGCTCGTGGCGCTGGACTGCAATGAGGATGCCGGATCCGCCTCCGGCCAGCACGGCGTGGATGAGTGCTATGTGCCCTGCCGTCTGCGGACACCGCTGCGGGGGGAAGGGCACACGCTGATCCCCGTACGTCCGGTCTCCGTGAGCAGGAAAGGAGTGATCGTGGAGCCCCTCCGGCCGTGAAGGCTCTATTAAGATTGGTTGAATGGTCAATCTAAGGATTGTGCATTTTTGCAATCTTTCCTTATCTTTTAGATGCGGCAAAGGATAAGAAAGAGCTTCGGGAAAGATTCCTGAAAAGGTTTTATGCAAAAGATAGGCCTGAAATCCTCTTTTCTTGTGAAAAGGGAAGAACAATCTCTGATGAAGTGCTTATCAGTTTCCTTTTGCAAAGAAGAAGACTGAAGAGAAGATCAGAAAAGTTATGAGAAGAAGGATAAAAATTCGAGAGGGCATTGACTTCCACTGTCGTGTCGGGCATGGTTCACCCATGAGGAACCGCGTCATTTCCAAGGTGTTTTGGAGATGGCCAAGCGCGGGAATACGGTGTCTTTTTTGATGAGGTTTATTTCATGGCTAAGTCTATCTATGTCGGCAACCTTCCTTGGTCCGCTACCGAAGAACAGGTTCAGAGCCTTTTCGCCGATTACGGCCCGGTCGTTTCTGTGAAACTCGTGAGCGATCGCGAAACCGGCCGCGCTCGTGGTTTCGGTTTTGTGGAAATGGAAGAACCCGGTGCTTCTGCTGCTATTGAAGCTTTGGACAACGCTAATTTCGGTGGCCGCACCCTGCGCGTCAACGAAGCCAAGCCCCGTGCCCCGCGTCCTCCGCGCTACTAGTTTGGCTTGATTCATCTGCGCCCCGATGTCCGCATCGGGGCGCTTTTTTTATGCCCGGCCCAATCGGGAAGGCGAGCCGGAGGGAGCCGGGCCAGGCTGCGGAAACGTGCGTTTTGTGGAAGGCGGGGGCGCCATTCTATACGGCTTCAAGATATTTGCTGCAATATATTATCCTTTTGGCTGACGGCGTGCTGTGAGGTTCTCTATTGTTGAGGGGAAAGGGGCGGAAGTGGGTCTGCTCATTGAAGGCTGATGGCTGTGGAAGGCATGAAGTCCAGAACTCCGCTTTCCCCAGAGGAATGAGGCATCGACCGGAAGAGCCGCGTGGAACCCCGAGGGCGGTTGGTAATGCGCTTCGTTGCGAAGGCCGCGAGAAAATCATGTCTTCCGTGTCTGTCCGAGCTTATTTCGGAGAGAGCAGGCGCTGCGGGGTTGGGTTCTCTTTTGGTGTGGATAGATTTTCCATGCGTGCACTGGCCTTTGGGGGGCCCGCACCTTTTGGGAACGGGGGAACGGGCCGGAAGCGGTGTGAGCCTCGCCGGACGTGCGGTTACTTCATGAAACACCAATCGGTATGCTCTCCGGAACGTTGGGATTGCCTCGCGGTGGAGCAGCCGTTATCGTTGTGATGCTCCGGTGTTTGGGAGGATGATGTAAAACGGCCGGGCTAGGCTTCACTTTGAGCGATCGTTACGGGGAAAAGCGCTTCCATGCGAGACCGTGCCTTTCCAAACGATGGTTCCGCTGATTTTTCTCTCGCTATTCCGATTTGTTGTGATGGTTCCGCTTTTCGTGAAAAAATGTGCATTTTCGGGGTAGCCAACCGGGGGCATTTGAGGTAGTGAGAGTCGTGTTTGGTTAAGCACTCAAAGTTCCTTGATGGCGCCGTATCGCGGCGGTGGCTCCGGAAACGGCGCCGCCCGTGGGAGCGCATCCAGTCGAGGCTTCTTTTTCACATCTCTTTTTGACGGTAAGGATTGAACATGTCTGTTCCTGGCAAGATGCACAGTTTTTTTGTTCCGGGCATTTCCCTGATCGGCGTGGGCGCGTGCCACGGTATCCCTCATTATGTCCACACCTACCATATCACCAAGCCGTTGATCGTCACCGACAAGGGCATCGTGAACACGGGGATCCTCAAGATCATTACGGACATTCTGGACGGCGACAACATCCCGTACAGCATCTATGACAAGACCGTGCCGAATCCCACCGATGAAAACGTGACCGAAGGCGTCGCCCAGTATAAGGCCGACGGCTGCGACGGCCTGATTTCCATCGGCGGCGGCTCCTCGCACGACTGCTGCAAGGGCATAGGCATCCTGCTTTCCAACGGCGGCGCGATTTATCAGTATGAAGGCGTGGATAAGGTCAACCACATGCTGCCGCACTACATCGCCATCAACACGACGGCGGGCACCGCTTCGGAACTGACGCGCTTCTGCGTGATCACCGATAAGGAACGCCATGTGAAGATGTCCATTGTGGACTGGTTCCTGACTCCCAACGTCGCGGTCAATGACCCTGTCCTTATGGTCGGTATGCCGCCGTCCCTGACCGCAGCCACGGGTATGGACGCCCTGACGCACGCCATCGAAGCGTACGTTTCCACCAACACCACGCCGATGACGGACGCCTGCGCGGAACAGTCCATCCGTTTGGTTTCCAAGTACCTGCGCAAGGCCGTGGCCAACGGCAAGGACATGGAAGCCCGTGAAGGCATGGCCTACGCCCAATATCTTGCCGGGATGGCCTTCAACAACGCCGGTCTGGGGTACGTGCACGCGATGGCGCATCAGCTTGGCGGCTTCTACAGCCTGCCCCATGGCGAGTGCAACGCCATCCTTCTGCCGCATGTGGAGTCCTTCAACCTGATTTCCCGCCTCGATCGCTTTGTGCGCATCGCGCAGATGATGGGCGAGTGCACTGACGGTCTGTCCGAACGCGCCGCCGCTGAATTGGCGATTTCCGCCATCAAGACGCTGTCGAAGGACGTGGGCATCCCCACGACCATCACCGAGCTCGCCGCCCGGTACGTGAAGGCCATCGATCCCCGCGACATCCCCGCGATGGTCGGACATGCCCAGAAGGACACCTGCGCCGCCACGAACCCACGTACAATGAGCCTGGAAATCATCAGCCAGCTATACAAAGACGTTTTTTAGGAACCGGCAATGAGGGGCGCCCGTTTTTGAAACGGGCGCCTTTTCTTTCCGTATCTGGCCTATTCTTTTCCCATTCCCGGAATGCAATCGGTTGAGAAGGGGAGTGGTCTTGGCCTCCTCATATGGAATTTTCCCGGTTTCTCAGGCGAGGGCCGGGATTTGTTTGGAATCAATGGGGAGAGGGATTTTTGAGGGAACGGCGGGGCACCCGGAGAGCTTTGGACCTCCGGGGGGGGGCGGGGATTGGCTGAGAAAAGGGGCTGTTTCGCTTTTTTTCATGTCCGCCGTGTCCCCCGCTTTGGTGCCTTGTATACGTAACTCTTTTGAAATACATATTTTTAAAAAGTATGCCCATACAGTTGAGCCGATATAATTTCTTGATGCCCCATAGTGTTTCTGATACGGAATTGATGACGCCGGAGACCCCCCCATAAGGAAAGCTTTTTCCTGAATAACCCGTCTGCCGTTGTCAAACGCTCAAAGAGAACTTACACTGTGCCCGAGGCTTGGCGGGGTTTGGCGCTGCCGGGCCATACGGAGGTAACTTTTGAATCAGTTTACGCGGAATCTCATGCTCTGGGGGGTCATCTCCCTGGCTATGGTCATTGTGTTCAACCTGTTTAGCCAGCCTCAGCATTCGTCCCAGCCGAGCGTGACGTACAGTGAATTCCTGCGTCAGGCCGCCAAGGGTGAAGTGTCCGAGGTGGTTATTCAGGGGAATACCCTTACCGGGAAAACGACCGACGGCAAATCGTTCCAGATTTACGTCCCCAACGATCCCGGCCTTGTGGATAAACTCATTGCCGAGAAGGTCGAAGTCCGGGCCGAGCCTGTCGAGGACTCCCCGTGGTACATGACCCTGTTGGTGTCGTGGTTCCCCATGCTGTTGCTTATCGGCGTGTGGATTTTCTTCATGCGCCAGATGCAGGGCGGAGCGGGCCGTGCCATGTCCTTTGGCCGTTCCCGGGCCCGTATGCTCAATCAGGAGCAGGGCAAGGTCACGTTCGATGACGTGGCCGGTGTGGACGAAGCCAAGGAAGAACTTTCCGAAGTCGTCGACTTCCTCTCCAATCCGCGCAAGTTCACCCGTCTTGGCGGGCGCATTCCCAAGGGCGTCCTGCTCGTCGGCCCTCCCGGTACCGGTAAGACTCTGCTGGCCCGCGCCGTAGCTGGTGAGGCGGGCGTGCCCTTCTTCTCCATTTCCGGTTCCGACTTTGTGGAAATGTTCGTGGGCGTGGGCGCTTCGCGTGTCCGTGACCTGTTTGTGCAGGGCAAGAAAAACGCTCCTTGCCTTATCTTTATCGACGAAATCGACGCCGTGGGCCGTCAGCGTGGCGCTGGCCTCGGCGGGGGGCATGACGAACGCGAACAGACCCTGAACCAGCTCCTTGTGGAAATGGACGGTTTTGAGTCCAACGAAGGCGTCATCCTCATCGCGGCGACCAACCGTCCCGACGTGCTTGACCCCGCGTTGCTCCGCCCCGGCCGTTTTGACCGTCAGGTTGTGGTTCCCACGCCCGACGTGAAGGGCCGCCTGAAGATTCTTGAAGTGCATACCCGCCGTACGCCGCTGGATAAGCACGTCAATCTGGAAGTCATCGCCCGCGGTACGCCGGGCTTTTCCGGCGCGGCGCTGGAGAACCTGGTCAACGAAGCGGCCCTCCAGGCCGCCCGCCTTGGCCAGGATACCGTGTTCATGCGCGATTTCGAATATGCGAAGGACAAGGTGCTCATGGGCAAGGAACGCCGCAGCCTTATCCTTTCCGACGAGGAAAAGCGGATCACCGCGTACCACGAAGGCGGTCACGCTCTGGTGGCCAAGCTGCTGCCCGGGACCGACCCCGTGCACAAGGTGACGATCATCCCGCGCGGGCGTGCGCTCGGCGTGACCATGCAGCTGCCGGAAGGCGATCGTCATGGCTACTCCAAGGCGTTTCTCCAGAACAACCTCATGGTGCTGCTGGCCGGGCGCGTGGCCGAAGAAATCATCTTCGACACGATTACCACCGGTGCCGGCAACGACATTGAGCGCGCTACGGGCATGGCCCGCAAGATGGTTTGCGAATGGGGCATGAGCGATGTCGTCGGCCCCATGACCATCGGCGAGCAGGGCGAGGAAGTCTTTATTGGCCGCGATTGGGGCCATGCGCGCAACTACAGCGAAGACACCGCCCGCATCGTGGACATCGTCACAGAGGTGGCCGGCTTCACCGCCAGCCAGATCAAGATCATTGAGGTGGAGTAGAGACGCGCGGGAAAACAGGATAAGAAAGAAGAGGGGAGCGCTGCTCCCCTCTTCTTTCTTATCCTGTTTTCTGCTGGGTGAGATGTCTCTATAGATCTCGCTATGTGTTGATTGAAGCAGAGAGACATGATAAAATAAGAAAAATTTGTTTTTCATCCCGCGTATTGCAGCATAATCGAAAGAATAAGAAATTTAATTTGTGAGAGAGGGTAGATCTGATGTTTTACAAATCAGTTGTCGTGGAATGTTCTACCGGTACAGAAGACCTGGCAAAGGCTATCGAAAAAAAGGCGGAAGAAATGATGAAGAAGGGTACATATAAATTGGCAGCCATGTCGACAGTCGGAACAGATCAAGCCATTCTGATATTTGAAATTTAGAGTATTGCCCATGAAATTTTCAAATTTATTGAGCAGCAGCTATCTGTGGACATATCTTCTTCCGTGATTTTGACGGTGGGAGGTCATTTATATCCAAAACCACTTCAAAAGGCAAAAGGGACTTTTTGAGGTTTCAGTTGTCAAAGCGCCTCTGCTGTGGTACAATAGTGAACAAGATCTCCGCAGACGCGGAAACTGTGACGTGAAGGAGCGTGACCATCCGTGAGTGAGAATAGAGAGTACGTCTCCCGCTCTGACGAGCTGGGCAATATCCATATTTCCGGGGAGGTCCTGGCCAGCATCGCTGCCGCCGCCGCTTTGGAGGTGGAGGGAGTCAGCGGGCTGAGTGCCAACCTGGGCAGCGACATCGCGGAGCTGCTGAGCAACAAGAAGAACCTGACCAAGGGAGTCCATATCCAGGTGGAGGACGAGCAGGTCACGGTGGAACTGGCGGTGCTGATGTCCTATGGACACACCATCCCCGAGGTGGGACGGGCCGTGCAGGACGCGGTGAAGAGCAGCGTGGAGTCCATGACCGGCCTGACGGTGGCCGCAGTCAACGTGGGCGTGGGCGGGATCACCCTGGAGAAAAAGGAGCAGCAGACCGGCTGATCTCTGCGGCCGCAGCTGAAAATGGAACAGAAGCGGGGGGCCGAGCCATCGGCCTCCCGCTTTTTGTGCCGCGCCAGGGCGGAGCTTAAAGGAACCGCTTCATCTGCTGGATGTTCTGTTCCTCGGTGTGCAGCAGGCGGCTGCCCAGGGCCAGCAGCTCCGGGTCCGCCTTGCCGGTGTACTGGTGGATGCGCCGGGTCATCTCCACAGTGCCCATGGTGCTCCCCTGGATCATCAGCTGAGCCAGCTTGGAGGTGGTGTGGTCGGCGGCAGTGCGGGCCTTGAGCATGGCACCGGACATGGCCCGGACAGCCAGACCCGGGGTATGGAGCCGGGCACCATGCTTCCGGGCATAGGCCTGTGACTGGGCGGCGATGGTCCGGTATTCCTGGAGCTGGATGTTCAGGGCCTGGCCCATGGCCCGGCTCTGGGGCAGGGACAGCACCTGGGGGATGGCGCTCACCCCCATAGCCGCGTTTTTATGAATGAAAGACAAAAACTGCTGATCGTGATCCATGAAATTTCTCTCCCTTCCTCCATATTATCTGAAAAAATCTGCAAAATATACGAGAAAGAGCAGGAATTTTGTAAAAATATTTGAGATCCTGTCCTTGATGGTCGGAGCGGGGGGCGCTATAATAAACTATCTTTTTCCCGGGGCACGCGGGGCGCCGGAGTCGAAAGGGGCGGAGAATATCGTGAGTATGGAAGACATCCGGCTGGAGCAGGGGCTCCACGAGGAGTGCGGTGTATTCGGGATCTATGACCCGGAGGGCAGCTGCGCCCAGACCACCTATTACGGGCTGTACGCCCTCCAGCACCGGGGGCAGGAGGCCTGCGGCATCGCGGCCATCAACGGCCGGGAGCAGTCCTTTTACAAGGACGTGGGTCTGGTGAGCGAGGTCTTTGACAAGGAGACCCTGGACAGGCTCAACGGCACCATGGCGGTGGGCCATGTGCGCTACGCCACCACCGGCGCTGGGGCGCGGGAGAACGCCCAGCCCCTGACCATCAAGTATGTGAAGGGAACGCTGGCGGTGGTCCACAACGGCAATCTGGTGGACGTGGACCGGCTGCGGGCCCGGTTCGAGTACCAGGGGGCCATCTTCCACACCACCAGCGACTCGGAGCTCATTGCCTACGCCATTGCCCAGGCCCGGCTCCACGGGCCCAGTGTGGAGGACGCGGTGTGCCGGGCTGTGGGGGAGCTGAGAGGGGCGTTCTCCCTGATCGTCATGTCCCCCCGTAAGCTCATCGCCTGCCGGGACCCCTGGGGCTTCCGCCCCCTGTGCATGGGCCGGAAGGGGAAGGCGGTGCTGTTCGCCTCTGAGTCCTGCGCCATCGAGAGCGTGGGGGGCACCCTGGAGCGGGAACTGGACCCAGGAGAGATCGTGGTGGTGGAGGAGGGGCAGGTGCGCTCCATCCGAGACAACTGCAGGGGCCAGTCCCACATGTGCATCTTCGAATATATCTACTTCGCCCGGCCCGACTCGGTGATCGCCGGGCAGTCGGTCCACCAGGCCCGGGTGAATGCGGGAAAGCTCCTGGCTCAGGAGCACCCGGTGGAGGCCGACCTGGTCATCGGCGTGCCCGACTCCGGCCTGCCACCCGCGGAGGGTTATTCGCACGAGAGCGGCATTCCTTTTGGCGAGGGCCTTATCAAGAATCGCTATGTGGGCCGTACGTTTATCGAGCCTACGCAGGAGCTGCGCGCCATGGGTGTGCGCATGAAGCTCAATCCGCTGCGCGACAACATCGAGGGCAAGCGTCTGGTCGTCATCGACGACTCCATCGTCCGCGGTACCACCATGGTGCAGCTCGTCAAGATGCTGCGCAACGCCGGCGCCAAGGAGATTCACATCCGTATCAATTCGCCCGAGGTCATCTGGCCGTGCTTCTACGGCATTGATACCGATGTGCAGTCGCAGCTTATCAGCGCCAACAAGACGGTCGACGAGATTTGCGAGTATATCGGCGCCGATTCGCTGGCCTTCCTTTCGGTCGAGGGCCTGCTTAAGGTCATGCCCAAGGGCGGTTACTGCGATGCGTGCTTTACCGGCCGCTACCCCGTGGCGATTCCCGAGAGCTTTGGCCGCGACAAGTTTATGGAGGGCTTTAAGCCCCGCAACCTGGACAAGCCGCTGCACTTTGACGACGACGCCGTGGTCGAGAAATACGACGACCGCAGCTGGGAAGAGGAGCACGGCGAGGCCTAAAACCTGCCATGTGGGGACAGGTTTATTTTGGTAGGTTTTACCTGCTGTTTTGTTGATTGAGCGGCGCGCGTTGTTATGGCGCGCGCCGAAATGAACGCAACTATGAGCACCGTTTGGCGCCCGAGCGGCGCCACGGTAGTGGGAGAGGAAGGCTCAGATGAGCGACAGCAAACATGTGACGTATGAGGACGCCGGCGTCGATACCGCCGAGGGCGGCCGCGCCGTCGACGCGATTAAGCAGATGGTCAAGGACACTAACCGCCCCGAGGTTATCGGCGGCATCGGTGGCTTCGGTGGCCTGTTCTCGGCCGCCGCACTTAAGGATATGGAAGACCCGATCCTGATCAGCGGCACCGACGGCGTGGGCACCAAGCTCGTGCTCGCCCAGATCATGGACCGTCACGAGACAGTGGGCCAGGACCTGGTCGCTATGTGCGTCAACGACATTCTGGCTTCGGGCGCCGAGCCGCTGTTCTTCCTGGACTACGTTGCCATCGGTCACATCGAGGCTGAGCACATGGCAAAGATCATCAAGGGCGTGGCCGATGGCTGTAAGCTCGCG
>ENA-ORNG01002847-ORNG01002847.1-human-gut-metagenome-genome-assembly--contig:-NODE-2847-length-10042-cov-2.142385_pt1 | contig 10042 bp, 4 predicted proteins | sample MGYA00242113_ERZ509018 | MGnify/ENA primary metagenome ERZ509018 (study PRJEB26280, sample SAMEA2338711) | human gut metagenome | biome: human gut; feature: human-associated habitat; material: faeces... | reverse complement strand
GGCGTCACCGATGCCCCGATTCCCACGGCGGCGCAGGACGGTACCCTGTACTGGGCAAACCAGCTGGGCGTGGGATTTGACTCGGACGCCGTGGGCAGTCCGATCCTGGTGGACGGAGATATCATTACATACGCCGGCGACAAAATCTACCGCGTTGACACCGTAAGCGGCGAAATTAAGGCAAAGGCGGCCATGGATCACAAGTCCAGCTTCTCCATCACCCCGCCGGTTTACGCGGACGGCATGGTCTTCGTGGCGCTGTCCGGCGGCACGGTGCAGGCGTTCAATGCGGCCACACTGGAATCTCTCTGGATTTACACGGATAAACTGGGCGGACAGCCCAACTGCCCGCTGACGGTGAAAAACGGCTATCTCTACACCGGCTTCTGGAACAGCGAGACCGGCAACGCGAACTTCGTCTGCCTGTCCGTCACCGATGAAGACCCGGCGCAGTCCGGGGAAAGCAAGTGCGCCTCCTGGTACTATACCGGCAAGGGCGGCTTCTACTGGGCGGGCGCTTACGTCACCGACAAGCTTGCCATCGTCGGCACCGATGACGGCGCAGGCGGTTACGACACCAACGGCGCCGCGCTGCTGGTTTTCGACCGCTTCACCGGTGAGAAGCTCGACACCCACGAGGGTATCCGCGGCGACATTCGCTCCAATGTTTCCCATGATCCCCAGTCCGACCGGGTGTTCTTTACCACCAAGGGCGGCATTCTGGGCAACGCCCAGATCGACTGGGACACCGGTAAGATTCTGGACTACAAGGAAGCCGTTATCTCTGACGCCAACGGAAATACCTATGCCATGTCCACCTGCACGCCCTCCGTGTATAACGGAAGAATCTACATCGGCGTTTCCGGAACCAGCCAGTTCGGCGCCAACAGCGGCCACGCCATTGCAGTCTATGACCTGAACGGCGACGGCTCCATGACCAAGGCATATGCCTATGGCATCATCGGCTATCCCCAGACCCCTGCCATGGTCACCACGGCCTACGCGGGCGAGGACGGCTATGTCTACATCTACCTGCCTTACAACTATACCCCCGGTGGTATCTCCGTTCTGAAGGACAGACCGGGACAGACCGCGCCTCTGACCACCACCGATTCCGGCTACAGCGAGGTCTTCACCCCTGCCGCCCCCCTGGCGCAGTACTGCATCTGCTCCACCATCGCCGACCAGTACGGCACCCTCTATTATAAGAATGACTCCTGCTATATGATGGCGATCACCTCCAAGATTGAATCTCTGGAGATTACCCAGTATCCCACCATCACCGAGAATGAGGACGGCACTCTGACGGTTGACGGCCTGAAGGCCGTTACCAAGCTGAGAAACGGCGAGGAGCGGGACGTTTCCAAGTATGTCTCCGTCACCAAGAACGAGCAGACCGGCGGCTACACCGTGTCCTACACCTACGGCTTTGACAGCGAGAACTACGGCCTGAAGACCGTGACCGCTGAGATTGCCGACTACACCGTCACCATCCCCACGGGCGAGGGCTACACCATCACCGGTGAGAAGACCGCCAAGGGCGGCAAGGATTACACCTTTAAGCTGGAGCTTGACTACCGCTACGAGGCGGGGGAGAACTTTGCCGTGCAAGTCAACGGCGAGACCGTCACCGGCGAGAAGGGCGTCTACACCGTCAAGAATGTTTCTACCGATCTGGTCATCACCGTCAAGGGTGTGAAGGAGAAGATTCTGAAGCCTGTCACGGTCTACTTCTCCTTCTCTCATGATGATACGTTCGAGTCCTGCAACGAATCCGGCGAAACCATGGCACTGAAGGAGGTCACCGTTCCTTACTTCGACCTGGAGCTGTATGGCCTTGAGAACTTCTACTTCGCCTCCGAGAATTACGGCCCCGCCAGCGGCGATCCCACCGGCGGCCCCGGCAGCGCTCTGGACCCCGGCACCAAGGAATTCGCTTACGGCAAGGTCACCATGTTCCATCTATTCATCTATGCCACCGAGGTTTACTATCTGGGCATTGATCCTGCGGATGCGGGCAAGGGCTACCTGAAGGACAACGGTCTTGGCAGCAGCATCTTCAACGTCACCGGTTCCACCGGCTCCACCTTCCTGCAGGAAATCTGGAACTACGATCTGAACCTGAACTACTATCTGAACTACGAGTATCCTCTGGCCTCTAAGGGCTGGGGCAGCACCTCCGATCAGATCCTGCTCCACGCCGGCGACATTGTCACCCTCGGCCACTTCTCCGACTATAGCTTCTTCAACGATACCACCAGCATCTTTAATTACATCGTAGCCGACAAGACGGATCCCGTTCAGGGCGACAAGATCAAGCTGGAGCTGTACCATGCGGGCGCTGACATGTATGGTACTTACAACACTGCCCACACCCTCATCGACTACAGCCCCAGTGTTTACTGCACGCCTGTCAACGATATCGTTTCCGGCGATGTGACCACATGGCAGAATGTGGGAGATGCGGAAGCCGACGGCAGCCTGGTCGTGGATACCAGCACTCTGGCTCCCGGCGAGTATATCTTTGCTCTGGCCGGCCAGCCCGGTAAGGAGAACCCCGGCGTCATCTGCTCCACCCCCGGCGGCGTGCGCGTGACCGTTCACGAGAAGCCCGTCGTAAAGGGCGATATCAACGGCGACGGGGTGATCGACTCCACCGACGTAATGGCTCTGTTCAACGCGATCAACTCCGGCGATGACCTCGACGCCACTGTTGCAGACGTCAACGGCGACGGCGTGGTTGATGTGTTCGACGTATCGGCTCTGTATGCGCTCATTATGGACAACAACTAATGCGCAATGGGATTTGCCGGTTAGAATATCCTGTTTTAACCGGCAAACACACCCGTTTGACAGCACTTGCTCCAAAGCAAAAGGGACAACTTCTGACAGGAGGATGTTATGAAAATTTTTAAGAAATCCATGAGCCTGCTGCTTACGGTGCTCCTGGTTTTCAGCCTGGCGGTTACCGCCTTCGCTGAGGAAACCACGGCGACCCTGGGCGTAACGGCCAGCAAGACCGACCTGACCGTCGGCGACGAGTTCAGCGTTTATCTGAACGCCAGCGACGACATTACCGGAATCTTTACGTTCCAGATGGATTTGTACTATAATACGGAAATGTTCAAAGTCGTGAGCATTGATACGAAGTTTGAAAGCAAAAACAAGGCCGAAAAAGGCTTTATCCGCTTCGGCGTCCTTGACACGAGCAGCAATACCGTGATTTCCAAGGGAAAGTTCGGCGAAGTAAAGTTCAAGGTTTTGAAGACCGGCGATTATCACTTCCAGCTGACCACCTGCAAGATCGGCGGCATTAAGGACGGCAAGTCCGACGTGATCATGAACGTCGCCACTGCCCCCGGCGTTGTGGACGTGACCGCCGCGGAAGCCCCTGCTTTCACCGGCTACGCGGTCTCCGCCTCCGAGGATAAGACCGTCGCCGTGGGCGAAAATGCCGAGGTCAAGGTCGCCGTTTCCAACAGCAACAGCGCTGTCACTGCCTACAACGCCTATGATCTGACCATGACCTACGACACCGACAAGCTGACCTACGTCTCCTGCACCGCCGCCGACACTCACGCAGTCGTGACGGAGGACGCAGGCACTATCCGTGTGATCGGCTTCGGCGATGAAAAGAATCTGGACACCCCCGCCGCTACCCTGAATTTCACCGCCAAGGGCACGGGCGAAGCGGAAGTGAAGATCACCTCTGCCAAGGTTGACATCGGTTCTCAGGCCGTCGGCAGCGACGCCCCTGCGGCTTTCCTCCTGGACGACACCACCGTGATCAAGGTGACCGGCTACACCGTCACTTTGGGCGAGGGCCTGTCCGGTGAATCCACCGTGGCTCCCGGCGCGGACTACACCTTCACCGCTACCGACGCGGACAACTACGACTACGTCATCTCCGCCACCATGGGCGGCGAGACCGTTACCCCCAAGAATAACGGCGACGGCACCTACACCATTTCCGGTGTCACCGGCAATCTGGTGATCAATGCCGCCATGACGCCCAAGAGCTACAATGTCACCGTGGAAGGCACCGGCGCAGGCGATGTGACCGCTGCCGATAAGGCCACTTACAACACCGACTACACCTTCACCGTGACCGAGGATGGCAACTATACCTATAACACCACCGTGACCGTGGGCGGCAAGGCCTACACGTTGGGTACTCCTGAGAATGGCAAGTACACCATCCCCGGCACCGACATCAAGGGCGACATTGTGATCAGCGTCACCAAGACCGTGAGGCCCTCCTCCGTGGTTTCCGTCACCAAGCCCGATTACGTAAAGGGCAACGACACCGCCACCAAGGGTCAGGATTACACCTTCACCGTCGATAAGGAAGAAGGCTATGATTACTCCGAGCCTACCGTCAAGGTCGGCGATGTGGATGTGACCGACAAGGTGGTCAAGAACGACGATGGCAGCTACACCATCCCCGGCTCCACCATCACCGGCAACATCACCATCGAAGTGACCAAGACTGCAGCCGTCGCCGTGGACGTTACCGAGTACATCACCCTGAACGGCAAGGTCATGTACCTGGTGACCGCTTCCGGCAACTTCGCCGAGGGTCAGGTTGCCAAGTACGACGGCATGAGCATGTTCTTCTCCGAGAAGTACAACGCATACGCTTATCTGGTTATCTCTGCGGATAATCTGGAGGCTGTGAAGGCGGAAGCCGCCGGGAAGGTCAAGGTCGCGGAAGGCACCTCTGCCGGAACCGTGGATTACAGCGGCGATGTGAACGGCACCAAGGTGATCGACGTCAACGACGCCCAGCTGACCTATGACATGTACAACGCCAAGTACGAAAGCTTTGACGCCGTGTCCATGCTGAAGTTCCTGAATGCCGATGTGAGCGGCGACAAGACGGTCAATGTTTCCGACGCTACCGCTATCGTGAACCTCATCAAGTAATTCCCCAAACCAAACGCCTCCCCCGCTTCACGGCGGGGGAGGCTAGACCGCAGAATTCGGAGGGTCACAGGTGTCCCTATGGAAAGTGGGGACAGCTGTGAATTTCCGACACCTTTGCCGTAGGATGTGATTTTATGAAAAAGAGAGTTTTATCAGGTCTGCTTGCTTTTGTAATGCTTTTGTCCGCCCTGCCCATGGGAGTTTATGCCGCGGAAACGCACTATTCGGTCGCCGCTTCGCCGGATCAGACTACGAATGTTGGGAAGACCGTCAGCATGAGCGTGTCCGTCTCCGGGGGAAAGTACAATGCCTACGATCTGGTGCTGACCTATGACACCGCGCGGCTGACCTATGTGTCCGGTCAGGCGGCGGATAAAGGGGCTTCGGTAACCGAGAAGGGCGGGAGCGTCCGTGTCATCGGCTACGGCGCGGACAAGGCCGCTTCCACGGCGGCGGTAACGCTGACATTCCGGACAAAAGCGGCGGGGTCGGCGGAGGTCAGGATTTCCTCGGCGAAAATCGACGCCGGCGCGAACGCCCCGACCAAGGACGCGCCTGAGGCCAAGATCAACAGAAGCACCACAAAGTTTACCATCCGGCCGGGGTACACCGTGACGCTGGAGGATGGTCTGACCGCCGACAGCCTGAGCGCGGCGGCGGGAGAGGATTACACCTTCCGGGCGACAGACCCGCTTCACTATGACTACAAGCCCTCGGCGAAAGTAGGCGGCAAGGACGTCACGGTGAAGGACAACGGCGACGGAACCTACACCATCCCCGGCGACAAAATCACCGGAAATATTACGGTCAAGGCAAACAGAACCCCCAAGAGCTATAAGGTCACATTCAAGGGCGACGACCTGTCCGGCGAAAATTCCGCGACCTACAACACGCCCTACCATTTCAAGCTGGGTAGGAAGGCCGGATACAGCTACGTCCTGCGCATGACCATCGGCGGAAAAAGCTACACCGGCTACAAGGCGGAGAATGGCGGCTATGTAATCCCGGGCGCGGATATCACGGGCGATATCGTCATCACCGCCCTGAAAAACAAGATCAACTCCGGAAGCGGCGGCAGTAGCGGCGGAAGCTCTGCCAAATATGTGTCGGTGAGCTTCATCGGCTCCGGCGCGGGATTGCCGCAGTTCCTGCACATTCCGGGCGAAAACCTGCTCGGAGTGTACAGCGCGAACGAGCTGCTGACGCGCGTGAACCTGATGAAGGCCTACCGCGACGATTACGACACCCCGATAAAGCATTTCCACCGCGTGGCCGTCGTCGGCGCGGGCAACGTGGCGATGGACGCCGCGCGTACGGCTCTGCGCCTCGGGGCGGAAAGTTCCACAATCATTTATCGCCGCTCGCGCGCTGAAATGCCCGCGCGTCATGAAGAGATCGAACACGCGGAAGAGGAAGGCGTGAAGCTTTTCGAGCTGGTGGGGCCTTTGCACTTCAACGCCAGCGAGAGCGGCGTTCTGAAGTCCGTGACCTTGCAGCGTATGGCGCTTGGTGAGCCCGATGCCTCCGGACGTCGCCGTCCTATGCCGATTGAAGGGGAGGTTTTTGAGCACGAGACGGATCTCGCGGTTGTAGCCGTGGGGACGCGCTCCAACCCGATCCTGCTTGAAGCGACGCCTGGACTCGAACTCAACAAGCGCGGCTACATCGTCGTCAATGAAGAGACGGGCGAAACGTCCATTCCGAACGTCTTCGCTGGCGGCGATATTGTGACTGGTGCGGCCACGGTTATTTTGGCCATGGGAGCCGGGCGCAAGGCCGCTCAGGAGATCGCCAAGCGTCTGCTCGGCTGATGTCTTTTCACGAGCCGTATTGTGAAAGGGAAGGTTTCGGCCTTCCCTTTTTCTGTTTATTCTGTTCAATCGGTTCAGGAAACAGGAGAAATCGGAGTGTACTCCTGAAAAGCAGAGAAGCGATATTGCTCTATACTTGACAAAGAATTTCAATATCATTATTTCTTTTACTAACGAATGTGCAGCTGCACATCTCCTTGAGAAGGATTGGAGGCAACTCGATGGATATACAGCTTGTTATTGTGAGCCTTATTGTTTTGGCTGCAGTGGGGTATATGGTCTGGCGCGCAAAGAAAGCTCGAAAGGGTCAGTGCTCTTGCGGATGTGGCGGTTGCGGAAAGAGCTGCAAGCCGAAGACGCTTTAAGCCGTCCAAAGGAATATATTATTTGGGGGGATACGCTCTGATAAAAATGTAATGAACGCTTATCGTTTCGCAGAGGGCTATCCTATTTCCCAGTGCGTGGCGCTGTGCAGAAGAGATTTTGGCGAAAATGCAAATGCCCTGCAACAACGATCTGTTGCAGGGCGTTTTTGCTGTGTAATGCGGCGTCTTCTCCGTCCTTTCTCATCATGATTTCCGCTTTGGAATCGCGTCACCGCAAGGGCAATCCGTGCCAGAAAAAACTGTGAACAGACTTCGGTAAGCACACATTTGGGGAAAGGGAGGATTGGGGCGCGTAAACAGGTTTGGGGAAGGAGAACTTTTCTCCAGAAAAATTCTCCTTCCCCATCCCATGCTTTCAAAGCTAGTCCGCTTTAACGTTCGGCCCCGGCGGCATCAAGCCGATCGGTAATGGTGTTTTTGATCCACTTGGGATCCAGCCAATCAAGCGGCTGCACTTGGATGCCGTGCATGAGGATGCCGAAGTGCAGATGATCGCCGCCCGCAAGGCCGGTTGTACCGGTAAGTCCGATGATGTCTCCCTTTTTTACCGTAGCGCCGACGTTCGTCTGGATTTCACTCATATGGGAGTAGAGGGACTGCAAGCCAAGCCCGTGGTCGATGACGACGAGGTTGCCGAAAATACCGAGGGGCTCCGCAAAAACGACCTTGCCGTCATTCGCTGCGGGAATCGGCGCGTGGGCCACGGAAGCGAGATCCTGCCCCATATGCGTCTGCTCGTCGATTTTCGTCCCATTGTGCATATACGTACGCTGATCGCCAAAAGACGCTTTGGAGGCCGACCCCGGCAGGCGCTTGAAAGCGCCGCTCCACAACATGGTGGGCGAGGTATTTTTACCGATTTCCAACAGGGTTTTCTCATTGGAAATGCGCACTTCGTTGTTGATCCTCACATACCGTTCAAGGTTTGAGATGTCATCAGGAACCAGTTCCTTAAAAACATCCTCTTTGCTGTTCAGGAAATTGTCGCTGATATTGAGGGTATCCTTGCGGAAATTTCGTTCCCCGGCGTTGACGAGGACCCTGTTCCGGGATTCGTTCCCGGCAAGATCCCGGGTGAGCAGTTCCGGCGTAAATTTTCCTTTTGGGGTGTCCAGCGGGAAGGGGAAAAAGCAGTAGTACAGGCCGTTCGGCTGAAGGAAGGCCGGGAAGAACTGCTCGCCAAGCTGGACGCCGGTCATGCTGGCGTCTTCCGAAACGCTGTAGGCTATGGCTGTCACGCTGCCGCGGCGCAGGGCGGGGACCGTCGTTTTAATGCGGACCTTGGGCGGCTGCGTGTCCAATTGCATATTCCACTTGCGCGTGGTCCCGTTCCCCTTGCCGAAGCTCATGAGGGAATTGTCCCGCGCCGTGATTTCCAGTTCAAAGGCACCATCCCGCAGGCCCGCGTTCTTGAGGTTGAACGAAGTCGTTTGAACGGGGGCCGGCTCGCTGAATACTTTATCGAGAATAACCAGAGACTGATTATTGCGGTGGATGGTGACGACAACGGAGCGGACCCCGGATTTGGCGTCCGCAAGTTTGAGAGTGATCTCCTGCGTCGGCGAGATCCGCCCGGTATCGGGCGTCATGGTGACTTCAGGCCCGTCAAGGTCGTCCAGAAAGAGATAAATGCAAAAACCTAAGGCAGCTAGAATGAGCGTTACAAAGCCATAGCTGATGGTATTACGAATGATGCGACCCATTTTTTTTCCTTAAAGCGCGCTCGGTGATGAAGGGGGCTCCAGCGGTTTGATGTAATAAAAAGATCAGGCGTCGTGCAGCAGCGCGATGGCCAGACGCAGGAAATCTGCTTCGGTAATGATGCCAACGAGTTTGTTGTCCCCATCGAGGACGGGCAGACAGCCGTACTTGTTCCGGTAGAGGATCTCCGCCGCTTCCCGGAGAAGGGTATCGGGCGCAACGGTCCTGACGTCGGTTTGCATGATGTCGCCGACCAAAATAGAGGATTCGATTTCTTCTTGCTCTTCCCGGTTGATTTCCGCAAGATGTGATACCGCATAGCCGAGGAGATCCCGGTGCGTGAGCAGGCCGACGAAACGGTCTCCATCTTCAGTCACGGGAATGTGGCGGATCTTGGCAAGCTGCATAAGGGAACGCACGTCTTGAAGGGTGTCCGTACGTCGAAGCGTAAACACTCTGCTCGTCATCAGGTCACTGACATAAATCATATTTGTTCTCCATAAAAAGGTGCAGCATGGTCCGGCAGAATGGTGAGGATTCGTCGAAGCGCGAATCAAGGGGCCGTGCAAAATACCTGTTTGAGGCGATGGCGGGAGCTTGCATTCTTACGCAAGACGGTCATACTGTAAGAAAGCATTTTCGCACAGGGAAAGCGTCTAGGCAAGTGTCGGCCAACGCCTTCCGGTATGCTTTTGGAAGCCGTTCGGCGGATACTCGCAGTATTTTTTACTGGAACATTCATGACAGAACTTGGACAGCACAGGATTTTTCCCGACTTCAAACGCCAGCGCGCACGGATGGTCAAACTGCTTGAAGAGCAGGGCATCACGGATGAGGCTGTTCTTGCAGCTATGCGGACGGTCCGGCGTCATCTTTTTGTCCCCGAAGCCCTGCAGGGGAGGGCTTATGAGGATCACGCCCTGCCTATCGGGTTTGGGCAGACAATTTCACAGCCATACATCGTCGCGTTCATGTCACAGCTGCTTGAAGCGAAACCGGGGATGAAAGTGCTTGAAATCGGTACGGGATCCGGATATCAGGCGGCGGTGCTGCGTGAAATGGGGCTTGAAGTGTTTACGATAGAGCGTGTGCGGGAATTGTACGAGGCCGCACGGGAGCTTTTCCCGGAAGGAAGCCCGGGGATCCGCATGAAGCTCAGCGATGGGACCTTGGGCTGGCGTGTCCAGGCCCCTTTTGATCGCATCATCGTGACGGCGG
>ENA-ORNG01002846-ORNG01002846.1-human-gut-metagenome-genome-assembly--contig:-NODE-2846-length-10046-cov-3.265139_pt1 | contig 10046 bp, 8 predicted proteins | sample MGYA00242113_ERZ509018 | MGnify/ENA primary metagenome ERZ509018 (study PRJEB26280, sample SAMEA2338711) | human gut metagenome | biome: human gut; feature: human-associated habitat; material: faeces... | reverse complement strand
AAGGGGCGTTGCGGCTGCCGGCACATTTAACCGAACACGGGACCTTTGCTCTTGGGGAAAAACAGGGAAACGCAAAATCCCGACGGTTCGGCGTTCGCGTATTCGAGCCGCCCGCCACATGCTTCCATGCAGTATTTGACGATGGACAGGCCGAGCCCCGAGCCGCCGGGATGCGTCAGGGACGCCTTGCCCCGGTAGAAGGGCTCCAGCAGCAGGGGCAAATCCTGTTCGGGCGCGCCCGGCCCCCTGTCGCGGACCGAAATGCGCACTTCCCCATGCTCCTCGCCCACTTCCACGACGATGGGCCCCGCCTCCCCCGCGTAGATGATGGCGTTGCGCAGCACGTTGCACACCGCCCGGCGCAGGTAGTCCTTGTCCGTCCACAGCCACGCGTCCTTGTCCGCGAAGACGTTGACGTCGGCCTCCGGCGCTTCGCTGCGCACGATGGAGGACAGGAACGGGCACAGGTAGATCCGCTCGTTTTTCGGGGTCCCCAGAGACGCCTTGGCCTGGAGATAGGAAAGAACCTCGTCCGTGAGCACGGACAGCCTGTTGATATCCTGCATGATCCGCTGCACGCGCGCCTTGGGGTTGCCTTCCAGCCGTTCCTCAAGGATGGCGAGGCCGATCTGCGTGCGCGCAAGCGGCGAGTTCAGCTCGTGGGCGATGTGCCGGATGAACTGGCTCTGCCCCGAAATGAGCAGCCCCACCCGCCGCGTCATGGTCATGAACGCATGTCCGAGCCGCCCGATCTCGTCCCGCCGTTCGCCGGAGAACGTCCTGGTGTCGCTCAGCGCTTTGTCGAGGCAGACGAAATTGTCCATCTCCACCCGTTCGGCATAGTGAACCATTTTCAACAAGGGCCGGGAAAGGTGGCGCACGAAGGGCCACCACCACAGGCAGGACACCCCGAGCACGGCGAGGATCACCAAGAGGACGCCCCGGAATTCGAAAAACAGCCCGTAGCCGTAAAAGGAATCCGTCTCCAGCGCCAGAAGCACGTAATGGAGCTGATGGTTCTTGTCCGGGATGTACAGCACGCGGCCGTACCAATACCGCGCCGGGGAATGCGTGCGCACAAAGATGGCGGGCGGGATGGGCGGCAGCCCCGCCTCCATGTTCCGCTGCTGGGTGTCGAAGAAGCCGCCGCGCAGGGAGTCCCAAAGCTGCATGTCGGGATCGGGGCACAGGGTAAAGCTGCTTTTGGGGATGGCCATCGCCGCCTGAATGACTTTCTCGGGGATGCAGTCGTCGTACAGCACGCCCGTCTCAAGGCTGCGCAGGTGGAAACGGAGCGCCTCGCCGCGATCGTACTGCTTCAGCAGCTTTTGCCATGTGAAGACGGAACGGTATTGCAGGTTCACGCTGACGAGGCGGAACGAGTTTTCGATGTTCGAGCTGAAAAAATGGGCGGGGACAAGGCCGTTGCCCAGCAGCACGTACCAGCCGATCCCGAAGCCGAGCACCGCCAGCAGCACCAGATTGAGCACCAGCCAGAGCGCGATCTTGGAATAGAGGCTGTACGTCATGTTTTTCAGGGCCATGCGTCGCTCTGCTTGATAAACATGTACCCGAGCCCGCGGACCGTTTTCAGGTAGGTGGGGCACCGGGAATTGTCCCCGAGCTTCTTGCGCAGGGACGAGATGTGCACGTCCACGCAGCGGTCGAACTTGTTCCATTCCTTTTCGGCGAACAGGTTGAGCAGATCCTCGCGGGAGAAGATCCGGCCCGCCCCCCGCGCCAGATGGTACAGGAGCTGGAATTCCATGCTGGTCAGGTCCAGCGGCTCGTTGTTCAGCGTGACTTTCAGGGTCTGGGGGTTCATGCACAGCCCGTGCATACAGAGCATACCATCCTGCCTGTCCGAGCCTTCCGGAAGCCCGGCGTTTTCCATGCGCCGCAGAACAACCCGGATGCGGGCGAGCAGTTCCCGCGCGGAGAAGGTTTTCGGCACATAGTCGTCCGCGCCGAGCTCAAGGGTGACGATGCGGTCCGTCTCCTCGTTGTGGGCGGACAGGATGACGACCGGCGCGCGCGTTTCCGTGCGCAGGTGCCGCAGCACCTCAATCCCCGAAATGTCCGGCAGCAGCATGTCCAGCAGGATGACGTCGTATTCCTGACGTCTGGCGGCCTCGATCCCCGCCGTCCCCGTGTGCACGGAGGAAACGGCGAACGAGTGCACGTCGAGGTAATCCGTCATCAGCTCACAAAATTCGCTGTCGTCATCGATGAGCAGCACCTGATGCCCCTTTCCCGCATAACCATCCATGTCCCCGCTCCTTCCGACGCCCAACCGCCGCCCGCTCTTGCCGGGGCCGTCCCCGGATGTCCCCGCGCCGGGAAGCTTGTGCAATCCGGCGCTTTCTCATGTTATAGAGCGTTCCTCCAACGGCTGTCAATTTTTCCGGACGGTTGCCCGCTCAAAAGGGAACCGGGTACGCGCGGGAACACACTCCTTCCCATCCCGCCGGGAACACGCTCTTTCCTGCGGCGGAGGACGCGCCGCCCCGCTCGGGAACGCGGTGCCTCCCGGCACTCAGCGGCGCACGATCCGCCCCACGTAATGCCCCAGCCGCTTTTCCGAAACGTCGCCCACAAGCTCGCGCTCCACGCTCCCGTCCCGGCGGTACAGGATGGTCGTGGGCACGGGCATTCCCGAGCGGGCTTTGATCAGCTCCGCATCCCCGATCCGGGCCGGATACGACAACGGGCTCCGGGCAAGGTAGGCCATAGCCGGTCCGGGGTCCCTGTCCAGCGAAACGGCGAGCATACGCAGCTCGCTCTCGGGGTATACGGCCCGGATCTTTTCCAGCTTTTCCCGGAAATGGCGGCAGGGGACGCACCACGACGCCCAATAGACAAGCACAAGCGGCCTGCCGTCGCCTTCATGGACGATGCGGGCAAGCTCGGATTCGGAAACCGCCGCCAGCGGTTCCCCCGCCCCGGCGGATCGGGGAAGGCAAAACAGCACGGCGAACAGCAGGACGACCGCGCACAAACGGTTCATAAGCTCCTCATCAGGCATGGTTCCGGCAACACGCGCCGCCGTTCTCGGGGATCGGCGGGTGGACTGGGAGGGCAAAGGGTTCCGCAGCGCCGGAGGATTCCCGGACGGTGCGCCCCGCCAGCACGGTTAGTTTCCCGGTTGAACGACCCCTCAAAGGAAAATCCGTTTCAGGGAACGCCGGGAACAGGGATTCAATCAACACAAACGCCTTTGAAAAGGGAGGAATGGACTCCGCATTGGCGGGTTTGGGGAGGGAAAAGCGTAGTCTCCAGAAGGGTCCCCCTTCCCCGATGCCTCCCTGCCGTTTCAAAAGAAACGGGCCCTATTCCTTTTCCGGTTCCGCCAGCTTGCGGAACCACAGCGGGTTGTGGTGCCTGATGTGCTCCAGCGGCACGTATCCGGTGAACATGGACCGCAGCGCCGGGGCCTCTCCGGGTGCGAAGGCCGCCATGTAGATGTGCACGGGCAGGAAAACAGCCATCAGCCCGGCGCAGCAGAAATGCGCGAGCAGGCAGATCTGCAGGAGCCCCTCCGTCCCCGGCCTGCCGGAGGCGAACACGAGGATCAGCCCGGTCAGGGCGAGCCCAAGGCTGCACAGAACGGCGATGATCGCCACGAGCTTCTGCCCGGCGTTGTAAAAGCCTTGCGGAGGCAGTTCGGGATCGAGCCCGAGGCGGCGCATGAGCCGTTCCCCGAGCACCAGCCACAAGCCTTTCCTCAGGCACCACACCAGATCGGAACCGATGTGCAGATCGGTGATTTCCTTCAGGAACGGCAGGGCCTCCGCCCGCGCCCGGACGAGCAGGTAGGCGGCATACAGGACGATCCACGCCATGCCCACGACGACGTGCAGCCTGAGCAGCCCCAGCGCGCCGAACGCCCCGGTCCACAAGGAGCTCCACCAGTCCCCCACCGGCTGCATGAGCGGATTCGCCAGCAGGGCGAACCCCGTGAACAGCAGAAGCAGCCAGCAGGCCGCGTTGTACCAATGCATGAAAATGGCGGTGGCCGAATGGCGTCTGATCATGGCCGATCTCCTTTGTCGGACGGCTTGCCGGAATCGGAAGGCCAGAACAACTGTTTGACGAACACGCCGATGACCCCGAACAGGGCCAGGCCGCCGAAGGCCTTGACCACGGAGGACAGCGGCCCGATGGCGGCCAGCGCCGGGGGCACATCCTTCCTGCGCGGCCAGTCCGTGGGCGTCGTGCCGTTCAGATAGGCGAGCGTGGGTTTCGCGTCGAAGTCGGGAGGGACCACATACACGTGCCGGTTGCCCGCGAGCGCCCGTGCCACGGGATCGTCCGGGTTGTCCGCATCCCCGAAGACGCGGCAGCGGACGGGGCACACCTGCACACAGGCCGGAACCTGCCCCGGCGTGGCGCGGCGGCAGTAGTCGCACTTGTCCGCCCTTCCGGTCACCGGATGCTTGTAGCGCGCGCCGTAAGGACAGGCTTCGATGCACCCGCCGCAGCCGATGCAGCGTTCGGGATCGATGCCCACGCTTCCGTCGTCGGCCTTGTAGGTCGCGTGGGTCGGGCACGCCTCCACGCACAGGGGATGGTCGCAGTGCATACACGCGCCGGGCTGATAGGCCGTCCCGAGCAGGGAAAGCTTGTCCGGCGTCTCGCGGACCCAGTTGCGGGAGTGGCCGTACGGCGTGCCGTTACGCTGCTGGCAGGCCAGAACGCAGGCCTTGCAGTTGATACATTTGTTGGCGTCTATCGCCATGATATAACGGGACATCGGATTCTCCACGGGATGCGGCGGTCCCCCCGCCGGTTTTCACGCCGTCATGGACGCCCTCACCCCAGCTTGCGCAGCCGGCAGCCTACGCCGTTGTGCTGGCAGGAAATGCGGTCCCAGTAATTGGGGAGTATGCTGCTGATGTGCTCGCTCCGGTTCTCCGGCAGCGGCGTGGTGGCGTTGCAGTTCGACGGCGTGAAGATGGTTCCGGGCAGGACGTTTTCCGTAATGTCCACCCAGCCCTCGATGCCGCCCACGGACGTCTCCAGCATGACCCGATCCCCCTGCGCCAGTCCGAGCCCCTGCGCCGTCTCGGGGTGCAGGCAGATGAAACGCCCGTTAGAGAACTGCGCGACGGCCTTGGAAAAGTTGGTCAGCGTCTGCTGCCAGTGCCACAGCTGCTTGCCCTGCGTGAGGACCAGCGGAAAGTCGTCGGAGCGGTCCTTGCCCAGCGGGCTGCCCTTGGGATAGTCCCACTGGGGGAAGCGCCCGAAGAGGGTATCCACCGCCTTCATCTTGCCGGACGGCGTGAGCAGTTTCCCTTCCGCGAACACGCTGCCCGTCCGTTCCTTGTCCTCCAATGAATAGAGGGGCCAGACCAGACCGTCGGGGGATTCCCGCAGGCGTTCCAGGGTCATCCCCTTCCATGAAGGGACAAGCGCCGAGAAGCGGCGGTACAGATCCTCCGGGTCCTTGAAGTCCGGGTAGCGCCCGGGATCGAGCTTGCGGCCCACATCGCGGTAGAACTGCCATGACGGGGCGCAGGAGCCGGGGGCCTGCACCATCTTCTCGCGCCAGACCACCTGCTGCTCGTTGCCGTAGCCCGACCCCTGGCTTTCCGGGCCGAAGGTGGCGGGCACGAACAGATCCGCCGCTTCGGTCTCCTCGGTCAGGAAGAACCCGCAGTGCACGACGAACGGCACCTTGTCGATGGCCTTGCGCACGCCCTTGCTGTCGGGATAGCGGCGGTAGCTGGAGTTCAGGAACAGGATGTCCAGCGTCCCCTTTTCCATCGCATTGCGCAGGCGGCGGAAATTCATCTTCGGCGTTTTGGTCTCGCCGAAGAAATGATCGACGAACTCGTCGTCCCCTTCGGGCTTGCCGCTCTGGAAGGTGAGAATGCCCTTCCCTTCCCCGATGAGGTTGTCGCACAGCGCCTGCAGCAGGATGATGGCCCGCAGGCCGATGATCCCGTTGGAGTAGCGGGACAGCGAGCCGCCGAGCCAGACCACGGTGCGCGGGCTCTGGGCCAGCGTCCCGTAAAAGGCCGTGATCGCTTCCGGGCTCAGCCCGGTGGCGGAGGCGACCTTCTCCACGGTAAAGCTCTCGGTTTCGGCGGCCAGCTCGTCGAATCCCTCGATCTGGAATCTGGCCCGCTCCTCGTCATACGCGCCCGTCTCCAGCATGTACCGGATCGCGCCGATGGCCAGAACACCGTCCGTGCCCGGCAGGGGGCGCAGCTGCATGTCGGCAAGCAGGCTCGTCCGGGTCCGGCGCGGATCGAGATAGACGATCTTCACGCCCTTTTCGCGGGCCATTTCCAGCCAGCGGCTGTACGGGGGATAGAGATCGCAGACGTTGGCCCCCCACAGGACGATGGTTTTCGTGTTGAGCAGCTCGTCCACCTTGGTGGAGCCGCTGTTCACGCCGATCATCATCCCGAGCATGTTGGAGGCGCTGGACACGCACGATTCGCCCGGAGGCATGGCGTGCACGCTGCCCGCGATGCGCAGGGTCATGAGCGCGGCGATCTCGCTCTCGCGGCAGTCCCACAGGGGCATGGTCATGCCGACGCGGTTGGCGGCGGCCTTGCCGTGTTTTTTGATGACCTCGGCCATGCGTTCCGCGACCATGTCCACGGCCTGCGCGTAGGTGACGCGCTCCCACTCGCCGTTTTCCTTGCGACGCATGGGTTCGGTGATGCGGTAAGGGCTCCCTATCAGCTCGACGATGGACATCCCCTTGGGGCACATGGCCCCGCCGGTCCAGTAATTGCCCTTTTCCCCGGTAAGGCTCAGCACCTTGCCCCCGGACACCCGCGCCCGGTAAGTGCAGCGTACCTGGCAGAACGGACAGTACCCTTTCATCTCGGTCACGGGGCCGACGTCCGGGACTCCGGAGAAGCCCATGCCCCGCGCGTCGGGTGCCTCGGCGATCGCCGCGCCGCCAGCCAGCAGGGCCGCGCTCAATTTCAGGAAATGGCGTCTGGAATAGCTGTCAGGCATGGGATGCCCCTCTCGGATAAAAGTGTTCGCGTCGCGTGGCCGCATGTTTCCTGTCGGAAACATTATGGGCAGGCCTCCGGGAAGCGCCCCCGCGCATCGGGCCATGAAGCGGTTCCCGGAAGTCTTTGCCGTGAAAGAGGAGGTCGCCGTCCGATGAGCGAAATGGTACATATCACCGTCAACCGCCAGCCCCTGGAGGTGCCCGCGGGCACCCGGGTCATCGAGGCGGCCAAGATGCTCAACATCGACATCCCCCACCTGTGCTACCACCCGGACCAGACCATCAAGGCCCACTGCCGGATGTGCATGGTGGAGGTGGTGGGCTCCCGCAAGCTCACCGCCGCCTGCTCCACCGTGGTGTGGGAGGGCATGGAGGTCATCACCGACTCCAAGAAGGTGTATGACGCCCAGACCGGCGTGCTGGATCTGATCCTGGCCGACCACAAGACCAACTGCCTGTCCTGCGCCCGCAACGGCAGCTGCGAGCTGCAGGATCTCTGCCGCCGGTTCAACCGGCTCCACCCGGAGCTGCCCGACATCTCCTCCAATGAGCCGCTGCGCATCGACAACCCCTCCATCGTCCGGGATCCCTCCAAGTGCGTCAAGTGCGGCCGCTGCGTGAAGGTCTGCTCCGAGGTGCAGGGCTGCGCCGCCCTGACCTACTCCAGCCGCTCCGCCGATTTCAAGGTCACCACCGCCTTCGACCTGCCCATGGACGAGACCGACTGCGTCCTGTGCGGCCAGTGCACCCTGGTGTGCCCGGTGGGCGCCCTGGTGGAGACCGACTACACCAACGAGGTGTCCGCCGCCATCCAGGATCCCTCCAAGCACGTGATCGTGCAGGTGGCCCCCTCCGTCCGGGTGGCCCTGGGCGACGAGTTCGGCCTGGAGAGCGGCGCCATCGTCACCGGCAAGATGGTCACCGCCCTGAAGATGCTGGGCTTTGAGAAGGTGTTCGACACCAACTTCTCCGCCGACCTCACCATCATGGAGGAGGGCAGCGAATTGCTGGAGCGCATCAAAAACGGCGGCAAGCTGCCCATGATCACCTCCTGCTCCCCCGGCTGGGTCACCTACATGGAGAAGCACCACCCGGAGCTCATCGACAACCTGTCCACCGCCAAGAGCCCCCAGGGCATGTTCGGCGCCGTGGCCAAGACCTACTATGCCCAGAAGATGGGCTGGGATCCCCACGACGTGGTGAGCGTCTCCGTCATGCCCTGCACCGCCAAGAAGTACGAGGTGCGCCGGGAGGAGCAGCGGCTGCCCAACGGCTGCATGCCGGTGGACGTGTCCCTCACCACCCGGGAGCTGGGCCGCATGATCACCCAGGCCGGCCTGCTCTTCGAGGCCCTGCCCGACGGGGAGTTTGACGAAATGCTGGGCATCTCCACCGGCGCGGCCACCATCTTCGGCGCCTCCGGCGGCGTCATGGAGGCGGCCCTGCGCACCGTGGTGGAGCAGGTCACCGGCCAGGGCATGGCCCCCCTGGAGTACCACGAGGTTCGCGGCATGCAGGGAGTCAAGGAGGCCAGTTACGACCTGCCCGGCAAGACCGTCAAGGTGTGCGTGGCCTCGGGCCTGCACAACGTGAAGCTGGTGCTGGACGGCATCCGGGACGGCTCCCTCCAGTACGACTTCGTGGAGTTCATGGCCTGCCCCGGCGGGTGCATCAACGGCGGCGGCCAGCCCATTCAGCACGCCAACGTGCGCAACTTCACCGACATCAAGGGCCTGCGGGCCGCCGCCCTGTACAGGCAGGACGAGGGCATGACCTACCGCCGCAGCCACGAGAACCCGGTGGTGCAGAAGGTCTACGCCGACTTCCTGGGCGAGCCCGGCAGCCACAAGGCCCACGCCCTCCTCCACTGCTCCTACATCAAGCAGAAGCGCTACCGCGTATAACACAAAATGCCCGCCCACGGCCAAAGCCGTGGGCGGGCGCTGTTTTACTCCTGATGGGAAGTTTTCCGCGGGGCTCAGTCCAGCAGCTCCAGCTTCCCCTGCTGGATTGCCGCCAGATTCTGTGCGATGCGCTCCGGCGGCCAGTCCCACCACCGGAGGGCCAGCAGCCTGGAGATGGTCTCCTTCCCAAAGCGTCTGCGGATGGGCCGGGCCGGAACGCCGCCCACGATGGTGTAGGGCGGCACGTCCCGGGTCACCACCGCCCGGGCGGCCACCACGGCCCCGTCGCCGATGGTGACGCCGGCCAGGATCACCGCCTCATAGCCGATCCACACGTCGTTTCCCACCGTGATGTCCCCCCTGTTGTCCCACGCCGAGGTGATGTCTGCCACGTCCAGCCCCCACTCCTCAAAGAAGATCGGGAAGGGGTAGGTGGACAGGGAGGAGAGGGTGTGGTTGGCGCTGTTGAACAGGAACTTTGCGCCGCAGGCAATGGAGCAGAACTTTCCGATGGTCAGACGGTCGCGGTTGACGGGGTAGTGATAGAGCACGTTGTTGTGCTGAAATTCCCGGGGATCGCGGACAAAATCGTTGTAAATGGTATACGCACCCACGGAGATGCCCGGATCTGTCACCACGTCTCGCAGATAGACGGTCTCCTTGTCCCCGGAACGGGGGTAGATGCTTCTCTCCGGTATCGTCATTGGTATGCCTCCTGCCTCTGCCGCCCCAAGCGGCGGCACACGATTTTTTAGGGGACGATACCGGCAGAGGCAATGCAGCGCTTCACCCAAACCACCTCACTCCGCTGTTGCCTGCCGATCCATTGTACCACGGCCGGCGGGCTTTTTCCACCGCCCGCGGCCAATTCCCCGCTTGCTTTCCGCGGCGGGTGTATTATAATGGAGGACAGAATTCAGAAACAGAAAGGACATGTCCCATGAATCAGCAGAGATTGGCCCGGGTGCTCCGCAACATGGAGCGGGACGGGCTGGAACAGATTGTGGTCACCTCCACCGCATCGGTGTACTACCTGACGGGGTACTGGGTGGAGCCCATGGAGCGGATGCTGGCCCTGTACCTCCGCGCCGACGGCACCTGCACCCTCTTTGCCAACACCCTCTTTGCCCTGGAGCCCCAGGCGGGGGCGGCGCTGGTGCTCC
>ENA-ORNG01002845-ORNG01002845.1-human-gut-metagenome-genome-assembly--contig:-NODE-2845-length-10047-cov-7.470777_pt1 | contig 10047 bp, 10 predicted proteins | sample MGYA00242113_ERZ509018 | MGnify/ENA primary metagenome ERZ509018 (study PRJEB26280, sample SAMEA2338711) | human gut metagenome | biome: human gut; feature: human-associated habitat; material: faeces... | reverse complement strand
TCAATCTGAGCCTATTTCTTAGGCTTCGGTTTTTCATAACTCATTTGACACTACCCATTCCGAGAATCTGCCATACATAAAGCGGTGCGGTCAGAGTAAACACAAGGCAGGCAAACAAAATTGCGGGTGCTGCCCATTCAAACTGCCCATGCTTACGGTAATCAAAATAAGCCGTACCAAGTTTGGCAAAGAAAAAGACGGCAAGGATCAGGTCAATTGCAGGAAAAACCACGTTATTCACAACTGTTTTAATCTGTTCGGATGCTGTATCCCAGGTTCCCTCAATTGCTCCGGCCACATCTCCGTTTGCTGCATATGCCGGCACACAAAACACACAAGCGGTCAGAGCTGCTACGCAAACAAGCATCATGAGTCGTTTCATTTTCATTGTTTTAATCTCCCTTCCTTTTCGTTATTGCAAAAAGAAAGACTGCAGAGCAAGAAAGATTGCCGTGCAGTCTTTTTTCTGATGTTAGTTCGGGTTCTGTGGTGCAATATGCCAGTCACTCCACAGGTTTCCGTCAATCGTAATGGAATCGTTCAGATTCATGGATAGCATCCCTGTCGGTGTCCAGCAGTCGATCAGCCAAGTGTATGGCGTATAATCTCCATCCGGATACCAGATTGGAGTGAAATGCGTCCGCCTTTTATAGGTACTGTATCGGTTTTCTTGGAACTCATGCCGCATATCGTAGCCGCTGCTCATGCGGTCAAGAAGCCGCCAGAAGCCCTGATACTGGAACTCCGGGAAATAGGTGACCGCATTTTGCGCCGGAGTAACTGCGGAACTCTGTGTTGTGCTGACATGGGTACGAACAGTCTCGTTGATCCCATAGCCGGATTTCATGGTTTTTCCGTTTGCGGTTGGCGCCTTCTCATCCGGTACCACCGACATATCGGCAGTCAGACTTGCAGAGTAGCGGTCGTAGTCAAACTCCCACCATCCATGATCGCACCAGTAGCCATCTCCATCTCCGCTGCTGTGCCATACCCAGTATTCCTGCCACCACGGCCGCCAGACACCCCAATTTGCGGATGTCACCTGTGTTTTCTGCGGCAGGTTGGGAAGTGTAAAGTCATCTTTCCGGTCATCCGCATTTGGATCTGGAGGTGGATTCTCATCCAGATCCACGATATTCACATGGATCGTTCCTTTATTCACACCGCCTCCGCCGTTCACTTCCACCGTGATTGTCATCGTCTGAGGCTCGTCCGGTGTTGTCCAGCGAATCCACGCCAGCTGGCTGTCTCCATCAGGATAGTACACCTGATCTACTGTATAGGTATTACCCTGTACATGGAATGTCACCGAAACCGGATGGTCCGGATCACTCTGACCGCCACGCACTTCCACCGATGTAATCACTTCGGTATTGGTACGATATTCATAATCATATGTGCTGACTTCCGGCGGCGTTGTCATTTCATTAAACCGGACAACACCAATTCCCAGAGAAGATTTAATATCACTGTTCGATGCCGGAGAGCTTGTGCTGCCGCCCCATGCGGGATAACCGAGATCCGGTGTTTCGAGAAAAATGGCAAGCGGAAGATTCTGATGGGAAAAAGACACCATTCTGGAACGCAGACCGCCGCCAAGCTGCTCGTCATACAGTGCCGCTTCGGTTGCGGTTGTGGCAATAAACACTCCCTGAAACGTGTAATATCCTACCGGCTCAATAAGCAGTTTATATTCTCCGGCTACCATTGTGTCAAAGTCCATCCCGGTCAACCCAGCAATGCTGCGCAGTACCTGTTCATCGGTAAAGTAACTTTTTATTTCCTCAATACTGGCGGCTCCAAGACTTTCTGAACTGATAATCTTAGGCAATGCCTGTGCAGGATTGATAAATTCGTAAGTGGAGCCACTGGGTGAAAGGGAAGAACCACGGTTATAAGAAACTTTACTGACTTTTCCAAAATGCGCCTGTACATTGGTTGGCTTTTTATTGGTCAGATCAATGGGCGTTGTAACCGGCGTGCCATCTTCTGCTTTCACTACCGTCACACGAACACCTTCCATTCCCGGACTCCATTTATTCTGACTGGTTCCTTGTCCCATGCCGCCTCCGCCGCCGTCAATGTTTCCCTCTCCGATTGCATACGCCGGAATCGCAAACAACAGGGAGCAGAGGAGTAATAAGACTGCCAGCAAACTGATTTTCTTCTTCACGGCAAACCTCCTTCCAACAAAAAAACACCGTGTTTCCACGGTGCTTTTCGTCTTAATCCATAATACCGATTTTATTTCCGTTTTCATACATATCATCGGCTGTGCTTCCACTGCCTCCGGTATCCGTTACCCAACCAAATCCCGGCAGATAAACCTGCCCGTCTTTGGTATCACCACCCTGCGGCTCGTTTGGCTCCGGCGGAAGTTCCTCCGGCTGTTCTACTGATTCATGTTCCACAGGTTCCGGTGGAGTATCCACTTTTGTGCCATCCGGCTTGGTGGTTGGATCATGCAGTGCTTCTTCACTGGGTGTTTCCGGCTTTGTCACCTCCGGCTGGATGCTCTGTTCTGACTGATCTGTCTGCGCCGGACGGTTATCCACGGGAGGCTTCGTTTCTGTACTCTGGCCGCTTTCCTTATCAGGCGGGAGCGTTATATCCGGCGATTCCTTATCATCTTTCCCGGAAGATGTACCGGGATCAACTACAACTTCTGTTGTTGTGGAACTTTCTCCCACTGTCTTATCTTCTCCGGAAGAAGATTTCCCGAATTGAAGCCCGATAGCGGCAATCAGGGCAACACAGATGACTGCACCCGATCCGACAGCCAGATACTTTTTTATTTTTTCTGTCATTTTCATACCACTTTTACCTCCTTGTGTAGGATTGACACCTCTTATTATGACTTAACATACTATAACCTTCTTTACAAGTCCAGCGAATTTCCAAAGTTCTAAAATACTTCTATATATCCGGCCTGAACTTTGAGCGTTATTACCATAGATGGGAGCAGTTTGCCTCCAAACCGAACCGGAACTTCCAGACGCACCACTGCATCCGCTTCAAACCTCTGGGCATTTTTCGGATCGGACGGAGCCAGCGGAGCGTTCCGTATCGTTACATCCAAGCGGTCAATGGCAAACTCCATTTCCTCGTTCCCGATATATTTTATACGCCGCCCGCCTTGAGATTGTGTGCCGATGGTATCATCCAAATAAGCATAGATATCGCCTGTATTGAGCGTTTCCTCCCAATCTTCCGCATCATCCGGCATATATCCTCCCGAATATCCCTCACGGACTCCATGATAAACAGCCGCATAGTTATCATTAACGGTAGAAATAATGGCATCCTCCACAGCTTCCCGAACTCCAGAAGCAATGACCTGCAGGCGAAAATACTCGCTGATGCCGCACAGGAAAATGATAAGCGTCAGCACAATGGCAATGGTCAGGGGAAAGGAGGCGCCGCCGGTATCCTTTAAGATTTTCCTGATTTTCTTAAACATGGGCTGCACCTCACTTCCAATACACTTCCGATTTTCCGGATGCTTGTGAACGCAAGGTGATTGGGAATGAGCCGAATTCTCCGAACAGACCGATTTCCGTATCCAAAGTAAGTGTGACCGTGACTTCCTCGTTCAGCTGGATTTCTCCGCTTTCTGACCATGAAATATCCGGAGCAAGCCCTGTCTTTTCCTGCAAAATCTCAGCCCGTCTGTTTGTTTCTGTACCGACTTGTCCGGACACTTCTGCTTCCCGTACCAGCTCGGTTGCAAACATATATGCCGCAGGGGAGTACATCTTGGGATCAAAATCATAACAGTCCAGATTTTCTGCAACATCCAATGCAAAATCAATTTCATTGCGGATTTCCAACTCCAATGCCGCCTTGAATTTTGCCAGAGTCCTTTGATCCGGAAACGCCTGTATTTTCTGCGCCAGAGTATTGAGCTTTTCCACATCTTCGTCACCGGCAAGGGGATAGGGAAAAGCGGTGCTGATACTGCCCGCTATCAGGCAGTTATCAAAAGAGTGTTCGCCCAGCTGTTTCAGCACACTCTGCATTTCCTGCTCTGTTGCAGGCAGTTCCAGCCATACACCGGCTTCATCCGGCTTGTCAAGACGGCTCAACAGAACAGATATCACGCCTTTGGGTAGATTCGGAATATCCGGCAAATGAATTCCGTCATACCATTCCTGATGCGGCATACGGTTTGGGAATATATATCCGGCTTCTGTATAAGTTCCCATATCCGAACGCCGCATTTCCTGCCCGACTTTTTCTTCATCCAATAAATCCAGCACATCCTCCGGTAACCCACTGATTGTATCTAACAGGTCATTTTCCAGTGCAACATTTCCCAAAGTCCTGTCATCCACAACACCGGGACGGTATTCATAGCAGCCCAGATTGTGCGCCAGGTTAATGAGTTCTTTCATTGTAACCGGTGTATCGATATCTTCTTCCTGACGCAGCTGAACCGCCCCTGCCAAAGTTTCAATCCGGAATTGATCCATCCGGCTGATCTGATACGCTAACAGGTTTACTTCTTCAAGGGACAAATCGTCCGTATCGTTTATGATCTGCTCTAAAAATTCCGGCCATCCGCTGTCGCAGTCCACGATGTACTCCGAGCCTGTTTGAATCTGCGCACGATATTTTGCATCTGCTATGGCACTCTCTGTTGCCGGCAGAGAAAGGGTGATACCGCCATAATATCTGTTTTTTAGCAGACTCTTATTGGCAAGATACACTTCCGGTATTCTCATCTACATTCCTCCCATCTGCATACCCGATTCCTGTTCCAACCCCTTTAGCTGTTCTTCCGTAGCAATAAAAAAATCATTTCCTGAATTCCAGAAGCTGACATACAGCTCTCCCTCCGGGGTTTGGATTGGGCGCTGTTCAAAGCCCTCACCCCAACCGTCGCTTTCCTGACCACGCCAATACTCTTTGACTGCTTCCAACTCTTTTTCAGAAAGACTTCCATAGCTCTGTACTTCCAGAACACCCCATAGTTCGCCATGCCAGCTTTCTACGGTTGGATTCATGCAGCGGATTTTTCTTGCCAGCAATTGGTTATCTAAGTAAGCAGCCAAACCGCGATCCCCTTCACTTTCCATATACTCTTTCAGGATTTGTTTCTGAATTTGATCTTCATAGCTGCATAATTCTGCCGGACTGACTTCCTCAGACTCATTGGAAATATCTCCCCAGTCATCTCTGGAATAGATCTCGGCGGTCAGAGGACTGAACAAACGAGTCTGCTCCATGTACTCCGGAAGCTGACAAATTGGGCAGTCTTGTCGGACTACAAAACCGTATACGGTTTGTACTGCTCCATCTCGGTCCATTCGGTCTTCTCCAAATCCTTCTAAATCTGTATAATCCTCTAACTGAGGATCAATATAGATGTTTTCTTTTTCCATCAAAAAATCGGCATAATCTTGGGCTGTTTGGACATCTTCCGGAAGGATTTCATATTGCTCCAGATTCTTTGTAATTTCCATAACGGATTCCATCGTATCAGGCATCTCTGCGCACAATGCAGCCTTTAACTTTTCCAATTTAGATTCGAAATCTGTAATCTGCATTTTTTGAATCTGATAAGAAAAAGCATTCAAATCTTCTATCCGATAGGAAACCGGCAAAAAATTTTCCAGTGAGGCTTTAGGGCTGTGAAGGCTTATGATACTTTCCGCATTCAAATCATTCACCTGCAGGTTTTCTCTTGCCAGTTCCAGCTTTTCTTCCGAAGCCGGCAAAGACAGGGAGTAGGTGTTGGGATGGGTATCCGCATAGGCAGAAGTATATAGACGCAGTTGAAAAACAGCATCCCGGTCGTAATCCGGTTCCGGAAGAGAATGCCCCTCATAGATGATTTGCAGTGCCTCTCCTGTACGCATAACATAGCCGGATTCACTAAAGCTCCCGGCATGGCTGTCCTGATATGCCTGACCAATCTGTTCTTCATCCAGCAGCATTGCAAATGCTTTGGATAGTTCCTGCTCTCTTTGAATCACCGCCTGACCTAACTGCTTCGTATCCTGAATGCCTTCCCACAGCCGGAACTTATCCAGATTACAGGATAAGTTCACAATCTCCATAATGGACAGCGGTTTTTCGATGTTTAAGGCTGCAGTAAAGATATCTTTTTCTTGGTTTGTCAATCCCTCAATCCTGCGGTTCAAAAAATCCAGTTCATAACGGCTTTTCTCGGTATCAAAAAATTTCCCTTTTAAATGTACGTGGAGATCATTTACAGAAGTTTCTGCAGCCGCAATCTCCAGAGGAGCATCCCCAAGTACAGAGAAGAGATGCTGAACTGTTTGATAGCTTGCAGGAAAGTTAAGCCATGCTCCTGCATCTGTTTGTGGATTTCTTAAATATACATTCAGCATCGTCTACTCCTTTCCGCACTCAACACACCGCATCCATAACGGCGAATCAAAAATGCTGTGATGATCAGTTCAAATGTCATATCACCAACCAGTTCCGGATCAACCAATTCAGACAGACTGATGTGTTTGGTTCCCTGATATAAATCCTTTGCAGTATGGAACAGCACATACCCGTTTAAATCCACGCCGTGAATGTGAATCTTTTGAAAATGGATGATATCCGGTTCGATTGCGGATATTGCTTTTCCCCACAGGAATCGGTCTGCAGACAAAAGATATAATGCGGCACACATGGCATCTTCTTCTGCTGTCCGGATATGACGCTCCCATAAAGGCTCAAACCGTTCTCTGTGACCGGCAAGGAAAAAGCAGGGATGCGACTGCGCTGACAGCCGGGCCACACGGCTCACAAACAGGCTGACGCTTACCTCTGCTGTCAACTTTTCCAACAGTTCTTCGAATGGCACACAGCCTGCCACAAGCCGTTCACGCAGGCAGATACAGCCATCCGCTTTTTCGCATTTTCTTTTTCTGCTTTTATAGGCACATAGGCGACAGTCACAGTCCTTTGCGCTGTACCTAAAATGACTTACCGCCATTCCGGTTCCTCTGGAATGGAAGCCCGGAATGCGCTGCATTTCCTGCTCCGTTCCGGCATAGGGGGTATCACTCATAAATCTTGCGGTCATATCTTCTCACTCCTTACTCTCAAAATTTCTATTGAAAGGTCATTCCGCCTCTTTCCTGCGTCGGTGTTTCCGATTGTTCCAAGGCTGCAACCGCTTCTTCCTTTGAATGGAATAATCTTTGCGGAGAGGCTCGATGAAAAAGCCCGGTATGGCTGCGTACCCCGAAGTATCTTCCGTCATAGCTCTCCACGGTATATTCACAGGTGCTTTTCTTGGCTTTATTGGTGATCATCACGCAGGTATCACCTTTGTTCCATCCATATGGAAAATCGTAAACCTGCTCTTGCTGTCTTGTTTTCATAATTCTCTGCCATCCTTTCTTCTTACCAAAAATGCGCAATAAAAAAGACCGGTCATCCTGAGTTTCCTACTGACCGATCCTGTTGTTTGCTGTTTTAAGAAAAATCCATTTTCATGCCTTCTTCCGGCTCTGAGGATGTGATATTCACATAATCGGCCATAACCATCAACGCTTCCTCATAGCTGTGACATTCTCCGCCTGTGATTCTCTGCCGCATTTTTTCCGCCTGCTCATACATTCCATTCTCTTTCAGAGTTCGGGATGCGATTCCCATCAGATTAAAAATATTTCCATCTTCACCAATGAGCGGACAATCCGGTTTTGCCTGCTGCCTCTTTGCAAAACCGCCCAGCTTGTTTTCCACATAATCGGAGAGCCAGGTTCCTCCAAACTGCTCACGGGTTTGGATTCTCCAAATGGCAAGTTTACCGATATCCAGTTTGTGTTCCCCAAAGGCAAACAGCAGATTGGTAGGTCCTTCATGCTGAAAGACTGCAACATCATCCAGCGGCTTTCCATCTAAAAGAATTCCCTGTTCCCGAAGAATTCCATTGATTCCATCTATCCACTCCTGAAGGTCACCGCCACACCCCTGAAGGATCAGTCCCTCCTGATGACTCATATTCTTAAGTTCTTCGGTTGTGATTGTTTTCATATTGACTCCTTTCTTCCTGTACGATTCTTTGAATATGAACACAAAAAAAGACCGGTTTTATTCGCTGTGCAGAAAACGAATACCACCGGTCATTCTTCTGTTTTGCTTGTAAAAACGGGCATATATAAAAAAGAGGACCGGTGCTTTTTTCATCTGCCAATCCTCTGAATTTTCTGTTTTCATCTGTCCAAAACCCGATGTCATCTGTGAAACGGGCAAAAAATAAGGGGTTATCGGTAAATACCAATTTTTAGCCTCTAAATCTTAAAATACGAATCTCCTGTAGAAATCAGTGTTTTTAATACTTGAACTTCTTCGGGAGATTCGTATTTTTTCTGTTCTTTATGTATTTTAGAGCGCAAAAATCCCTTGACTGCATTTTTGAAAGCTCTCTTTTCCTAAGCAGTCTTTTCTTCGGTTTTTCCCTCAAATTTCTTGATCTCATCATGAAGAAAACGATGGTATTTATTTATATTTCTTCCAATCGCATACAGCATGAATTCTTTATATACTTTTTCTGTTGTCCGGTAATTGAATCGGCGAAAACCATCATTTTCTTTGATGTCTCCAAAATGTCCTTCTGTCTGAATAGAACGGATCTGCCGGTTTAAAATCCCTTTCTCACTTTGGATGTTTGCATGGGATTCTTCTTTTAGGTCTTCCCACTGCTCATTGATCTTCATGATTTTATTTTTTTCACTATCTTTTTCTGCATTATATTTATAAAGACATTTCGTTTTATGTTCACAGCCGCTGCAGTCAGCACATCCGTACACCTCAAAAGTCTGTGTATATCCAGCCTGGTTTTTTGTCTCTGTTCTGATATGATGAAGTTCTCTTCCGTCATGGCAGACATAATAGCGCTCATCCTCAAACACCTGTGTTTTCATGTTGTAATACTTGCCGATATCTTCTTTATAAGCGCGTGTTTTCCGTTTTTCATGATCCTGCAGCTTGATATAACTGGAGATTTTATGTTCCTTTAAGTACAGAAGATTTTTCTCGCTGCAATAGCCGCTGTCTGCCGTAACTTCTTCCAGAATATCTCCAAATGCATTTTTATGTTTCTCCAGGATCGGGATCAGAGTATTATAGTCTGTGCGGTCATTACTTACATAAGCCTGAACAATAAAATAGTTCTCTACTGCTATCTGAACATTATATGCTGCTTTTAATTGTCCGTTCAGCATGTGATCTTCCTTCATCCTCATAAATGTGGCTTCTAAATCTGTTTTGGAATAACTGTTCCGATCTTTTCCCATGATTTCAAAACACTCTTTATATCCCATGAGACGTTCCCCGCAGTTTTCCAGTTCCTCATATAGCTGCTGGATTTCCGATTTTCTCTTTCCTTTTCCAGAAACAAACCGAATGTGTTCCAGCTCTGCGATCTGCATTAGATTTTTTTGGAGTTTCAAAATCTCCAGCGGAGAACAGTTGTCGATTTCAATGATGGTATTATTGGATAATTTTTTATGTTTTGTCAGTTTCCGTTTCCGATTCTTCTCAATGACATCCTTTACTTTTTCCATTCCTTCTATTACAAACATATGGGCATGGGGAATGTCATATTTGATGCCATATTCATTTTCATCAATCAGAGCATTGTACTTCTGATACACCGAATCAACGGTATCTAATAATCCTGCAAGATGGTAGTTGAGTGTTCCTCTCCATACAAACGTATAGCGGTTTGCATTGGCTTCAATTTTTGTCCCATCGATAAAAAGAGATTTTAACGTGATGAATCCTTCTTTTTGCAGACGGCGAAGAAACTGATAGTTCAGTTCATCCAATACATCAGCAGTTAGTTTTTTATTCTTAAATTCATAGAAAGCGTCCCGCTTTGGTTTCTGCCCTTTGGTAAGCCAGATAAAAGCCAGATCTCTTTCACATAATTCCACAATACGGTCAACAGCTCTTATCCCACGCATGTTTGCGTAAGTAACTACAGCATACATCATGATTGGATTGTACCCGGTTCTTCCCTGATCTGAATAATTGGCTAATAAGCCAGAAAAATCTAAATCCTCCATCACTTTTTTC
>ENA-ORNG01002843-ORNG01002843.1-human-gut-metagenome-genome-assembly--contig:-NODE-2843-length-10050-cov-3.543972_pt1 | contig 10050 bp, 10 predicted proteins | sample MGYA00242113_ERZ509018 | MGnify/ENA primary metagenome ERZ509018 (study PRJEB26280, sample SAMEA2338711) | human gut metagenome | biome: human gut; feature: human-associated habitat; material: faeces... | reverse complement strand
GCACGAGTCGCATCTGCCCCTATTTAGAGCTATCTATTTCCCGACAGCCCCTTTTATTCCAAATCTTTTGTTTTAAACGTTACATACCCTTCATAATAATAGCTGTTGTCGATTCCCTTCATATAGACTTCTCGGCTATAGATTTCATTCGTCAGAGCGCCTTTTAGAACATGTTTAATTTCAATATCTTTAATCGGGCTTCTTTCCATTGCAAGCATGTAATCCTCTTTATCCACCTTACTCCAATCAATTACCTGACCAAGTTCCGCTTTAAAAATCAAATCAAGCCAAATACGCATGCTCCTTCCGTTTCCCTCTCTGAAAGGATGAGCAATATTCATTTCAACATATTTTTCGACAATTTCATCAAAGGTCGATTGAGGCATTTTATCGATATTATCCAGCGCGGTCTCCAGGTACATCAAAGGCGCAAATCGAAAATTCCCCTTTGAAATATTCACTTTTCGTATTTCTCCGGCAAAATCATAAATATCCTCAAAGAGATATTTGTGGATAGTCTTGAGTGCAGAAAATCTGCCTGGTTCAAGCGTATCAAGCAAACCTTTTTCAAAAAGCTCCAGCGCCTTTTTTTTGCTGATCCGCTCTTCTTCCCGGGCCAGGTCCGCAGAATTTTCTAATCCCAATTTGTTTTCAAGTGCCACAACAAAGCCTCCGTTCTATCTGTCCCATTTATCACAGAGATTATTGATCTGGTCGGCAAATTTTGCCAAATCCTTATTTGCTCCGCCTTCATTATGTTGAATCACAAGCATGAGCCGCCGACCTGCAGCCACAAGACGTTCAAATACGGAGCTGGCCTTTCTGGCCGCCGCCTTCTTCGACTTGCGAACCGGCACAGCCTCGACGACACAGCTATTGTCGGTCAGATCATAGCTGGTGCCGCTATAAGGCGCCACCGCATCGTAGCCATACTCATTTCTCAGACATTCGGTAAATGCGTCGCACACGGCTGCTTCACCGTGAACAACAAATACCCGCTCCGGTTTTTTCTTAAACCCCTGAAGCCAGTGAATTAATCCCTGCTTATCCGCATGACCACTGATTCCGGCCAGCTGTTCAATATGGGCGTAAACTTCAATCGTTTCGCCGAAAAGCTTCACTTCCTGAGCACCCTCCACTAAAGCCCGCCCAAGGGTTCCGTTGGCCTGATAACCGACAAATAATACGGTACACTCCGGCCGCCACAGATTATGCTTTAAATGATGACGGATACGGCCGGCCTCACACATACCAGATGCTGAAAGGATAACCTTCGGTCGGGTATCAAAGTTAATGGCCTTTGATTCCTCGCTGGAAACGGAGGTTTTCAGTCCCGGGAAGGTAATCGGGTTAATCCCCTGCTCAACCAACGCCATGGCTTCCTCGTCAAAACATTCATAGATATTTTGATTAAAAATCGTCGTCGCCTCAATGGCCATCGGACTGTCCACATAAACCTCAAAATTATCATGTCCATGAATCCGGTTCTCCGCTTTAATCTGCCGGATAAAATAGAGCATTTCCTGGGTACGGCCCACCGCGAAGGACGGAATAACCACATTCCCTCCCCGATCAAAGGTCTCCTGAATGATCCGGCTAAGCTCAGCCACATAATCCGGTCGTGTCTGTCCATGAGAACGGTCGCCGTAGGTCGATTCGATCACGACATAATCCGCCTCTTCCACCATTGACGGGTCTTTGATCAACGGCTGATTCGTGTTTCCCACATCGCCGGAAAAGACAATCTTTTTCTGCAGTCCGTTCTCACTAATCCATATTTCAATACAGGATGAACCGAGCAAATGGCCCACATCCGTGAAACGGATACGAAGCCCCGGGCATATATCAACGATTTTATTATAGTCACATCCGGCAAAATGCTCCAATACCCCTTCCGCATCTTCCATCGTATATGTCGGAACAACCTCCGGTTTTCCGGCCCGACGGCCTTTGCGGTTCTTCCATTCCGCCTCAAATTCCTGAATATGGGCGCTGTCACGAAGCATAATCCCGCAAAGCTGCTTCGTCGCATTGGTCGCAAAAACGGTTCCCCGAAATCCTTCGGCATATAATAAAGGCAGCAATCCGGAGTGGTCTATATGGGCATGGGTTAAAAACACGTAATCAATTTCTGCTGCCGCGGCAGCCACCGGCTGATTTTCAAAAAAATCCTCGCCCTGTTCCATCCCATAATCGACAAATATTTTGTGTCCGCACGCTTCCAGATAATGACAGCTTCCCGTCACCTCATGGGCGGCTCCTGAAAATGTTAAACGCATAAAAATCCCCCATTTCGTACTTATTATTATATACGAAATGAGGGATAATTACTATAAATTTAATGCATATTGTTCAATCAAATCCCAGATTTCATCCCTTCCCTGTTTGCTCACCGCTGAAAAAGGAATAATCGGCGTGCCTTCCGTCACCGCCAGTCCGTCCCGAATCTGTTTTACATGCTTTGACACCTGACTTCGTTTCAGCTTATCCAGCTTCGTCGCAATAATGACCGGGTTAAAGCCCTGTTCCACAATCCACTCATACATATGTTTGTCATTGGACGACGGCTCATGACGAATATCGACGAGCAGAAAGACTACCCGAAGCTGTTTTGACGTATGAAGATAACACTCAATCATCGTTCCCCATTTCGCCTTGACGGCCTCAGAAACCTTGGCATAGCCATAACCGGGCAAATCGACAAAATAAATTTCTTCGTTAATATTATAAAAATTAATCGTCTGGGTTTTCCCTGGCTGCTGAGATGTCCGCGCATAGGATTTCCGGTTCATTAAACCATTAATAAGCGAAGATTTTCCCACATTGGACTTCCCCGCAAAGGCCACCTCCGGCAATGTATTGTCCGGCAGCTTGCTTGTAATTCCACAGACCGTTTCCAGATTGACATTTTTAATAACGTGCATAGAATCTCCTTTTGCTTATGCTTCGGCCATTTCCTCTAACTTCTTTTCCTGGCCATTCTCCGGCTTTTCAGGCATGTGAAGAAGGGCCGCTTTTAATACGTCCGCCATCGTTTCTGCATACACAATCTCCATACCTTCGTAAATCTCTGTCTCCAGCTCTTCCACATCCTTCCGGTTCTTTGCCGGAACAACCACCGTCTTAATCTTGGCCGTCTTGGCTGCCAGAAGCTTTTCCTTTAAGCCACCAATCGGAAGCACCCGGCCCCGAAGGGTAATTTCACCGGTCATAGCCACGCTGGCCTTCACCGGAATTTCACGAATGGCAGAGATCATCGCTGTAGCCATTGTCACACCGGCTGATGGTCCGTCCTTCGGCACAGCGCCCTCCGGTATATGAATATGAATATCATGCTTCTCAAAGAAATTTTCCGGAATGAAATAGTCTCCGCTCATGGAGCGAATGAAGCTGATACCCGCACGAGCCGATTCCTTCATAACGTCCCCAAGCTTTCCGGTCAGCTCAAATTTACCGTTTCCCGGAAGCACGTTGACTTCCACAGAAAGAGTAACGCCGCCCACACTAGTCCAGGCCAGTCCCCGGACAATGCCAACCTCGTCCTTTGAATTTGCCTCATCGAAGCTGTAACGCTCTTTTCCAAGATATTTATCGAGGGTCTTTACCCCGACCTTCACATTCTTTTTATCCTCTTCCACAATTTCCCGGGCTGATTTGCGGCAGATATCTCCGACCCGTCGTTCCAGATTGCGGACACCGGCTTCTCGGGTATAATGGACAATAATTTTCTCAATAGCTTTATCTGTAATGGATATCTGACTTTTTTTAAGGCCATGGATTTTAATCTGCTTCGGGATCAGATGCTCTTTTGCAATGTGCATCTTCTCATTTTCTGTATAACTATTGACCTCGATGACTTCCATACGATCTAAAAGCGGTCTCGGTATGGTGGACAATGTATTGGCCGTGGCGATAAAGAGTACCTCAGACAAATCTACCGGAAGCTCGATATAATTATCCCGGAACTTGGAATTCTGCTCCGAATCCAGAACTTCTAGGAGCGCTGAAAAAACATCACCCTTATAATCGTTGCTCGCCTTATCCACTTCATCCAGCAGCATGACCGGATTTTTCACACCCGCATTTTTAAGCGCCGACGCGATGCGTCCCGGCATGGCGCCCACATAGGTTTTCCGGTGTCCCCGGATTTCCGCCTCATCCCGGACGCCCCCCAAACTGATTCGGACAAATTTTTTGTCCAAAGCTCTGGCAACCGATTTGGCGATAGAGCTTTTACCCGTACCCGGAGGGCCGACGAGACACAAAATCGGACTTTCTCCCTTACCGGTCAACAGGCGGACGGACAAATATTCGAGAATTCGCTCCTTTACCTTTTCCAGGCCGTAATGATCTTCTTCTAAAATTTTCTCCGCTTGCTTCAGACTGACCTTCTCTTCATCCCGCTTATCCCATGGCATTGATAACAAAGTTTCCACATAGCCGCGGATAACGCCGCTCTCAGAGGCCATATTGGACGATGAGCGAAATCGGTCAATTTCCTTTTGAATCTTTTCCTTTATCTCATCACCGGCTTCCAGCTCTTTAAGCTGGGCTTCAAACTGCTCTGCGTCGCTCTGGGTATTATCCTCGCCAAGCTCTTCCCGGATCACCTTCATCTGCTCCCGAAGAATATATTCCCGCTGGTTTTTATCCACCCGTTCCTTCACCTTTGCCTGAATTTCCCGGGTAATTTGAATCATTTCAATTTCTTTGGTCATAAACTCGGCCAGAACCTCAAAACGCATCTGCAGATCGATGGTTTCCAAACACTTCTGGCGCTGCTTATATTCCATCGGAAGATTTGTGCATAGCTGATCTACCAGCTTAAGCAGATTTTCCTCCTCCATAAGCTGACGTACCAGCTCACTGCTGAAATTCGGATTCTGTATAGAATAATTCTGCAAAAGGTCATGGAGATACCGCACACAGCCGGCCTTCTGTACATCGTTCATTTCGCAAATTGTTTTATCAAAAACAGTCACCTCCGCTTTAAGCATCGGTTCCGTCATCATCAAATTATCCAGATGAGCCCGGTAGGTTCCCTCAACCATTACCCGAAGAGAATCCTTTGAAAGCTTCACGATCTGCTTAATTTTAGCGACCGTTCCGAATTCATAAAGATCATCGCCGCCCGGCTCTTCCACCTCCACATCCTTCTGTGTCAGCAGAAAAATATTCTGATCCCCAAGCATGGCTGCTTCAATAGCCATTTTGGATTTATTCCGACTAACCTCGAAGTGGACAATCATATTCGGCAAAATCGTCATGCCCCTCAAGGCAATCACCGGCAGTTCTAAACATATATCATTCATCTTTTGTATCACACTCCCGTAATGAACTAATAGGGCTGTACCTTTTCAGGGTACAGCCCTCATCCTCCAGTTGTCTGTCAGGCAATCTCACCGCTGGTCTTTTGCGGCATCTTTTTATTGCCCGTCACCCGTTTTACAGGTGTTTTCTCACCATAAGTCAATACCGGTTCACCCTTACCATCCACAACATCCTTTGTGATAGTACAGGAGTCTACCAATTCTTCTGATGGAACACGATACATAATATCCATCATTGTCTCTTCAATAATCGCACGCAGGCCCCTCGCGCCGGTTTTTTGCTCGAAGGCCCGATGAGCGACCTCCCTCACCGCCTCCGATTCAAATTCCAGGCGTACCCCATCCATCTCAAACAAGCGCTGATACTGACGCACTAGAGCGCTCTTCGGCTGGGTCAATATTTGAACTAGGGCATCCTCGTCCAACAGGTCCAATGCGACACATACCGGTACACGTCCGACAAATTCAGGAATCAATCCAAATTTGATCAAATCCTCCGGTAATGTCTGCCGGAACAGATCTCCGATATTCTGCTCATCTTCACTCTGACGGATCGCCGAATTAAATCCGATTCCCTTCTGACCGATCCGGGACTGAATAATCTTATCCAGGCCGTCAAAGGCCCCGCCACAAATAAAGAGGATATTTGTCGTATCAATCTGAATAAATTCCTGATGCGGATGCTTTCGCCCGCCCTGTGGCGGCACAGAAGCAATCGTACCCTCTAATATTTTCAATAACGCCTGCTGAACACCTTCGCCAGAAACATCTCTTGTTATTGAAACATTTTCTGACTTCCGTGTAATCTTATCAATCTCATCCACATAGATAATGCCGTATTCGGCCCGTTCCACATCAAAGTCTGCAGCCTGAAGAAGCTTAAGAAGTATATTCTCCACATCCTCACCCACGTAACCGGCCTCTGTCAATGCGGTTGCATCGGCAATAGCAAAGGGCACATTCAGCATCTTCGCAAGGGTCTGTGCAAGCAGAGTTTTTCCTGAACCTGTAGGGCCGATTAAGAGCACGTTGCTCTTTTGAAGCTCCACATCCGAATCACTATCCGCCATAATTCGCTTATAATGATTATAAACAGCTACTGCAAGGGCTTTCTTCGCATCATCCTGTCCGATGATATAATCATCGAGGAAGGCTTTAATTTCCATTGGCTTCATTAAATGAATGTCCGAGGAAATATCCTCCTCCACTTCAAATTCTTCGGTGATAATCTCTGAACAAATCCCAATACATTCATCACAGATAAACGCATTCGGACCTGCAATCAACTTTCTCACCTGATCCTGAGTCTTATTGCAAAAAGAACATCTTGGAATCTTTTTGTCTTCCATACGTCCCGCCATTATAATACCTCCGGCCTTTCTACTTATCTGCTGACAATGACTTTATCAACTAATCCATATTCCTGGGCTTCCTGGGCTGTCATATAATTATCTCGTTCCGTATCCTGGGCAATGATCTCCAAAGGCTTTCCGGTATTTGCCGCAAGAATTTCATTTAACCGCTGACGGGTTTTCAAAATCTGTTCTGCGACAATATTTATCTCCGTAGCCTGTCCCTGGGCGCCGCCGGATGGCTGATGAATCATGATCGTGGAATTCGGCAGAGCCATACGTTTTCCCTTTGTTCCGCCGGCCAGCAGAAAAGCTCCCATGCTGGCTGCCATACCCATACAAATAGTGGATACGTCGCATTTAATATAATTCATCGTATCGTAAATCGCCATACCTGCAGTCACGGAACCACCCGGACTATTGATATAAAGACTGATATCCTTTCCCGGATCCTCCGATTCCAAAAACAGTAACTGGGATACAATCAGATTTGCAGAAACATCGGTAACTTCCTCTCCAAGGAAAATGATCCGGTCTTTCAGAAGTCTCGAAAAAATATCATAAGACCGTTCGCCTCTGCTCGTCTGTTCAATGACATAAGGTACTAAACTCAATTTCATTCCTCCTATAAAAGTCGGGCTGATTATTTTTCTACTGCTGCGTCCGTGATCATCTCGAGCGCTTTCTGTGCGGACATATCATTTCTCATCAAGTCCACATCCATGTATTCTCTGACTTTATCTGCTTCCATGCTCCAGGATTCAGCCAGTCTCTGGATTTCAGCCTCAATTTCTTCATCTGTAATTTCAATATTTTCAGCGGCAACGATGGCGTCAAGAACAAGACGGTTCTTAATATTTGCCAAGGCCTGCGGTTTTAACTGTTCAGCAAGCTGCTGCGGTGTCATGCCTGTATATTTGAAATAAACATCCATGCTTAAGCCCTGAGCGCCCAGCTCCTGAGCGTACTGATTCATCATATCGTCTGTGCTCTTGCGAACCATAGCTTCCGGAATATCCATTTTTGCATTGCCCACAACAACATCCATCACCTTCTGCTGTTTTTCTGCTTTGGCTTCCTGAGCTTTTTTCTCTGCCAGACTCTTCTTCAAATCTTCTTTGTACTCATCCAGTGTATCAAAATCAGAAACATCCTGAGCGAACTCATCGTCTACGATCGGATATTCTTTAGCCTTAACTTCGTGTACTTTAACTTTGAATAAAGCTTCTTTTCCAGCCAGGTCTTCGGCATGATATGCCTCCGGGAATGTTACGTGAACATCCACATCGGAACCTGCGGAAGCGCCAACCAACTGATCCTCAAATCCAGGAATGAAGGAATTGGAACCGAGAACAAGGCCATAGCCTTCTGCGGAACCGCCGTCGAATAACTCGCCGTTTACGGAACCTTCATAGTCGATCATCACTGTATCGCCATTTTTTGCCGGACGGTCTACAGTAACTTCTCTGGAGTTCTGCTCCTGAACCTTTTTGATTTCAGCCGCCACATCTTCTTCCGTTACTTCTGCGCTGACCTTTTCAATCTCAACGCCCTTATACTCTCCCAGCTCAACCTCCGGTCTCAATGCAACCTCTGCTGTGAAAATGAATGGTTTTCCTTTTTCCACCTGCACAACATCAATGTTTGGATAAGATGTGATATCCAGACCGGACTCCTTTGCTGCCGCTTCATAAGCGCCAGGAATCAGATCATTTGCCGCATCCTCATAGAAAATGCTTGCGCCGTAAAGCTTTTCAATAATTGCCTGTGGCGCTTTACCTTTTCTGAAGCCCTGTACGGAAATCTGATTTTTATTTTTATGATAAGCCTTCGTCGTTGCAGCAACAAATTCCTCAGCAGCTACTTCAATCGTCAGTTTTGCCATATTGTTTTCTAATTTTTCTACCTGTACACTCATTATATTCTTATTCCTCCTTATTCGGCTAAAATGCATGAGAGCATTTTTGCGCACTCTAATCTATAGTATATAATACGAAAAGTCATATGTAAATAGGCGAATTTGAAAAAATTTAACGAGAAAACAGCCTCTGAAAGCCGACATTTTTACGCCTGCCTTTCAGAGACTGTCTCTTTACCTAACCCCGGATGTCCGCCGCAGATTATTTCTGACCGGACATCTGTTCTTCCTGTCTGCGAATCATCTGACGAACCATTTCACCGCCGATAGAACCTGCCTCAGCAGATGTCAAATCACCGTTGTAACCGCTCTTCAGATTTACACCGAGTTCGCCTGCTACTTCCATTTTGAATTTATCCATAGCATCCTTTGCCTGCGGCACTTCCATACGGCTTCCGTTAGAACCTGTTCCTGTTGAATTAGACATAGTCTTCACCTCCAAATGATTTTGAATAAGTATCTCTTACTTATTCTGATACTAGTATTTGCCGACTTCAAAATTTTATAATGGAAATTTCTAGTTGGTTTGGATATACTTGAAGCAGAGGATATTTACACACTGTGAATATTTGATATTGGTCGGCAGAAAGAGACGCAATGCAATTGAGCCTTCTTTCTGCTGACATTTCCAAACCTTCACAGTATTTAACACACGCTTTTGCTTCAATGAAATTTATGGGGAACTATGAAACGCAAAATATTTTAAACACCTTTGGCTATTTTACAAAAACCCCTTATTGTTTTTTTAGAAACCTAAATGATACGAAAGAATTTTTCGGTTTTGGCAATGGGTTCAGCGATTCTACAAGAAACCGGCCAAATCGACGTGTTTTCGTTGGAACGACGGAACTCCACGCCGAACGTAAAAGCCTTTTTATCATTAAAATTGCCACAATCAAAATGAAATATGGAAAGGAAAAAATGTATGGAAATTGAAAGAAAGTATTTGATTGACGAATTGCCGTTTGATGTGACAGCCTATCCGAGTCACGAAATCGAACAGGCCTATTTGAATACAAATCCGGTGGTTCGTATCCGCCGGGAGGATGAAAATTATTATCTGACTTACAAATCAAAGGGTCTGATGGCCCGGGAGGAATATAATCTGCCGCTGAACCAGGAAGCCTACGCCCATCTACTTGAAAAAGCGGACGGCAATGTACTGACAAAGACACGTTATAAAATTCCTCTCGACGACCATCTGACCATAGAAATCGATGTGTTTCACGGAAAGTTTGAAGGTCTCATTCTGGCTGAGGTGGAATTCCCGACGATGGAGGAAGCAAACGACTTCCAGCCGCCAAAATATTTCGGCAAGGACGTGACCTTTTCGACGGAATACCACAACAGTACGTTAAGCCAGAAGTAAATATCTACAACTTCCGGAGCAGTGTGGTCTGCATGGTGATATAGCAGGCCAGACCGCCGATAAAATTGGAAATCGGCTCCG
>ENA-ORNG01002842-ORNG01002842.1-human-gut-metagenome-genome-assembly--contig:-NODE-2842-length-10054-cov-2.794279_pt1 | contig 10054 bp, 4 predicted proteins | sample MGYA00242113_ERZ509018 | MGnify/ENA primary metagenome ERZ509018 (study PRJEB26280, sample SAMEA2338711) | human gut metagenome | biome: human gut; feature: human-associated habitat; material: faeces... | reverse complement strand
TCTATTGTAGAAATTAAACATTTATTTCGGGTTATGAAAATCACAGCTCTGGCCTTGTTTTTATTTGTCGGAACAGCTTTTGCCACGAAATCTTATTCACAGACCATGAAAGTTACAGTTGTTTCGGACCGTATATCAACAGGCAAAGTTATCAACGAGATAGAAAAGCAGACTGATTATCTGTTTGTGTATGATATGAATGAGGTTAATCTGAAACGTAACGTCAAAGTTCATGCACAAGATAAACCGGTGGCAGAGGTCTTGAACGAGGTCTTTGAAGGGACTGATATTTATTATGCTATGGAAGGCAAGAATATCATGCTGATGAATAAAGCAAAAGAGAAAGCTTCTGAAAAACAAGCTGATGATAATAAGGTGACAGGATCTATAAAAGATATGGCCGGTGAACCGATCATTGGTGCTAATGTTACGATAAAGGGACAATCAATAGGTACAATTACAGATATAGATGGGCGTTTTATTATCAATGCCCCGGCTAATGCAATTCTACGGATTACATACATTGGCTATATTCCGCAGGAAATCAAAGTGGAGAATAAAAGAGAACTGAAAATCATTCTGCAGGAAGATACGGAAACGTTAGACGAAGTGGTAGTGGTGGGGTATGGTGTTCAGAAGAAATCGGACGTTACCGGTGCTATGATTCGTGTAAATTCGGACGAACTGAATTCCCGACCGGCAGCCAATGCTTTCGAAGCTATGCAAGGTAAAGCGGCAGGTGTGGATATTGTTAGCAATGAACGTCCGGGTGAAATAGGAACTATCAATGTACGCGGTGTACGTTCGTTGAGTGCCAGCAATACTCCGCTTTATGTAGTGGATGGTATTCCTTTAATGTCGACAAGTGGCATTGAGACTTTGAATCCGCAGGATATAGAATCCATTGATGTCCTGAAGGATGCCTCTGCTACTGCTATTTATGGTTCACGTGGTGCCAACGGTGTCATTTTGGTTACTACTAAACAGGGTAAGGCGGGCAAGATGTCATTGAACTATTCGGGTACGATGACCATTGAAAATTTGCAGGATTACTCTGAAATGATGAATTCTGCCGAATACATTGAGTGGCGTCGTTGGGCTTATTACTATAAAGAACCGAATAAATATCCGAGGGGTGACGAGCCTGATAAGGATAGTGATTATCTGATTTTTAACGGAGCAAAAGATCCTTATGCCTGGAGGAATATTGAAAAAGGTTGGGCTGGTGGTAGCTGGAATGCATCTGCGGTTCCTACAACGGATTGGGCTGATATGGTTACACAAACCGGTGTTACCCATGAACATACGTTGAGCGCCAGTGGTGGTACGGATAAAGTACAAGGTTATGCTTCTATCGGCTATCTGGATAATGAAGGTACCGTGAAAGGTCAGTCTTACACTCGTTATACAGCCAAAGTCAGCTTGAATCTTGATCCGACCAAATGGTTCAAGATGGGCTTGAATGTTAACGGTACTTTCAGTGAACAGCAATATGGTTCTTCGGCTAAGGCTGTAGGACAGATGATCAGTGACCGGCCATCCAATCTGTATGCAGCTTCTACCAGTTTGTATCCGTATGCCGTGCCCTTTGATGATGAGGGGAACCGCATTGATTATCCGGGTGGAGATGATAAAGTGAAAACGATAGTCAACGAATGGAATTATAGTGAGAATGAACGTCGTATGTTCCGTGCTATCGGTAGTCTGTATGCCCAGTTGAACTTGGGTGAGATCTTCTCTCCTCTGAAAGGGCTCAGATATCGCTTCAATTTTGGTCCCGACTTTCGTAGTTACCGTAATGGAAGTTTTGCAGATGCGAACTCTGTCAGTCGTGAGGGAACCAATCGTGCCAGTTTAACGAATCAATCTGATTTTTCATGGACACTTGATAATCTTATCTACTATGATAAGGAAATAGGAAAACACTCTTTGGGAGTGACTTTACTGCAAAGTGCCACTAAATATCGTTATGAAGAATCCTCTATGGCTGCTTTAAATATTCCCCTGGCCAGTGCCAACTGGAATGCGTTGAGTAAAGCAAATATTTCTGCACTGGATGACTGGGGGAGTGATTTAGTAGAGAAGCAGTTACTCTCGTATATGTTCCGTTTAAATTATGATTATAACAGCAGATACCTCCTCACGGTTTCCGGTCGTTGGGATGGCGCTTCGCAGCTTGCCAAAGGTAATAAATGGGCATTTTTCCCTAGTGCGGCGTTGGGCTGGCGTCTTGATCAGGAAGGATTTTTGCAGGATGTAAGTTGGCTCAATCAGTTGAAACTACGTGTGGGAGTCGGGGTTACCGGTAACTCCGCTATTGATCCTTACCAAACAAAGGGGGCCGTTGTTCCTATCTATTATCCTTATGGTGACAGTTCCACTTCAGGCTTCGTAGCTTCCGATCCTGTAGCTACGGGTGGTACGGTTGCTATGGCAAATAAAGACTTAACTTGGGAAAAGACCACCCAATATAATATTGGCGTTGATTACTCTGTACTGAACGGAAGAATTTCGGGAGTTCTGGATTTTTATACTTCGCGTACAACAGACTTATTGATGCAGATGGGAATTCCTTCATTAAATGGTTATACCCAAACTTATGCCAATGTGGGGGAAACTTCCAATATAGGTGTGGATATCACATTGAATACTGTGAATATCCGGACCCGGGACTTTGAGTGGTCTACCAGTCTAAATGTCGCCTGGCAGAAAGATAAAATAGAGGAGTTGGCAAATGGTAAAGAAGATGATATTAATAATAATTGGTTCATCGGAAAGTCATTGGGAGTGATCTATGGCTATGAATCTGCCGGAATCTGGCAAGAAGAAGATGCGGCTGAAATGGCTGAATTTAATAAGAAAGGACATTCGTTTCAGGTAGGTATGGCACGACCGGTAGACCAGAATGGTGACCATAAGATTGATCCGAATGATGACCGTATAGTAGTGGGACATACACGTCCACGCTGGACTTTGGGTATGACCAATACTTTCTCTTATAAGAATTTTGAGCTTTCCTTCATGTTGTACGGTCGTTTTGACTATATGGTTGATACAGGTGGTGAGTGGCAGGGAGGCCGCTACACTCAGCGTAAGATAAATTATTATAATGAGAATAATAAGAATGCTGAATATCAGAAACCTATCCATGATGATGGAGGCGGTGATCCCTACTACCGGATTCTGGGATATAAGAACGGTTCGTTCCTGAAAGTGCGTAATGTTTCATTAGGTTACGTTTTCCCGAAGAACATGGTGAGCAAATGGAATCTATCTAATCTGAAAGTATATGTGCAGGCTAAGAATCCGGGGCGTATCTTTTCTAATATAGATTTTCTGGAACTGGACGCTTCGCAGAATTTAACATCTACCTGGAACCGTGGTTTCACAATAGGATTGAATGTAGGATTTTAAACTAAAAAGCAAACAATTATGAAATTATATAAGAATATTACATTCGGCTTATTAGCCTTGACCTTGGGAGGCGTGGTGGCTTCCTGTAGTGATTTTCTGGATGAAAAGCTTACCACTCAACAGACTACCGATTTCTTTGATACACCGGAAGGTATTGATCAGCTGGCTGTGGGCATTTACAATAACCTGCGTTTCCATTTCTTCAAGGAGAATGCCTATACTACCACTAATTACGGTACGGATGAGTTTACTGTGGGTGGTGATGGTTCCAATAAAGTGTGGAATAATTATGATGGTAGTTTCCAGTCACAGATTGTAGCCGCTAATTCAAATACTACGATGGCCGAAAGCCTTTGGGATGCCATGTATATCGGAATCAACAATGCGAACCTGTTGTTAAGTAAAATAACTCCTGATAGTTATACCGGTACGAATAAGAAGACGTATATGGGCGAAGCCTATTTCCTGCGTGGCTTTAATTATCTGAAGTTGGTTTCCCAGTATGGAGGTGTACCCTTGAAATTAGAGTCGAGCTTTGTACCTGTCCGTGAGTTCACCCGTGCTACGGCAGAAGCCACGGTAGAGCAGGCGATTGGTGATTTGAAGAATGCTTATGATCTGTTGCCGGCGACGGTAAGCATGGTGGGGAAGATTAGCAGGGATGCTGCGGCTCATTTTTTAGCTAAGGCTTACTTGTTCCGTGCCAGTGAAATTAATGATGGATGGAACAGTACGACTAAAGAATCTGACCTGAAAGAAGCCTTGAAACTGGCCAAAGAAGTAATTTCACGTCATCAGTTAGCCCCCAATTTTTCTGATCTGTGGCATTATACGGAACCTGACGGAGCGAGTGAAAAATTAGATGAGATTATTCTTTCGGCACAGTTCTCTTCTGACAAATCTTCCAGAAGTGCCGGTACTAACAGATGCCATCTCTTCTTCTTGTCTGTTTACAATAATTTGCCTCAGATGAAACGTGACTTGGCTGGCGGTCGCGAGTACCAACGTTTAAGAACCACATATTATATGTATAATATCTATGATATGATTAATGATTCTCGTTTCTGGAAAAGCTTTAAGACTAAGTATGCTGTTAATAACCCGAAAGCGGGTTCCGGTTACGAAGTGGGAGATTTGGGCGTGATGTATGTTGTCAATCGTCCGGGTGATACCCGGTTCGATGGAGTGCAACTCAGCGGAAAGGTGATTGATGAAAAGACCGGCAAAGCCATTCCTACTACATTTGTGACTTATCCGAAAGATCGTAACGGTAGGGACGATGTGGCATTATATGATGATGTAAGTCGTTTTGTAGCTCTTAATAAGTATATTGATGGTTCGCGTGAAACGGTCAGTGACATGGGAGGCAATCGGGATGGTATTCTGGCCCGTCTTGGTGAAACTTATCTGATCGCTGCTGAAGTTCTGATTCGCCAAGGCGAATATGGTGATGCTCTGCATTACATTAATGAACTCCGCAAGCGTGCTGCCTACAAGAACGGGGAAGATCGTTCGGCATATTGTGACGGTGGTGCATCATATAATGAAAATGCCTTAGGATGGCAGATTGACGGCATAAACTCTTATTACACCGGAAATTCTTATTATGAGTCCAATGATATTGATAAGACTACACTTCCCACTGATCTTGAAATAACAGATATACATAGTCTTCCGGCTGAAGATGAGGCTGTCATTTCAAAACTGAAATATAGCTCTGATTATGATCGTATGATGTGCCTTTTGCTGAATGAGCGTTCCCGTGAACTTTGCGGTGAGTTTTATCGTTGGGAAGACTTATCAAGAACGAAAACATTGGTGGCACGTACCAAAGCTTTTAATTCGGATGCTGCTCCTAATATTGATGAACATCATTGTTTGCGTCCTATCCCTCAAACTTATCTGGATGCTATCCAAAAGGATGGTCATGCGTTGACTTCCGAGGAAAAGAAGCAACAACAGAATCCTGGTTATTAATAATGGATGATAAACTGACATATACCAGTCTTTAGTGTATCTGAAAATATAGACAAAAAAAGGAGTAAAGTCCCCCAAATGACTTTACTCCTCCCAATCTTCTTTTCCTCGTAACTAATACGGAGAAAAACACCACTAATCAAAATTCTATACCTTGGTCTTATTGGAATTTAGAAATTATTCTTTCCGGCATCCCACCAGAGACGAGTACCACCTGTGTCGGCACCACCCAGTGCTCTTGTTAATGAACTGTACTGAGTAGGATTAGATGTTTTCAGACCTTCCGGATATGGGAGACGACGGATCATCTCATCTGTGTTAATGGCACCACCGCTATTATTCACTTTGACTTTAAATAATTTCGGATAACCGGTACGACGTTGCTCTGTCCATGCTTCATTACCTTCGGGATATATGGCAAGCCATTTCTGTGTCATGATTTTCTCAAATTGTTCTTCTGTACCGTTGGCATCCGCCCAATTGGGAGTAGTAGTGATGCGTGCATTCATATCGAATTGGGTATCGAACGGATCTTTGTAATCAGCTGGTGTCTTGTCACTTTGCAGGTAAGCATCAACTCCACCTACTCCCCATTGCTCAAAGGATGTTTTTACACCTGTCTCATAGCATATTTTGGGATCTTCTGTAGAGATGCCTCGTAAAGCAGCTTCTGCACGAAGGAACCATACCTCGGCAGCAGTCATTAAAATAGGGTTCGTTTTTTGACTGACTGTGCTCTTTGAACATTCTTTATAGCGATTGTCGGCAGAAAGCAAGCCGGTTCCCTGTGGTACGCCTTTGTAGCTTCCAGCGTACTCAAAGAGCTGCGGAAGTTCTTTCACTACATCGTTCTCTTTCCATGTGATAACTGCACCATTTGCTGGATCATAATATTTGGACATGCGTGGATCATCATATCCGGTCAGTACAGATTCCATGGTGGCCCCCATGAAGACTTCCCCCCATGACTTGTTGATTTCCCCCAGCGGATTATTGTAGCCGCCGGCAGTCGATACGGAAATAATCTCATTTGGTGCTTCCAGGAATTGCCCGAGGGTGAATGATTTCTGAGCTTGCTCGGTGGCAAGAGCTTTGTCTACGTTAGCAACACGCATGGCTAGACGCAAACGCAATGAATTGCCAAATTTAACCCATTCTGCCAAAGTCTTGTTAGGAGTCAGCATGTCGGCGTCTTTATACGGCTCTACGCCGGGATTGTCCTTGATAAAACTTTGTAAAGAAGTGATTCCTTTTTCCAGATCGGTGAAGAATTGTTTGTAGGCTGTCTTCAGATCATCTACATTGTCACCTTCCTGTCCGAATTTACTATATACCAATGGTCCGTAGCAATCTGCTACACGGTGCATCAATTCAACCTTCAATATTTGGGTTACAGCTAACAGTGCAGGCTGCTCTACGTTGATTTGTTCGCACTTCTGTACTTCGGGCATAATGTACGAGTAATTGTATGTCCAGTGAGTAGAAGTCCATCCATCGTTCAGTGCATATACGCTGTTCTTATCATTGAAACCTTGATTGAAATCATGGAAATAGCCTGAGAACATGTCTTGCCCCAAATTTTGTGCGATTTGGAAAGTCCAGTTTTTACCTTCGCCCCAGTCGTAGTTAAAGTAGATACCACTCTGGATTATTTCAAACTTCAACAGATATTTTTGGAAATCATATTCCTGCAATTCGGAGTCAAACCCTGTATTGTTTCTGTTATCTGCTTCAAAATTGTCGGTACATGCGACTGCGATACCCAGCAATCCGCTTGCAAAAAGTATGGTTAGGAATTTATTATATTTCATAATCGTAAATGCTTTAAGTTAGAATGTGAATTTGATATTGAAACCAATGTTTCTGGTAGAAGGCATGCCGAATACATCTACACCTTGAAGTGAGTTGCCAACAGACAAGGTTGCATCCGGGTCGAACGGTGCATCTTTGTAGAAAAAGAACAGGTTGCGTGCTACCAGCGATACATCGATACCCTTGAATGCCTTCGTCTTTTCCAGCAGTGATTGCGGGAAAGAATAGCCGATTGACAATTCACGCATACGGATATTGGTAGCATCATACATATAATATTCGGATATACCATTACGACCACCTACTGATTTAAAGAATGGTTTAATATGATTCTCGTCGAAGCGAGTTCCTTCGTATTCTATGTAACCTCTATCACGGGCCTGTGCCGTTGCTTTGGTCACGCCATTTTGGTCAAGGACTGCTTGTGTCAAGGACATGACATCACCACCTACGCGGGCATCGATCAGGAAATAGAGACTGAATCCTTTATAGGTAAATGTATTACTCCAACCCAGTAAGCAGTCGGGATTTGCATTACCCAGATAGTCGTTGTTACCAGTCTTTACAAGAGGACTTCCATCTTCATTGAGCTTTATTTTTCCATTCTCACGCACGAATGCATTTCCGTAGATATCGCCCAGGGAACCACCTTCTTTGATGCGCATCAGGTAAGCCATAGAAAGTCCGGAACTACCATAAATGAATGAAGTATAATCCGGGTGAAGAGAAATGACTTCATTGCTGTTTGTTGAGAAGTTGACGGCAGTTTTCCAACGGAAATTATCATTCATAACCGGAGTTGCATCTACTGTTAATTCTATACCTTTATTACGGATCTTCCCGGCATTGATATAGCGATATGCATATTTGTCTCCTGCGGCGGTGGGCATTCTCAACAATTGATTCTTTGTATCAGTCTGATACCAGGTAAAGTCAATTCCTAAGCGGCTTTGGAAGAATCTCCATTCCGTACCAAATTCGATAGAACTACTGATTTCCGGTTTCAGATCGCCCTTATTGTATGTGTCGGCTGCTTGCAATACACCACCGGCCTGAATAATATCTACAAGGTTAGTGATACCGATAGGCAGGTCGTTACCTACTTGTGCCCATGAACCACGTACTTTACCAAAGGAAATCCATTCCGGTAGTTTTAATGAGTTATTAATGATCCAGGATAAACCAACGGAAGGGTAGAAGAAGCCTGAATTCATACTTTCCGTATGAGCCAATGTGGAAGACCAGTCATTACGTGCTGTAATGTCAAGATACAGGGCTTCGTCAAAGCCGATTTGTGCTGTTCCGAATACAGACTGAATGGTACGTCTCTGATCAATCTCCTGATTGATGGAGGCATTAGAGCCCATAACGATATTGGCAACCGTAAATAAGTTAGGTTTGTAAAGTGAGGCGATTTTAGAGTCGAGCATCAGTGAGTTGACTTTATTCTTGTTGATACTGGTACCGACAGCGGCATTCAATGACCATTTGTTCCATGTTTTATTGAACATGGCCATCACGTCGGCATAAATCTGGAATTGTTCGCTTTCCGACCAAACATAACGTCCGTTACTCTTTTCGTTATAGGTACCTGTAATATTGGGAGCTGTAGATGCATACATTTTCTGATCGAACTTGTCGCTTACATAGTCTGCATTACCACGGGCTTGCAGGGTTAACCAATCGTTTATTTTCAGGCTGGCACTTAGGGATGCCATAGCGCGGTAACGCTTATTTGTGTTGGTAACACGATTCTTAATCCAGTAAGGATTTTGTGACCATTCGGAAACGTCTGTATACCAGTTTTGTACAGGCATACCATTTCTTGTCGGGTCGGCTACTTCAAAATTAGTAGCATATTCAGACATGTCCATTCCACGTGGGAAACTGTACAGGTCGACCAATGGATTCAGGTATATACCTCCGGATGCAGTGCTATTCTTAATCTTTTGTGTCATCAGGGTAGCATTTCCATCGAGTTTCAGACGGTCATTGAAGAAACTCGCTGTTTCGCGGAACGTAAGGTTGTGCTTTTGCAATTTGTTGGAATCAATGATACCTTTGGCTGTAGTGTTGGCATAAGAGAAGTAAGTCTGCATCTTCTCGTTTCCGCTTTGTACGGATATAGAGTTAATAGCGGTTACACCGTTACCGAGGAATTTGCCAACATTATCGTAGTCGGTTAATGACTTTTTTTCTCCCCAACTGTCAGTTCCGCTGGGGCCATACGAATTCTGGAATTCCGGCAGACTGATGGCATGATCGATGGTCAGATTTGAAGAGAAAGTAACTCTTTGCATACCTGCTTTACCTTTCTTGGTAGTTATTAAGATAACACCGTTGGCTGCTTGTGATCCGTAAAGAGCGGCGGGCAGAAGCACCTTTCAGAATGCTCATACTTTCAATGTCTTCGGGATTCAGGTTGGAGATACCATCACCGGCGTCACGATTCACACCGTCATTTTCTCCACCCATAACGGTAGAAGTAGATTCGGTAGTCGTATTTAGCATAGGGACACCATCGATGACATATAACGGTTGGTTATTGCCTCCTTCGTAAGCGGAACGTGTACCACGGATAGAAACTTTGGCTGAGCCACCAAGGCCGGATGCGCTCTTATTGATTTGTACACCGGCTGATTTACCTGCTAATGCGGTTATCATATTCGGATCTTTGGCGCGTGTCAGTTCATCGCCACCCACTTGTTGGGTTGAGTAAGTCAATGAAGCTGCTTTTTTCTTGATACCCATAGCCGTTACCACAACCGTTTCCAGTGACAGGGCTTCTTCCTGCATCTGTACATTGAGAGTTTTCTGCCCGTTGAGAGCAATCGTTACAGGCTGGTATCCG
>ENA-ORNG01002841-ORNG01002841.1-human-gut-metagenome-genome-assembly--contig:-NODE-2841-length-10058-cov-2.497051_pt1 | contig 10058 bp, 7 predicted proteins | sample MGYA00242113_ERZ509018 | MGnify/ENA primary metagenome ERZ509018 (study PRJEB26280, sample SAMEA2338711) | human gut metagenome | biome: human gut; feature: human-associated habitat; material: faeces... | reverse complement strand
GGCCCAGATGGCGGGCGGCGTCCAGAAAATGATCCGTCGCCCACACCAGGAGGAAGGCCACCATGGCGCTTTCGCCGCCGCCCAGGTTGAGGCAGTCATTCCAGTCAGCCCGAAGGCCCTTCGTCACGCCGTGCGAGCCCACCTGGGCATAGGAAAAATCGAGCGCACGCTTCATGTGCTCCCAGACGGTGCTCTTCCCGCCGTCGGCATAGGGGACGACCGCATCCAGAAACGCCGTATCCCCGCTCTCGCGGACATATTCCACAATGGCGGGCAAAAGCCACAACGCGTCATCCGCACAGGCATCCTCGATTCCATGAATCGGATTGGCCTGGGCGGAGGAAGGGACAACCGTGGGGGAAGAGGCCGATGCGGAATCTTTCCCCTCAAACCAGGCGGGATCAAACAGATGCAGGCCATAGCCGGCGGACACCTGGCCGTTGAGGAGCTGCAGGATGCGCCTGCGACACATCTCCGGTTCGCAGTGGGGGATACACATGGCATCCTGTGCGGTATCCCGGTAGCCAAGGCCCGTCCGGCCTCCCACCTCGATAAAGGAGGAAAAGCGGGAAAAGAGCACATTGATCTCGCTTTGATACAGATTCCAGATGTTCAGGCTGCGGTTCATGTTTTCATGGGGCGTGCGCACCGTGAGCGCGGTGAGCTTGGCATCCCACCAGGCCCTGAGCTCTGCAAAAGCGCGATCCGTCCCGGCTTCATCATAGCGGGAGCGGGCCCTTGCCGCGGCATCCGCGCCGCCCGTGCCAAGATAAAAGAGCACGCGCTTTTCCTCGCCGGGCTGCAAGACGAGGCGGCCGTGCAGCGCGCCGCAGGGATTGCCGCCCAGCTCCGCTGTGCCGGCAAGCGTGCCCCTCTCCACTCCGATGGGATTGCGCTCGGTGTGATATGCGCCGATAAAGCTGTCACGCCGGGTGTCAAAGCTGTCCGGCACAAAGCTGGAGGCAAAAAACTGCTCGCTGTTTTCTTCATAATGCAGCTCGCACAGCGCGGCGCCGTCCTCATAGCGGGATCCCGCGCAATACAGGCTCATCTGAAAATTCTGGTTGTCGCAGCTGATCTCATGGAAGGAGAATTCCACATAGCCATAGACGCTGAGAACGCGCGTGCGGCCGGATGTGTTGCGGATGCGCACGTCAAAGATCTCCGTCGGGGCGCAGCCGTCCGCCTCACGGGGAATGAAGAGCGTCTGGCTGGCGTGAATGCCGTGCACATCCGCCTCATAAACGGAATAGCTCATGCCATGCCGGCACACATATTTCGCCTGATTCAGCGGCCGCCCCACGGGCTGCCAGCTGACGGACCAGTACATGCCGTCCTCGTCATCCCGCAGGTAGACATAGTGGCCCGGCCAATCCATCGGCACGCCGTTAGGGCGAAAACGCGTGATGCGGTGATGTTCCGGCGAATCCAGCCAGCTGTAACCTCCCGCATTGTGGGAGATCACCGTGCCCATTCGCTGGGTGCCCAGATAATTGGTCAGCGACACGGGGACATCCACCCGGTCGATGACATATTCCCTCGCTGCATCGTCGAAAAAACCATAGCGCATAGGATGGCCTCCTTCTCCGAATTCCTCACACAGATAAGGATAGCAGAACGGGAGAAAATTAAAAATTGACAAAGATGGCTTTTCTTGTCCGGGCTTGTCATGTTTCAGGGCCCGGGCAGAGCCTGCGAAAATGGAAAGAAAACCGGGAAAGGGCAAGGGAAAATCAAAAGAATTGGGAAATAAACATCGGCTTTTTGTAAAAGACAGGAGATGCCCGCTCCGGACTGCAAAGCATTTGCACGTCCGGCAGCCAGGGAATATCCTGCACATCATGGCGGCCCAGGAGCAGGCGGGTCAAGCTTTCAATGCCAAGGCGGATATCCGGCGGATCGTCCGTCCGGGAGACGGCGTTTTCCCGCCCCGGCGCGAAGGCCACGGCAAAGCGGCCGTTGTTGGGAGGGATCTGCGCATCGGCGATCTCCAGCACCAGGCGGCCCGCACCGCGCATCCGGGCAAGGCGCAGCGCGCGCCCGGCGTTGATCACGCGGGCCATGCCCCGGAGCTGATGCTGGCAGGACACAAAGCCAAAGCTCCACTCCGGCAGCAGCCCGCTCAGATCGATTTCATCCGGCAGGGTCAGAATCACATGGCTGTGATCTGCCGACAGGCTCAGCAGCAGGGCCATCACCCCCCTGAAGCCTGACGGGCCGGTAAACACAAAACGCAGGCACTCCAGCGCGCGGTCGCCCTCATCCATCACAGGGCGGTAGGTGACATAGCCCTGCGCGGCGCCGTCCTCGCCGTAATAAACGTATGTGTACTGCCTGTCCGCAAAGGGATGGGCCTCCTGCACCCAGGCATACTCGATTTCCTCACAGCGCACCATGCAGTTGTACCGCTCCTGCCAGGGCTGATCCACCTGCCGGATGTCTTTAAGCAGGTTGCAGCCGCGTTCAAGCAGCTTCCAGGAACCGCGGACGGGCCCTGCCGGGACGCCGCGCAGCGCAATTTTCCAGCGCCGGACCGAGCAGCCCAGCTCATAGCCGAACTTGCGGTAAAAAACGGTGGAAAACGGATACAGATAGGAGAGGACGGCGCCTTCCTCATGCATCGCGGGAAGCGCGCGCTCAAAGCAGGCGCGGATGCCGCCGTGCCGCCTGTACGGAGGCAGGGTCGCCACGCCGCCGATGCCCGTCATCGGCACATCATGCCCGTCAAACCGCGCCGTGTAGGGGATGACGGTCATCGTGCTGAGCATGGTGGCATCGTCGTCCGCGAAGGCGGCCCACTGGCTGTCCCAATAAAGATGCTGGCGGCTTCGGGGGCGCTCACGCACATCGGCGAGCATCTGCTCAGGCGATTTGTCGGCCCCTTCAAGCGCATATTCGAAGGCCAGTGCGCAGAATTCCTGGCAGCGTTTATATTCATCCGGACGGATTTTGCGTATGATCACAGGGCATTCCACCTTTCGCGGCCGGTTATGCGGGGGGATGTCTTCATCTTATCACAGCCCCTTTCCCAAGACAAGGGGCGTCCTGCCGGAATGGAAGATCCCGCAACCATTGACAACAAATCGCAATAAAAAACGATGAATTCTCCGTAAGATTTATCTATAATGAAGGCGGACGGAGACAGAGAAACACCCGCTATAAGGGGACGGAGGAGGTTTTTCACATGAGCGCAAAGACTTCGGCGGGCCGCACGCCTGCGAGGGCTATCCCGGCAAGAGCCTCCCGCAGCAGAAAAAACCTGTGGCTGACCACCATGGTTTTGCCGGGCGCGGTCTGGCTGCTTTTGATCCGCTACCTGCCCATGTATGGGATTCTCATCGCGTTCAAGCGGTATCGGGCCTATAAACCCAACACGTTCTGGAACAACATTGCCAAGAGCGAATGGGTGGGGCTGAAGAATTTTGAATTCCTCAAATCGCCCGACACGCTGGTGATGCTGCGCAACACGCTGGGCTATAACATTCTGTGGATCCTCCTGGGGCTCGTCATTTCCGTGGCCTTTGCGGTGATGATGAGCGAGCTGCGCTGCCGCTTTGCCGCCAAGGCCTATCAGACGCTGATGTTCTTCCCATACTTCCTGTCCTGGGTGGTGGCCAGCTATTTCGTGCTGGCGTTTCTGGATCCCACGAGCGGCATGATTCCCACGCTTCAAAAGAACATGGGATACACGCCCACCAATTTCTATCACGATACCACCTATTGGCCGCTGATTTTGACGCTGTGCAACGTCTGGAAACAGACGGGTTATTCCACCGTGCTCTATCTGGCCGCCATCACCGGGCTGGACGCCACCCTGTATGAGGCCGCGGCGGTGGATGGCGCGACCAAGTGGCAGCAGATCCGGCACATTACGCTTCCGGGTATCCGCACCATGATCATCATCCTGCTGATTATGAATGTGGGCAGGATCTTCAATTCCGATTTCGGCCTGTTTTACAATGTGCCTCAGAACTCCGGATCCCTGTATCCGGTGACGCAGGTGGTGGATACCTATGTCTACCGCGCCTACGCCAACACGCACAACATGGGCATGAGCTCGGCGGCCAGCCTGCTTCAAAACGTGGTCGGCTTTATCTGCATCGTGGGAGCCAACGCCGTTGTCCGCAGACTGGATTCGGAAAGCGCGCTTTTCTGAATGCGTATCCGCATCGCGCCTGACACGGCAGAAGGGAGAAAACCATGTCCATCCATTCCAAAGCCCGTAAGCATACGGTTCTCAACGGCTTTGCCCCCGGCGTGGAGGCGGTGTTCCACATCCTTCTGGGGCTGTTTGCCGCCCTGTGCATCGTTCCATTCCTGTTTGTGGTGGTGATCTCCTTTTCCTCGGAGGAGAGCATCCGCCAGATCGGCTATTCCTTTATCCCGCTGGAGACATCCGTAAAAGCCTATCAGTATGTCTTCGAGCTGGGCCACGCGTTGTGGCGCAGCTATTTCAATTCATTTTTCATCACCATCGTTGGAACCGTGGTGTCGGTCGCGATGTGCGTGCTTTACAGTTATCCGCTCTTCCGGCGGGATTACAAATACCGGGGTGCGTTTAATTTCCTGAGCTTTTTCACCATGCTCTTCGGCGGCGGACTGGTGCCCACGTTCGTGGTGTGCAAAAGCGTGCTGGGTCTTTCGGACAACTATGCCGCGCTGATTGTGCCGATGCTGTTCAGCCCCTTCAACGTGATCGTGATGCGCACGTTTTTCCAGACCACCGTACCCATGGAGCTTATTGAGGCCGCCACCATTGATGGAAGCAGCGAATACTCCACGCTGGCGCGCATTGTGCTGCCCATTGTCAAGCCGGGCATTGCCACCATTGCGCTGCTCAACGCGCTGGCCTACTGGAACGAGTGGTTTCTCTCGCTGCTTTATCTCAACAAGAATATGGACATCATGCCCCTGCAGTATCTGCTCATGCGAATGCAGCGAAACGCCGATTTTCTGGCCAAGAATTCCTCTTTGATCGGTGCGGATGCGGCCCGGGCGGCGGCGGAGCTTCCCAGCCAGTCCCTGAAAATGGCGCTGGTGGTGTTCATCGTCGTGCCCATCGCATGCGCCTATCCCTTCTTCCAGCGGTATGTGGTGGCGGGCCTGACCATCGGCTCGGTGAAGGGATGAGGGGCCTGGCAGAAGGAGGAATGCGTGAACGCAAAAGCGCTTTTGCATGGCAAGCTAAGGCTTTGCATGGTAAGCACAGCCGCGCGTTTTGACAGGCCGGCTGCTTGCATAAATGAAAAGGAGGTTTCCGTATGAAGAGGATCCTGTCCCTGATTCTGGCAGCCACGATGCTGCTGGCCCTGGCGTGCACCGCCGCGGCCGACGACCTGCCCACCATCACCATCATGTTTCACGGCTCCAGCGTGACCGATGACAGCGCGGTGCTTGAAAAGGTCAACGAGTATATCGCCGACAAGGTCGGCGCCAGGCTGGAGGTCATCTGGGGAACATGGGGCGACTTTGACGAAAAAGCGACCAACGCCCTCGTCTCCGGCGACTCGGAGGTGGACATGGTTTTCACCTGCTCCTGGAGCGCGGACGAATACAACACCTACGCCAAGAACGGCTATTTCGTCAAGCTGGATGATCTGATCGCCGAATACGGCGAGGAACTGGTCAAGGCCATTCCGGAATCGCTGATGCAGGCGGCGACCGTGGAAGGCGCGGACGGCATGGGCATCTACGCCGTCAACGGCTACAAAGACTTTGCCACCCAGAACTGCTGGGATGTGAACGTGACCCTGCTCAATGAGCTGGGCTACACGCTGGAAGACTTTGAAAAGCTCGACTTCTACTCCTTCGGGGAGCTGTTTGCCAAAGCCAAGGAGGTCAAGGGAGATTCCTTCTATCCCTTCCTGATTGAGCCGATGGTGCTTGAACGCATGGTGACCAACTCCATCATCGTGGCGGGAGATTCCGGCGAAGTCAATCTGCTCTCGCTGTATCTGAATCCGGAAGACGTCTCGAAGGAAGGGGCATACGGCAACAGGCTGCTCAACAAGTTTGCCACCCCGGAATACGAAAAATATGTCAACCAGATGCGCGAATACTATCTGGCCGGCTATATTGATCCTGCCCTGGCTGTGAAGGAAACCTCCAACGACACCCGCACCAACGCGCAGAAGGAAGCAAACTATCTGGTGGGCACGCAGTCCTATGCGCTCGGCTGCGAGCTGACGTACTCTCAGGAGCGCGGCATTGAAGTGGCCATGGTGCCCTGCACGGAGCCCTATGTCGACACCACCGCCTCGCAGGGGGCGATGATCGCCATCTCGACCGCCTCCGAACATCCCGTTGAATCCTTCAAATTTCTGGCGCTGCTCAACAGCGATCCGTATCTGATGACGCTGCTCAATTACGGCGTGGAGGGCATCCACTACACGCTGAATGACGAGGGCCTGGTCGTCTTTGACGATGAAGCCCGCAAGGCTTATACTCCCTGGACAAACGGCATGGGCAATGTGACCATTCTGCCGGATACGGCCGTAGAAGGAGCGGGCTTCCGCGAGTCCTTTGTGGAATACTACCAGCAGGCCAAAGCCATCCCGGCACTCGGCTACGTGTTTGACAATTCCTCCGTGGCCAATGAGATGGCGGCGCTGACCAACGTGGGCGCGCAGTATGCCCTGGCGCTGGATGCGGGCGCGGTGGATCCCGCCACCGAGCTGCCCAAGTTCCTGCAGGCGCTGGATGCCGCGGGCATGGAAACCTATCTGAACGAGGCCAACGCTCAGCTGGAGGCTTACCTGGCCCCGTAAAGCCCAAATAAGAGCAGGATTTTTCCCCAAAACTGAAAACGGGCGGCGCGCAGTCAGGATGGCGCCGCCCGGGCAGGAATACGGCTGCCTGCCCATGATCAAAGGGGCCCGTCGCAGAATGTACGAATTCTGTGACGGGTCCCTTTGCAGACCATTGAAAAAACACTTTTCTCTCCCCCGAAGGGGAGAAAGCTCTGATTCACCTCGGGCGTGCACGGACACCGGGCGCTTCCCTGGCGGGACATGTTTTTTGCCAGGGGAGGCCGGAATCATAGCTGTTTCCGCCGTGCAGCGAGCGCAGCGAAGCGGCGGATACACGGCCTGTCATATAGCCGTATGCGGCCTCGATCAGCGCCTGCGCGCGTGCGGCTGCGGCGCTGAAAAGATCCGAAAAGCTGTCCGTCCGGATGTCATCCGGCGTCCAGATGGAGGCCCAGGGGCGGTGCGCATCGTTGGCGATGTCTTCCCCGGGAAGCTCAAGCGGCATCATATGCGCATGCAGCGTACGGTCAAGCCCAAACGGGGAAAGCACCGTGCCAAGCGTGCGGTATTTCCTGCCGGATTCGGAGCGAAGCATGCGGCAGAGATTCACCGCATCGTCAAAACTCTTCCGAACGCGCGCCGCATTCAGGGCGCTTGAGGGAAAAACCCTGCAAAGTGCCTGAGAAAATGCCTGCGCAACGGAATCCTTCTGTCCGGAAGAAAGCGCGGCAAAACCGGCCATCTGTACGGGAATGCCGGAGGCATGCCCCTGCCGGCGGTAATGCAGCGTTTCAAACTGATGCTCAAGCAGGCAGTGTGCATTGCCGGAATAGAAACCGCGCTCATCGAGCGAATGCGCGTAGACAAACGGGTGAAAGGTGGTATCCGTGGCATAATGCGTGAAAAATCCGCAGCAGTATGCGCGCAGCAGCTCATTGTCCCGGCAGGAATCGGCAAGCGCAAGCAGAAAATCATCGGTATTCTGCGTGTGGAGCATGGACGCCGCCTTTGGCGGAAACGGCGAACCGGGCAGGGAAGCCGGCGAGAAAAAGAGGGGATCCGGCCCCTCGCTGCCCGCCAGCAGCGCGCTGCGAAGAGGCTCCTGGGAAAAAAGGGAAAGTGCATCCGCGGCCTGCCCGGCCACGCACTGGTGAACATAGGAAGCGGGCATACAAGCCTCCTTTAAAATGAAAGATGCGGGGTAGGAAACGGCGGGGCATGATGAAAACAGGCCGCTTCGTTTTTTTATCATACACCCAAAGCCCGCGTTTGTCGATGGGCAATTGCAGGAAACGGCGCAGCCGCGGTTCGGATAGGAGAGAAAAGGAATCTCCCGGATCCGGCACGGCGGGAGTGATTGACTTGTTTAGCAAATGCAGGTATAATGAGAAAGAAACGAGGCGAAGGAGGGGCACCTATGCGGATTGCCGTTCTGGGCACGGGGGCGATGGGCATGCTCTTTGCCGCCATGCTGAAGAAAGAACACGATGTTGTGCTGCTTGGCCGCAATCGGGAAAAGATCGAGGCCCTTGCGTCACAGGGCGTCACCGTGGAAGAGCCCGACGGCAGGATGCATACGGCGTATCCCACGGCGGCGGAGATGGGAACGCCGATGGAGCCGGTCGACCTGATGATCGTCTTTGTCAAGGCGATGGGCACGCGCGAGGCGCTCTCAAAGTGCGCAAATCTGCTGGGGGAGCATACGCTTTTGCTCAGCCTGCAAAACGGCGCGGGGCATGAAGAGGAGCTCGCCCGCTTTGTGCCGATGGAGCGCGTGCTCGTGGGCACCACGCAGCATAATGCTTCGGTTCGCGGAGTTGCTTCTGTCTTTCATGGAGGCCGAGGGCGCACGGTTCTCGGCTCCCCGGCAGGCAGGCTTGGAGAGGCGCAGGCCGCCGCCCGCGCGCTGGAGGCATCGGGCATTCAGGCAGAGGCGAGCGCCAATGTGCGCGCAGCCATCTGGCAGAAGCTGCTGACCAACGTGTCCCTGAGCGCTCTGACCGGCGTCTTGAGGGTGCCGATGGGGTTTGTTGCGCAAAGCCCGTCCGCCTGGGCTCTGTGCGAGACGCTCATCCGTGAAGCGTGCGCTGTGGCGGAGGCGGACGGCGTTTGCTTTGACCCCAAGGAAAAGGCAGAGGAAGTTCGCCGGGTTGCCACAGACGGCCCCATGGGCATCACGAGCATCTGCGCGGACCTGATGCAGGGAAGAAAGACGGAAGTGGACACGATCAGCGGAAGCGTTGTGCGTGCGGCGGCGCGCCTGCATGTGCCCGCGCCGCATCATGAGATGATGGTGATGCTGATTCACGCCATGGAGGACCAAAATTCGCAACCCCAATCCCATTCAAATGCCTGATGAGGAGGAAATACCATGTCCGAATGTGTGTACAAGATGGGCAACCTGCGCATTGTCGACCTGACGAAAGTGCTTGATCCCAAAACCGAGAGCCGCCGCTGCCACCTGATCCGCTACAACACCGGCGGGCCGATTCCGGATTATCATACGGCGCTGGATTTGACCAGCCATCTCGGAACGCACTGCGAGTGCCCATATCATCACTTTGAGGATGGAAAATCTGTCGGAGAGCTGCCGCTGACCACGTTTATGGGCCGGGCTATCTATGTGAACATCGATTTCCTGGAGCCCAACAGCCACATCACCGGCGCGGATCTTGAACGGGCCTGCGGGGATCGGATCCGGGAGGGCGACATCGTCATCCTCGACAGCAACTTCAAGTTCCCGCCGTTCACCCCGAAGACGAACAGCCCGGAGGACAAGCGCCTGTTTATCAACGCAGATTCCGCCTGGTGGCTGCGCAACCACGGGGTCAAGTGCGTGGGATTTGGCGATGGTGTTTCCATTGAGAACTGCGAGGCGGATGTAAAGCCCTTCCACGACATTTTGATGGAAGTGGATATCGTCTTCCTTGAGGTGCTTCAGAATCTGGATCAGCTGAGCACGGATACATTCTTCATGTCTTACGCTGCACTGCCGATTCTGGGAGCGGATTCCTGCCCGGTTCGCGCGTACGCGATCGAGGGCCTGGCGGAGTTCAGCCGGTAAACAAAAAAGAACAAAAACGCTGCATGCCTCTGCGAAAGGCAGACATGCAGCGTTTTTGTTGCCCAAAATGAATCACGATGTGCATTCTCCAAAGCGTCCATACGTTCTCTGACTGGAATAGTATGGATATTTTAAAAGCGATCCTTCTGATTATTTTTGTATTTATATATAACAATTACATGTCTATCTCAAGATGGAAATCGGTATCGTGGCTCCCCTGCGAATCCGTATAGCGGCCGGAAAAA
>ENA-ORNG01002840-ORNG01002840.1-human-gut-metagenome-genome-assembly--contig:-NODE-2840-length-10060-cov-5.626187_pt1 | contig 10060 bp, 13 predicted proteins | sample MGYA00242113_ERZ509018 | MGnify/ENA primary metagenome ERZ509018 (study PRJEB26280, sample SAMEA2338711) | human gut metagenome | biome: human gut; feature: human-associated habitat; material: faeces... | reverse complement strand
CCTCCGGCTGTATCGGTTGAGCAAAAGTCAGCGTGGGATTGATGTGGTATCTTTAACTTTGGGAAACTCCGGTTTCCCATTTTGAAACAGTCTTATGGCTAACGCACAGTTTTTCTGCAAGCTGCTGCTGTGTAAGGCGATTTTTTTCCCTCAGCGCCCTTATGGCAGCACCGGTGATATAATTATCCATTCTGTCGATCTCTCCTTTTTTGTTTTCTGCTTCGTCTCCCACCTTAACATCTTTTCCGGAGGCAGACAACCTACGCATCGTAGAGTATCAGCATATTTTTCTTTACCGCAGGATGAATTTTTTTCAGTGTTTTTATACAAGATATGAACCTATCCTCTCGTTGACATTTATCCGATTTCGGATTATAATCCTCTGGAATACATGAGGCTGCCAGCTTCAATGAAAGGAAAATGACCATGGACAAAGATATCATCCAATTTAACCGGCTCTACCGGGAACTTGACGAAATATATCATATATACGCAAAAGAACACGGTTTGTCCGACTCTGCTCTCTGGATCCTGTATTCTCTCGTGGAAAGCAATACCCGGATGACTCAGAAAGATATGTGCAGGCTGTGGCACCGGCCTCCTCAGACTATAAATTCTGCTTTAAAGCGGCTTGAGGCTCAGGGGATGCTCAAGCTCATACCGGCAGCAGACAGTCAGAAAACCAAAGAAATCGTCCTGACAGACAGCGGCCGTGATCTTGTCAGCAGGATAATACTCCCGGTCTTTCAGGCAGAAACAAGGGCGCTGCGGTGCATGAGCATTGAAGAACGGACGCTTTTGCTGTCCATGACAGCAAAATATGTAGATCATCTCAAGGAGGAAATATAAATGAATTCAACGACGCTGTTTTCAAAGACGCCGCCGCTGAAACTGTTTTTTATAGCATCTGTTCCCGGAGCAGTGAGCATGCTGGCATCAGCACTGTATCAGACTCTCGACGGCGTCTTTGTTGGCCAGTTCGTTGGCAGCACAGCCTTTGCTGCCCTAAATCTGGCAATGCCCTTTGTTATCATAAACTTTTCTCTGGCAGATCTTATAGGTGTAGGCTCTGCAGTGCCCATATCAGTCAGTCTGGGAAAAAAGCATTTTGAACATGCCAATAATATTTTTTCATGTGCATGCCTTATGATCTTTGTCACAGGCGTACTGATCGGCGGGATCATGTTCACCGCTGCGCCTCTGCTCATCAGCTTGATGGGAGCAGAAGGCCTGTTTGCTGATTTTGCGGTGCAGTATCTGCGTGTCTACGCCCTTTGCTCCCCGGTGACTACCATAATCTTTGCCGTGGATAATTATCTGAGGATCTGTGGATATATACGGAGCAGCATGCTGTTGAACATCCTGATGTCTGCCCTCAGTGCCGGACTTGAGTTCTTCTTCCTCGGCGTCATGGGATGGGGAATATGGGCCGCTGCCCTGGCTACCTGTATCAGCATGTCTGTATGCGCAGCCATAGCCTTCATTCCTTTTGTAAGGAAAAAAGCGCTGCTCCGGTTTTGCCGTCCCCGTTTCACAAAAGTCATGATACGAAGGATCATAACATGCGGAAGTCCGAATTTTCTCAATAACATAGCGGGCAGGATAACCTCCATACTGATGAACGCCATACTTGTGCGCCTGGGCGGAGAAACAGCAGTTTCAGTTTACGGCATCTTGATGTTCGCCGACGGCTTTATCCAGCCTCTTCTTTACGGAATGTGTGATTCTCTGCAGCCTGCTGTCGGTTATAACTGGGGAGCAGGAAAGTTTTCAAGGGTCCGCAGCATAGAAAAGTGCTGTTTCAGTGCAAGCTGTATCATATCTCTGCTGGCAGTGGCCGTGCTTGCCCTTTTTCCGGACTTCATAACAAAACTGTTCATGTCGCAGCCTGATGGAGATGTCATGGTGATGTCAGTTGCAGCTCTGAAACTGTTCTGCCTTACATATATCACCCGCTGGTTTTCTTTTGCTACCCAAAGCTATATGCTTGCAATAGAAAAACCGCTGCCTGCCGCTCTCATATCTGTATCTACTGCCCTCATATTCCCTGTGGTCCTGATCTTTATCCTCTGGCCTATGGGACTTACGGGCATTTGGCTCAACTTTGCCGGCACCTCGGTAATGGCTGCGGTTTTATCATTCATTATACTGTTAAAAGTACGGAAAGAGACAGACAGGCCTGATCTGCCTGACTTTGATCCAGTCCATGAGACATTTTAGCTTTCTCCGGCAGGAGCATTATCTTCTGCCGGATCATCTTCTTTTATCTTCTTCATCACGGCGCTTTGCACCATATGATTTTTGACGCCATGGGCCTGTATTTCATAATTGCCCCACAGACATGTGAAATTCTCCCCTTCCTCTGGGATCCTCCCAAGGACTCCGCATACGAACCCGCTGAAAGTATCGTATACATCTGTCGGCATCTCGCCTTCCACCAGTTCATCGACATCTTCAAGATCTGCTCCTCCCTGGATTTCCCAGCAGTTTTCTCCCAGTTCGATTATATCCTCAGGTTTTACAGGTTCTTCCTCCGAAGTAAGATCCCCCAGAAGTGTCTCCATTATATCGTGCAGGGTGGCTATCCCTGTCATTCCGCCGTATTCGTCGATCACTACGGCAAAATACTCTCTTTTTTCTCTCATCCGTGCAAACAGGGCGTTGGCTTTCATGCTCTCTGGGACCAGCAGTGCTTTTCTGACTACATTTTTCATCAGTTCTTCCTTGGTCTGCATGCCTTCATAGTGGAAATAATCTATGGTGTCCAAAACGCCTATTATATCGTCGAGAGTCTCCCCGCAAACGGGGTATTTGGTATATCTTGAAGAATTGATCGTCTCCTTCCACTCCTCAAGATCGTCTGTTATGCTAAGGGCTACAACATCCCGCCTGTGGGTGCAGAGCTCATCTGCGTCTATATCGTCAAATTCAAAGACATTCTGTATGAGCTCGTCTTCTTCCGGATGGATGGTACCTTTTTCCTTTCCTTCTGCCAGCATCATCTTGATGGATTCCTCGGTAACTGTGCTGTCTTCCTCTTCCGGGTTGATCCTCAGAAGTCTGAGTATGCCATTTGTCGATTTGGTCAGCAGCCATACAATAGGAGCAAATACTTTTGCCACCCAATAAAGGATGCCTGACATTCCAAGGGCTATGCCTTCGGTCTTTTTCATGGCGACACGCTTTGGCACAAGTTCTCCGAACACCAGCGTAAAATATGAAAGTATCATGGTTATCACGATGATCGAAATGCCGTTCAGCACGCTTGGCGAAATGGTCACACCTGCTTCGACCAGCTTCTGTACGATCTGATCGGCAAATGTGTCCGCAGCCACCGCACTCTGCAGCAGGCTGGCCAAAGTTATGGCAACCTGGATCGTGGAAAGAAATTTGGTGGGCTGATCCGTAAGAGTTACCAGTCTTTTAGCTCTTTTGTCCCCGTCTTCTGCCATGTTCTTCAGTTTTACATCGTTCATTGAGATCACAGCGATCTCCGTTGCCGCAAACATGGCGTTCAAAGCGATAAGTACGATAAGTAATAGTAAAGCGTTCATATGATTCTCCAGTTTAAAAAAATAAGTATTCCGCAGTTTTACGCCCTGCGGGAGGCGAAAATCATCTAATCACAAAAAGGCACAGGACCCGGCTCATCTGCACCGACTTCTGTACCTTTTGATAATCTCTGTTATGATCTCTCTCCGTTTAGAAAATAAATTGCTAAAAAGCAGTTTCCCTCCGCCGTCGGAGCTGTCTTCCATTACTGTCTTACCTTCCTGAAATATTGATACGGATAGATTATACCATAAATCTGTCCTCATGGCAACAATTTATGTTTTCTGACAGTATGGCTTTTCTGAACTCGCCGGCAGCTTCTCCGTAATATTTTTCGAGAAGTATCAATGTGTTCATCAGTTCCTCTTTTGTGACATCAGGATGCAGGATGCACATCCGCAGTACTTTTTTCCCCTTCAGTTCAGTGGTGAACACTCCGGCATATCCGTCAGACAGCATCTTTTCAGATATGGCAGCATTGAGCCTGTCTGTCTGTTCTTCCGTCAGGCCCTCCAGCACATACCGGAAATTTATCATTCCCAGCTTTGCGTGGGAAATTATCTCAATGTTTTCATTATTTTTTATCTTCTCTTCTGTCCAGCGGGCCATTTCAATGCCATGCTCAATGTCTCCGCTGACCTTGCCCTTTCCCATTACCTGCAATGTCAGCCACAGCTTCATTGACCGGGCCGGGCGGGTCAGTTCTATGCTCATGTCCCACGGATTCACAAGTGTTCCGTCTTTTTCAAGATCCTTGAGATATTCCGGATGAACGCTGAAACTCTCCAGCAGGTGTTTCTGATCCCTTACCAGAACGATACCGCATCCGAATGTCTGAAAAAGCCACTTGTGAGCATCCCAGCTGAGGCTGTCCGCCTTCTCGATTCCATCAAGTTCCTTTCTGTATTTTGGGGAAAGCAGTACAGAAGCTCCGAAAGCTCCGTCAACATGCATCCACATATCATATTTGTCACATATGCGGCGTATCCTGCCAAAATCATCGACGCTTCCGGTGTTGGTGGTCCCTGCAGACGCAATGGCTATAAAAGGTCTGAAGCCTTTTCTGATATCCTCTTTTATGGCCTTTTCCAGCAGGTCTGTCACCATGCAGAATCTGTCGTCTGTGGGTATAACCCTTATCCTGCTGTTTCCGATACCTAATATCCTCAAGCCCTTTGCCACAGAGCTATGGGTCTGATCTGACACATAAGCAGTACCCATATGCCACTCTTCCTCAGAAAGCAGATGGTCCCTGGCTGCGGTCATTGCCGTCAGGTTTGCCATGGAACCGCCGGATACAAATGTTCCGCCTGCAGTTTCAGGAAAACCCGCCGCATCACACAGCCATCTTGTCAGTCTCTGCTCGGCTCTCCATATTCCCGGCTGATTGGCCACACTTCCTCCATGGCGGTTATAAGCCGTGGTAATGATATCACCAAGCCAGGAAAGCGGAGATGTTGTTCCCGGAACAAAGCCGAAAAATCTCGGATGGGAAGAATGATTGCCGTACGGCATTATATCGCCGCACATTTCTTTTATGACTTCTTCAAGATCCCTGCCTTTTTCCGGTATATCCATGGAGTCGATCTTTGCCAGCTGATCTTCTGTGATGTGGCTGATGACACCGCCTTTTGGTATCTGATGGCTGTAATCCATAAATTCATTTATAAAATCCAGTGTAACTGTCTTAAAATCTTTCATCTTTTATATCCCCCGTCATTATATTGTTCCCTTGACTATCTTCTGAAAACAGTGTAGCATAAGATTTATCATCAGTCTAACTAATGAATTTTATATATTCATCTAAGATATTGATAGGAGGCTACCATGGAATTCCGCAACATAAAGACATTTTTGTGCATAGCAGAAATGAGCAGTTTTTCAAAAGCCGCAGAAAAGCTGGGATATTCCCAGTCCAATGTATCTTTTCAGATACAGCAGCTTGAGCAGGAACTGGGAGTAAGACTATTTGAAAGATATGGCCGTTCCATCCAGATAACCCAGCCGGGACGGGAATTTTTGTTTTATGCCAATGAAATGGAAAAACTCAGCCTTCAGGCTGTCTCCGCAGTAAAAAACCCAGCAGGCATAGACGGCCGTCAGCTGAGCGGTCTGCTGCGCATAGGAAGCGTCGAATCTATTGCAAACGGCATATTGCCCGACCTGCTGGCCGATTTTCATAGCATCTATCCCGATGTACAATTTGCTGTTTATACAGGCGGTGCCAGAAATACCCTGGTAGAAATGGTGGCCAACAATCAGATCGACTTCTTTTTTGATCTTAACGACAAAGCGCCGGTAACCGGACTCACCGGACGGATACTCAGGCGTGAGGAAATAGTCTTTGTGGCGTCAAAAAAGCATGCCGGTGATATCGTTCCTGCCGGCCGGCCAAATAAAAAGATCCCCCTCAGCCAGATCGCCGAGGAGGATTTTGTCCTGACAGAAAGAAATGAAGGTTATCGTATCGAGCTGGACCGTCTGCTGGCAGCCTGCGGCATTTCTGTTTCACCTGTTGCAGAATTCGGTAATCCTGAGACCATCATAAGGCTCATCGAGCGTGATATGGGTCTTTCTTTCCTGCCACTTTTCTGTGCAGCAGAAAAGATAAAGCAAGGAGACCTGACAGTCATTGAAACAGACGCCCCAAAAACATACATGTACAGTCAGTTATTCTACCACAAGAACAAGTGGATAACTCCACAGATGGATGCCATGCTCCAGTTTGTCCAGGAGTTTTTCCGGTCTCAGCCGTTTACAGTTCGATGAGCTCGTACTCTCTTGTACCGAACCCAAGATCTGCAGCAGCTTCAATGGTATGGATACCGTTTCGGCTGTTTACGCGCTCCATGAAATGTTCTTTGTCCGGATCATCGGATGCGGCCACCAGGTCGATACATGCCTGATCTATGGCCACCGGATCGAGGGAAGCCAGTATGCCGATATCCTTCATGCATGGATCCTCTGCGACCTCACAGCAGTCGCAGTCCACGGACAGATTCTTCATTACATTGATAAAGGCTATCCTGTCCCTGAAATGTTCTGCTATGCTGCATGCGGCATCTGCCATGGCCTCTGGAAAGACCACATTGCTGGCATGCTCCTCCCATGTCCTGAAACGGTCGTCAGTCTTGCCGGCCGAGTGTATCAGCGCTTTTCCTGCCCGTGAAGCACAGCCGATGGCAAGCTGTTTAAGGGCTCCGCCGTACCCGCCCATGGGATGGCCTTTAAAATGCGCCAGCACCAGCATGGAATCATAATCTGCTATGTGCTTCCCCACATGATTTTCTTTGAGGATCTTGCCGTTTGGGATAGGCCAAACAAGATCAGGACCTTCTGCATACATCAGGTCCACATCAAAGTATTTTGTCCATTGGTGTTCTTCCAGAAGTTTCATATGAGATTCCGTGTGGTCTCTCACGCCGCCTGCCGCATCACCGTAGGCGGTATTGCACTCTACTATGGTTCCATTGACTGCCTCTACCATGGGCCGCCAGAATTCCGGCCTCAGAAAGTTCTGATTGCCCTTTTCACCGGTATGTACCTTTACGGCCACTTTTCCTGGCAGGTCAATGCCCAGCGCCCGGTACATGTCTACAACTTTTTCCGGCGTGATTTCTCTTGAGAAATATACTTTTGATTTCATCGTCACACATCTCCTTCTTGCTGATCTTCTTCATGACCTTTTTTGAACGACAGGCATTTGCCTATCACATCTCCGGTCTTGAGGTATTTATATGTTGGAAATTCAAACAGCACCGGTTTAAGATCCCCGTAGCTGATCTTTCCCTCCTCGTTCAGATATCTTTCATCTGCATAAGTGTTATCGACAGAGCATATGAAGCTTTCAAACCAAGGTGTATCGTAGATATCTGCCACGCTGCATTCCATGGTAAGCGGAGCCTTGCAGATCACAGGTGTTCCAGCATCACCCCGTTCGTAGCTGAACAGTCCTGATCACCCATGGCCATGTGCGTTTTGACATTATGTCAGCAAATGTAATATGGCACTGTTTTGACACGGTATCAATAATAAAAATGATATAAATTGCACAGATTTTACAATGTCTTTATCCATCTCCGGTTGTCCTCAGCACCCGCTTGCCTTATACTGTCCATAATATAAGAAAATGAACCGGAAGGGATGTTATCATCATGGGCAATGTATTAAAGATCATCATCACAGGTCTGATCACTACGGCTGTGCGTATCATAGGTCAGCTTTCGATACCGGCCGGAGAGCAGACGGTCCTGGGGCCAAGCGTCTTTGCGCAGAACGGCACCATGCCGATGGTATTCTGCATCTACGGTGTTTTTGCCTACTCTATCATCGCCTCCATGTTCATGCTGATCAGAGATACTCTCAGCGGAAACAGACTCCTGCAGGGTCTTAAATACGGTGCTGCATGCACCGTTGTCTGGACCGTCTATCTATGGGAGCCTCTGCCTCATGTGGCCCCTATGGACCGCATCACCTACCCTCTTGCGGACAGCCTCGCCCTCCTGGTCATGGGACTGCTCCTGGGAGCATTTTTCGGCAATGACGGATATGGCAAGCCGCTCAGGAGAGAACGGGTGTTTAACATCATTTCTTTTATCTCGGTCGCTGCGTGCTTCATATCGGGCCGTATAGTGCAATACTTCGTCTTTGATATCTATTCTTCTTTCACTGAAAGACCTTTTGAGACCGTCATCTGGTGCCTTATCACAGGTGCGGCGATCTCTGCGGTGCTGACATGGCTTAACGGACATGTGAGGACGGATTCTGTGACCGGCCGCACGGTGATCCTGGGTCTTCTGCTGTTCGGCGCTGATCTGCTCTTGTTCAACTTCTTTATGCCTCTGGTATTCGACGCTGACATCCCGGACCTTATTCTGCGCACTGCTGTTGATGTGCTGACGGTGACTGCCGGCTGTCTGACTTTCTCTCTGTCCCGCGGAAAGGCGGGCCGCTTTTCTCGCTGTTGACTGCCGTGAGGTGAATACTGTTTTTTTGAGGTGAATACTGTTTTTTTGTTTAGGTTGACATTTGGTGGCCGCTGTGTTAAGGTATTGTTAAATATTTCTCAAATATTGCGACATGAATACTGCAGGAAAGAACTAAAAAAAATCCAAAAAAATCTGTGACAAAACCCTGTTTTATCCGTATATGTTAATAGGATAGAAGTGAAAAAGGAGAAGTAAGATGGGACCTCTTGAGTGTTTTATCGCATTTATAGGCTTAGTCATGATAGCAGCCATCTCCATAGGCGAATACCGGGCTTTCAAGCGGCAGGGCCGCTCTGAAAGGTTTGGAGGTCTGCACAATGCGATCGGATCGATATTTGGAGCTGTCGTTGTCTTATTTTTTATGATCGTCCTTTTGATAGATTAAAAACTGCTTTGCCGGGGGCTGCCTCACAGCTGGCCGATCAGGCCGGCCGGAGCGGCAGCCCCCTTTCTTTCGTCATTTTTTCGATAGCAGGCAGATGCATTCCGTGTGGCACCATTGCTCCATAGTACTCATCCTCTATAAGCTCCCTGGGAGTTTGAATGCGATAATTGTCAGGATACTTTTCAGACGGCCACTTTTATTCATGTTAAAAATCTCCTTTGCGCTAAGATTATTTGCGGTTGGGGAACCGACTTAATCTTAACACAGGAGATTTTTTACTTAAAGCTAAAGCCGCTTACTCCACCAGTTTAACTGGCGGATTTCTTTGCTAAAGCGTCATAAAAAACGCCACTTGTAATTAAGTAACGATTTTCATCCTAATATTCGGTTGTTATTTAATAAGCCAACTGTAATCCTTGCGGCAGTCAAGGATATATTCTACATAGACCGTATCATCTTGGATTTGATAAAGGACAAGATACCACTTCTCAATGAACATCTTGTGATATTTATTGGGCGTGATATACAGTTCCTCAAAGTAGGAGAAACGCTGTGGCATCTGCTTTAAAGAGCGCATTGCTGCCATAATCTCTTTTTTCTTTGCCGCTGCTGCCTCTTTATTGACCTGTGCCATAAAACGGATGTGCGTCCCTAACATTCTCTTTGCTCTGTCGGAAACAATGACTTTGTACTTGCTGTTTGCTGCCATACGCTATACCTCTGCAATCACTTCATCAAGATAAGCGTCCAGTTCATCAAGCGTACAGCCAGTTCTTCCCGCTATTCTGTCCTCCTCAACCGCAAGCAGTTCCTCACGGAGTTTCAGCATCTTCTCCCTGCGGTTGTAAGTTTCAATATCCATAACAACCAGATCTCCCTCGCCATTCTTGGTAAGGAATACCGGCTCTGCGGTCTTTCTGCACATTTCTGCAATCTCGTTATAATTCTGGCGGATTGCTGCGGATGGACGAATATTCATAGTCACACCTCCTGTTTGCATTTGGTAGCAGTATTCTAACCATATTATACTCATTTTATGCCACCCAGTCAATATGCGCAGAAAAATTCATAATCACAAGCTGTAGGTTTACAATAGATATGTTACAACTGAATAAAAAAAGAAGCAGAGAACATT
>ENA-ORNG01002839-ORNG01002839.1-human-gut-metagenome-genome-assembly--contig:-NODE-2839-length-10067-cov-5.782561_pt1 | contig 10067 bp, 7 predicted proteins | sample MGYA00242113_ERZ509018 | MGnify/ENA primary metagenome ERZ509018 (study PRJEB26280, sample SAMEA2338711) | human gut metagenome | biome: human gut; feature: human-associated habitat; material: faeces... | reverse complement strand
CCCCCGCCGGCAATGCCGGCGGGCGCTATTTTGCTTTTTTGCAAAAATCTGTTTGCCTGTCAAAAAATTTGTTTGCTTTTTGGAAGAAGTGTGGTATCATAGAGAAAAAGCGGACGTGTTTTTGTGGAAAACGCGGAAAGGAGCGCCCCTATGGACCGTACATCCGCCTCCCGCCGAGAGACCCTCTTTCGCCTGGACGGCCGGCCGCCCATCGGCGCCGCCGTCTCCATGGCCCTGCAGCACCTGGTGGCCATGATCGTGGGCTGCGTGACCCCGGCCATCATCGTGGCCAACACCGTGGGGCTGGGCCAGGAGGACCGGGTGCTGCTCATCCAGGCGTCCCTGGTGGCCTCCGCAGTGTCCACCCTGCTGCAGCTCTACCCCATCGCCGGCCGCTTCGGCTCAGGGCTGCCGGTGATCATGGGCATCTCCTTCGCCTACGTGCCCAGCATGCAGGCCGCCGCCTCCGCCGGCGGCGTGTCCGCCATCGCCGGGGCCATGGTGGTGGGGGGCGCCGTGGCCCTGCTGGTGGGGATCTTCGTGCGGCAGATCCGCACTCTCTTCCCGCCGGTGATCACCGGGACGGTAATCTTCACCATCGGCCTGTCCCTCTATCCCACCGCCATCAACTACATGGCCGGCGGCTCCGGCAACACCTACGACCTGGTGGTGACCCAGCAGGGGCTGCCGGAGGCCCTGGTCTACGGCTCCTGGCAGAACTGGCTGGTGGCTGCCGTCACCCTGGCGGCGGTGCTGGCGCTGAACCACTACACCAGGGGCTTCTGCAAGATGGCCTCCATCCTCCTGGGGATGGCTGTGGGCTACGCCGTGGCGCTGTGCTTCGGCATGGTGGACTTCAGCGGCGTCGCCTCCTCCGGGTGGGCCGCCGCCCCGGAGGTCCTGCCCTTCGGCATGACCTTCGACCTGGCCTCCTGCGTGTCCATCGGCCTGCTCTTCGCCGTCAACTCCATCCAGGCCATCGGCGACTTCACCGCCACCACCGTGGGCGGCCTGGACCGGGATCCCACGGACCAGGAGCTCCAGGGCGGTATCATCGCCTATGGCACCAGCAATATCCTGACGGCGCTGATGGGCGGCCTGCCCACGGCTACCTACTCCCAAAATGTGGGCATCGTCACCACCAACAAGGTGGTGAACCGGACGGTGTTCGCCATTGCCGGGGGATTCCTGCTGCTGGCGGGCATCTCCCCCAAATTTGCGGCGCTGCTGACCACCATTCCCCAGTGCGTGCTGGGGGGCGCCACAGTGACGGTGTTTTCCACCATTGCCATGACGGGCATGAAGCTCATCGCCTCCCAGGACCTGACGGCCCGGAACACCACCATTGTGGGTCTCTCTGCTGCTCTGGGCGTGGGGATTTCCCAGGCCTCCGAGGCCCTCAGCCAGTTCCCGGAGGCGTTCACCATGGTGTTCGGACAGTCTCCCGTGGTGATCGCAACCATCCTGGCGGTGCTGCTGAACCTGATTTTGCCCAAGGAGAAATGAAAAAACGAACGCCGGATGGAAACCCATCCGGCGTTTTTATTTAGGGGGCGGGGCGCTCAGATCTCCCGGCGGCCCTCTAGGGCCCGCATCAGCGTGGCGTCGTCGGCGAACTCCAGATGTCCGCCCACGGGAATGCCGTAGGCCAGGCGGGTCACCCGCACGTCAAAGGGCTTTAAGAGCCTGGCGATATACATGGCTGTGGCCTCCCCCTCCGTATCCGGATTGGTGGCCATGATGACTTCCTTCACCTCGCCGCTGGCCACCCGCTCCACCAGGGATTTGATGGCCAGGTCGTCCGGCCCCACGTGGTTCATGGGAGAGATGACGCCGTGGAGCACGTGATACCGGCCGTTGTACTCCCTGGCCCGCTCTATGGCGGCCACGTCCCGGGGATCCGCCACCACGCAGATAACGGAGCCATCCCGCTTGGGGGAGGCGCAGATGGGACACAGCCCCCCGGCGGTGAAGTTTTGGCACACCGGGCAGCAGGTGACGCTTTTCTTGGCGTCCAGGATGGCGTCGGCGAACTCCTTGGCCTCCGCCTCCGGCAGGCCCAGCACGTAAAAGGCCAGCCGCTGGGCAGACTTGCCGCCGATGCCCGGCAGGCGGGCAAACTGCTCCACCAGTTTTTCAAGAGGTGCGGGGAAATATTCCATGGTCTGATGCTCCTTCAAAGGGTTCGTATCCGGTCTCCGGCCGGGTATGGGAAAAAGAGGCGATCACCGGGGCAGATCGATGGCGAACAGGGCCGCCGTGCCGCCGGTGTGGACAAACAGCAGGTCGTCCTGCCCGTCAAAAGCTCCCTGGCGCAGCAGCTGCATCATGCCGGCAAAGGCCTTCCCGGTGTAGACCGGATCCAGCAGGATGCCCTCCGTCCGGGCCAGCTCCTCGATATAGGGGGTATCCTCCGGATTCGGCAGGGCATAGCCGGGGCCCATGTGCTCCACCATCTGAAATGCATTCTCTTCCGGCTGGAAGGGGCACTCCAGCAGTGCTGCGGCCTCCCCTGCCAGGCGGGGGACGATCTTGTCGAAGGGGCCGCTGTCCACGGCGATGCCGGTGACCTTCACACCGGGCAGAAACAGCCCGGCTCCCAGCAGCAGCCCAGCGGCCGTGCCGCCGGAGCCGGTGGTGATGGAGAGCAGGCGGCTGTTCGTCTCGTTGTAGCTGCTGCCCTGCATCTGGCCGATGATGTCCAGGTCGCGGTTCACCTCGCCCAGCCAGCCCATGGCCTCGGAGATGTGGCCGCCCGCGGCCTCCACGTCGCCCAGGATGGCGGGCGCGCTGTCGGAGACGTAGTCGATGCGGCTGAGGATGTCGTTCACCGAGGCGACGGTATTGTCAACAAAATCGACGGTTTCGCCCGCGATATAGGCCAGGTCGTCCGAGGCGCTGCCCATGTAGCCGGAGACCGTGTTCAGGCGCGCCGTTATGTTGGAGGAGCCGTCCCCTGCGTTCAGGAGCGCGGCGTCCAGCAGGTCGTGGAGCTTCGTCAGCTCCTTGGAGAGGTTTTCCGCCGAGGAGGCGGAGAGGTCCAGCGTGAGGTAGGGCTCCATCTGGCCTATGATGCCGCCGACCTCCTTGCGGCCCAGGATGCTGCCGCTGTTCGTGCAGCTCTCGACATAGCCGGACTGGCGTCCGACGATGCCGCCGATGTTGTAGCCCATGTGCTCATAGCCCACGGCGCCGGTGTTCATGCAGGCGCTGACGACGCCGGAGGAGAAGCCGGCGATGCCGCCGGTGTCGGTGTAGTCGTTAATTAGCTCCGTTGTGGAGTCCAGCTCGGTGAGGCTGAGGTTCGATACGTCCGCCGCGAACTCCTGGCTCGTGGTGTTGACGCTGGCCGAGCTGACGCAGCGGACTATGGAGCCGAGGTTCTGGCCCGCGATGCCGCCGGTGTAGTGCTGGCCCGTGACGGAGCCGGAGACGCGGCAGTTTTCTATGGAGCCGCTCTCCTCGTTTGCGCCGACGAGGCCGCCCGTGGAGGTGAGGGCCTCGACCGTGCCGGTGAAGGAGCAGTCCCTGATGCTGCCCGCGTTGTTCCCCGCCAGGCCCCCGGCGTACTGCGCGGAGCCGCCCGGCTTCACCTCGCCGGAGAGGTTCAGCTCCTTTACCACCGCGCCGGGCTGTATATAGCGGAAGAAGCCCGTGTGCGAGCGGTTCGCCGTGAGGCTGAGGCCCGATATCGTGTGGCCCCCGCCCTCGAACACGCCGCCGAAGGTGGGGATGGAGGCAAAGTCCGAGCCCGCAAGGTCGAGGTCCGTCTGGAGGCAGACCGTGACGTTCTGGCTGTAGCTGTCCACGGCGCAGGCGTCCGCGAGGGCCAGAAGGTCCTCCAGGCTCGTTATGTAGTAGCTGACGCCGGGGGCCGTTTCGGCCCCGGCCTCGGGAGCCGTCCCGGTTTCCGCCGCCCCGTCGGCCAGGGCCCCGGCAGCGCCGGACAGAAGCCCCAGCACGAGCAGCAGGCTCAGCAGGAGCGAGGCCGCCTTTCTAGTCCTCATTGACATTTTCCTCCCCTTTGTCCTCCGCGGGGGGCTCGGCCCCGGCGGTGAGCTCGGGCCGCGTCTCGTCCGCCTCTAAGGCGCCGGACTCGACCATGGCATGCAGGCTGCCCTGGAAGACGCCGTGTACGTCGGCGTCCACAAAGCCGGATATCTGTCCGCGCACGCGGCCGTGCAGGCGGATGGTGCTGCCCTCCACGTGCGTTATCTCCGGGCCTTTTATCGCAAAGGCCGTCTTTTCAATGAGCAGGTCCCCCAGGAGCAGGATCTGCGGCAGCACGCCCATGACGAGGAAGATGGAGATTATCGTGCCGCGCCCCAGGCAGGTGCCTATGGAGGATATCGTGTTGTCCGAGGTCATGCGCCCGATTATGAGCCCCGCCGAGGCCAGCATCGCGCCGGAGGTGATGATGGTGGGGAAGGCCTGGTTGAGCGTCTCGACCATGGCCTCCTTGATCGGAAGGCTCTTCTTGAGCTCGAAATAGCGGCTGGAGATGACGATGGCGTAGTCTATGTTCGCGCCCATCTGTATGGCGCTGACGATGAGGTAGGAGATGAAAAACAGGTTCGAGCTCGTGAGATAGGGCACCGAGAAGTTTATCCAGATGCTGCTCTGGATGACGATGATGAGCAAAATGGACAGGCCCACGGACTTGAAGGTGAACAGCAGCACGATGACGACGAAGAGCGCCGAGAGTATGCTGATGAGCAGGTTGTCCGTGGAGAAGGAGGAGCGCAGGTCGCGGGCGTTCACGCTCTCGCCCACGAGGACGCAGTCGTCGTAGTAGAGCTTCGCCTGGGCTCGCAGCGTCTCCAGGAAGTCGAAGGTCTCGTCCGCCTCCTCGGGCAGGTCGAGATAGAGCACGAAGCGGGACCAGTTCTCGCCCTCAAGCTGCGCCCTGCCGAAGTCCAGCTCCGCGCACATCTCGTCGAGCATCTCGCTCATGTCCCGCTCAAGCGAGACGTAACCCTCGTCCTTCTGCTGTTTCAGATAGGTTATCATGTCGAGCAGGGGCACGGCGTAGTCGTCTATGGAGGAGACGATCTGGCCGTAGTCCTTCTCGTTGACGGCGTAGGCGGCGTAGAGCAGCCTTGCGGCCTCGATGTCCTGGTCCGTGAGCTCCGCGAACTGCCGGGGCTTGAGCGCGCTCGTCACGGTGTAGCCGTCCATGGCCTCGATATTCGCAAGGCCCATGCAGCTCTTGACCTCGGGCATGGCGGCGATGTCACGCAGGAGCTTGGCCTCCCGCTCGTAGTCGCCCGAGGGGACCAGCATGGCCACGAGGTTGTCCGTGCCGAAGGTGGAGGCGACCATCTTGTCGGCTATCTTGCTCTCGTTCTGCTTCACGGTGTCGAGCGTGCTGTAGCCGAAGACGTAGGGGCAGCGGTTCGAGAAGAAGAAGGCCGCCGCCGCGACGATGAGGAAGAGCGGGGGGATCACGTAGCGGGTCTTCACCGTCAGCTTGCCCCAGAGCGAGATCTTCGGCACGAAGCTGCGGTGGTGCGTCTTGTCTATGGCCTTCGAGAAGAGCACCAAAAGCCCCGGCATCAGCAGGAACACCGAGAGCATGCTCATGATGATGGCCTTTATGAGCACGATGCCCATGTCGTAGCCCAGGCGGAAGTGCATGAGCGCCAGGGCCGCGAGGCCGGAGATGGTCGTGAGGCTGGAAGCGCTTATCTCGGGTATGGCCTTCGAGAGCGCGGCGACGGCGGCGTCCCGCGCCTGTGCGTGCTCCCGCTCCTCGGTGTAGCGGTGGCAGAGGATGATGGCGTAGTCTATGGCGAGGGCCAGCTGCAGGACGACGGCGATGGAGTCCGTCACGTAGGAGATGGTCCCGAACCAGTAGTTCGTGCCCATGTTCAGGAGCGCCGCCGCCCCGAAGGTCACGAGCAGCACCGGTATCTCCATATACGTGTTCGAGGTGAAGAGCAGCACCGCCACGATGATGAAGATGGCGATGCCCAGGACGACCACCATCTCGGATTTTATCGTCTGCTCCAGGGGGTTGCCCACCCCGGAGCTCACATAGGTGTCGTAATCCGCCAGGAGGGCCTTGATCTCGTCCATGGCCCCCTCGCTGACGGGGGAGGTCGTGTCCCCGTCGAAGGTGACGGTGAAGAGGGCGGAGGCGTTTTTGTAGTGCTCCTGCGTCGCGTCAAACTCCACGGAGTGGACGCCGTCTATGACCTCAATCTGAGGCAGCAGGCGCTCGGCCGTCTCGTAGGTGATGCTGGAGACCATGACTTCCGCCGTGGCGAAGGTGGTGAACTCCGATTCCATGATGTCCAGACCCCGCCGGGTCTCAGTGTCCTTGGCGAGGTAGCTCGTGATGTCGTCGTTTACATTCACCCAGTTGCGCGAAAAAACGCAGAAGACTGCAAGGACGGCGAAGAGCAGGAAGAAAAAGGTCTTCCTGTCCACTATCACCGCCGCGACCTTCTGCATGAACGAGCCGCCGCTCCCTTTTTCCATACTCAGACCCCTTGTAAAGCGCGTTTTGCCGCGTCATCCAACATATAGTATTCTAACACCCGGGCGCCCCGGCGTCAACGCGCACATCTTGTAAAGTACAGCTTAACGCAAAAGCATTAGAGCAAAATTAAATTTTTAACTTTACCCCGATTTAACACACCGGGGCTTTTTCATTTTACACGGGCTCATTATTCTCCATGATGCAGGGCGGAAACGCCCGCGCGACAATACATATAAGGAGAATTTGAAAAGATGAAAAAGACTCTCGCGATAGCTCTGGCGCTGGTCTGCTGCCTCGGCCTGCTGGCCGCCTGCGGCGAGCCCGCCTCCGACCCCTCCGAAGCCCCCGCCTCCGAGGCCCCTGCCAGCGAGGCCCCTGCCAGCGAGGCCCCCGCAAGCGAAGCTCCCTCCAGCGAGCCCATCGAGCTTTCCGGCACCATCGTCGTGAACGGCTCCACCTCCATGGGCGACGTCATCAACGCCCTGACCGAGGGCTTCAACGAGCTGCACCCCGACGTGCAGATAAGCTACACCGGCTCCGGCTCCAGCGCCGGCATCGAGGCCGCCCTCGCCGGCAGCTGCGACCTGGGCCTCTCCAGCCGTGAGCTTTCCGACGACGAGCTCTCCCAGGGCGCTGTCGCCAACGTCATCGCCAAGGACGGCGTCGCCGTCGTCGTGAACCCGGAAAACCCCGTGACCGAGCTCACCAGCGAGCAGATCGCCAAGATCTTCACCGGCGAGATCACCAACTGGTCCGAGCTGGGCGGCGAGGACGCCGAGATCGCCGTGTTCGGCCGTGACTCCGCCTCCGGCACCCGCAGCGCCTTCGAGGAGATCCTCGGCATCGAGGACCAGTGCGCCTACCTCAACGAGTACTCCTCCACCGGCGACGTCATCGGCAATGTCGCCTCTAACCCCAACGCCATCGGCTATGCCTCCCTCTCCGCTGTCGATGAGAGCGTCGCCGCTGTGAGCGTGGACGGCGTCATCCCCACCGAGGAGACCGTCGCGGACGGCAGCTTCCCCATCCAGCGCCCCTTCGTGGTCGTCACCGTCGAGGGCACTGAGCTCAGCCCCGCCGCCCAGGCTTTCCTGGACTACGCCATGAGCGCCGAGGTCGCGGACATCATCGCCGCCGCGGGCGCCGTCGCCGCGAACGCCTGAGTCGAATGCAAGAAAGGCAAAGGCCCCCACACCCGGGGGCCTATTGCCCTGTCGTGAGGGGTGCATCTGACAGGCGCTCAGCCCCGGCGGGTGAACTTCTGTCAGATCCACCCCGAAAGAAAGAGGTAAGTGCTTTGAATCAAGTCATAACACCGAAGGGAGAGAGCGGCAGCGTGAAAACTGCGTCCAGGAGCAAGAAGGCCGGTACGAGCACGGCCGCGCCCGCCGGCGGACAGGCCGCGGAGCGCATAGAGGCAAAGCGGGGCGTCAAGGACGCGATGGAATTCGTCATGCGCGCGCTGTTCCTCTTCTGCGGGCTCGTAGCCGTCGCCTTTGTCCTTGTGATATCGGTATATCTCATCATCTCCGGCATCCCGGCCATACGCGAGGTGGGCTTCTTCGAATTCCTCGGCGGAACGAACTGGGACCCCGCCAACAAGAGCGGCAACCCCGCCTACGGCATACTGCCCATGATCCTCACGAGCGTCTACGGCACCGCCGGCGCCATCGTCATAGGCGTGCCGATAGGCTTCCTCATGGCCGTGTTCCTCTCCAAGGTGGCCAACCGCAAGGCCGCGGCGGTCATCCGCGAGGTGGTGGACCTGCTGGCCGGCATCCCCAGCGTCGTCTACGGTTTGGTCGGCATGATGGTGCTGCTTCCCGCCATCCGCAACATTTTCAACATCGCCGCCGGCGACAGCCTGCTGGCCGCCATCATCGTGCTGGCCGTGATGATCCTGCCCTCCATCATCTCGGTGTCCGAGACCGCCCTCAAGGCGGTGCCCAAGGAGTATGAGGAGGCCTCCCTGGCTCTGGGCGCCACCCATGAGCGGAGTGTGTTCTTTGCCCAGCTGCCTGCGGCGACCTCCGGCGTGATGTCCGGCGTCATTTTGGGCGTGGGCCGGGCCATTGGGGAGACCATGGCGGTCATTATGATTGCCGGTAACCAGCCCATTATGCCCAGGGGCCTTCTGGAAGGTCTGCGGACCATGACGGCCAACGTGGTTTTGGAGATGGGCTACGCCTCCGGGCTCCACCGCCGGGCCCTGATTGCTACGGGTGTTGTGCTGTTTGTATTTATCCTCATCATCAACACTTGCTTCTCACTTTTGAAACGGAGGGATCAGAGATGAAGGCCATGTCGGAGAAAAACCCGGATCTTTCTGAAAAGAGGAAGCGGACGGCGGCGGAAATCATGGCTTCCTCCAGGCAGCAGTATGTGATTTCCTGGATTTTGACAGCCCTGGTGCGGCTGGCGGCGGCTCTGGCGGTGCTGACCGTGGTCATCTTGATTGGATATATTTTGGTAACCGGCGTACCCCATTTAAGCTGGGACCTGTTTGCCTGGAAATACACCACCCAAAACCAGTCTATGATGCCGGCCCTGGTCAACACCGTCTGCATGACGCTGCTCACCCTCCTGGTGGCGGTACCCATTGGCGTCTGTGCAGCCATTTACCTGGCGGAGTATGCCAAACGGGACAACAAGCTGGTAAAGCTGGTCCGTCTGACCGCCGAGACCCTTTCCGGGATTCCCTCCATTGTTTATGGGCTGTTCGGCTATGTATTTTTCAATGTTGCCTGTCATTGGAGCTTTTCCATGCTGGCCGGTTCCATGACCCTGGCCATTATGATTTTGCCCCTCATTTTGCGGACCACGGAGGAGGCCCTTTTGTCTGTGCCGGATTCCTTCCGGGAGGGGTCCTTTGGCTTGGGCGCGGGGCGGCTGCGGACGGTTTTCCGGGTTATCCTGCCTTCGGCTATGCCCGGGATTTTGGCCGGTGTGATTTTAGGCGTGGGACGGATTGTGGGAGAGAGCGCCGCCCTGATCTTTACCTCCGGCTCCGGCACGGCCAATCTGGCCATTGGAAAGACCGGCGCTTTTTGGAAGGATTTGTTTGCGCCCCTATTCCAGTCCACCCGGACCCTGTCGGTCCACATGTATAACCTGATGACGGAGGGACTGTATGTGGACCAGGCCCGCGCCACGGCAGTGGTGCTGCTGGTTCTGGTCATTGGCATCAATGCCCTGTCTGCCCTGGCGGCGAAACGGCTGACCCGGGGGAAGGGCGAAGCATGAAGACCAGGGAGGAATGAACATGGAACAAACTGTAAATAACCGCCCCCTGGGGCGGGCAAAGATGGAAGTCAAGGACTTGAACCTGTTTTACGGTGATTTTCAGGCCCTGAAGCATGTGAGCATCTCCATGCCGGAAAAGGAAATTACGGCCTTCATTGGGCCCTCCGGCTGTGGAAAATCCACCCTGCTGAAGACATTGAACCGGATGAATGACCTGGTGGAGGGCTGCCGCATTGAGGGGCAGGTGCTCCTGGATGGGGAGGACGTTTACGGGAGCGTCAATGTGAATGCGCTGCGCCGCCGGGTGGGCATGGTGTTCCAGAAGGCCAACCCCTTCCCC
>ENA-ORNG01002837-ORNG01002837.1-human-gut-metagenome-genome-assembly--contig:-NODE-2837-length-10079-cov-2.853252_pt1 | contig 10079 bp, 8 predicted proteins | sample MGYA00242113_ERZ509018 | MGnify/ENA primary metagenome ERZ509018 (study PRJEB26280, sample SAMEA2338711) | human gut metagenome | biome: human gut; feature: human-associated habitat; material: faeces... | reverse complement strand
TTGGTTTTGAAAGTTCCACATCCACTTTATAACGTTCTTTCAGCTTGCTGACAACGATATCCAGATGCTGATCGCCCATACCATAAAGGAGAGATTGACGATTTTCCTTGTCATTATAAGCTCTCAAGGTCAAATCCTCTTCCATCATCTTCTGGAGCGCCTGGGAAACCTTATCTTCATCGCCCTTATTCTCAGCCTCATAGCGCATATATGTATATGGCGCTTCCACTTCAAATTTTTCAAATACAAGCGGATCCGCCTTCAAGGACAGCGTATCGCCTGTGGAAGTGTTGGACAGCTTGGCAATGGCACCGATATCCCCGGCTTTTAATTCCGGCATCTCGATTGCTTCTTTACCTCTTAAAACATAAATTCTCGAAAGCTTTTCTTCGGTTTCTTTCTCATAATTATAAATCACAGAATCAGATTTTAATTCACCGGAACAAACCTTGATCAATGAATAGCGGCCGATGAACGGGTCAACAATGGTCTTAAATACATATGCCGAAAATGGACGACGCGAATCATAATCTACATTGTATTCTTTATCTGTCCGAGGATCTTTACCAAAAATCTTAATATTATCACGGATTGGTGAAGGTAAAAACTCTACGCATGTTTCGATCAAGCCTTCAATACCATAGGCCAGTGTGCCGGAGCCGCACTGTACCGGAACTACAGAGCCTTCATTGACATTGACACGCAGTGCATCAATAATCTCATCCACCGTAAATTCATCGCCGTCAAAATAGCGTTCCATATATTCTTCGCTTGTCTCGGCAACGGCTTCCATCAAAGCTTCCCGACATGGTTCCAGATCATCCTGTACATCTTCAGGGACATCTCTTTCTCCCCATTTCCCGCCGCCGGTAAAACGACGTCCCTTTAAGGTAACGACATTTACAACGCCGGTAAATTTATGGTCCTCACGGATCGGCAGATGGAATGGTGCGATACGTTTTCCGTAAAGCTCACGAAGCTGCTCGACCACCTTCATGTAATCGGCATGCTCATCATCCATGTTGGTTACAAAGAAAACTCTCGGAATTCCGTATTTTTCGCAGTAAGCCCAGGCTTTTTCCGTTCCCGCTTCAACGCCGGCTTTTCCGTTAATAACGATGATCGCGCCGTCAGCCGCTGCCAGAGCTTCATCCACTTCACCGGCAAAATCCAGATACCCCGGTGTATCTAAAAGGTTAATCTTCCAGAACTTCCATTCAATCGGCACAACCGATGTGCTGATTGAGAATTTACGACGGATTTCTTCTTTATCATAATCGCTGATGGTGTTTCCATCCTCAATGCGTCCCTGACGTGTTGTAACTCCTGTAACATGCGCCATTGCTTCTACAAGAGATGTTTTTCCGCAGCCGCCATGGCCTAAAATCGCAACGTTACGTATGTCCTGTGTTTTATAAACCTTCATGTCTTATTCCTCCAATACGTTATTATGGATATATTTTACTAAAAAATTTGCACATCTTCAAGAGTTTTATAGAAAATATACAAGATTTGCTTGATTTTTTTCTTCAACAATGCTATCATTAGGATAATGAAAAAGGCGACGATGGGAACCAGTACGGAGTTTTTCGTTTATACAGAAAGTTACCGGTTGATGAGAGGTGCATAAAACAGACTCCCGAATACATCCCTGAGCTGCAGGCTGAACTTTTTTAGAATAGTAGGCTGAGCCGGTTGCAACCGTTATATTGCCGGAGTATAATCATTTTTGACGTACTCTATGAGATTTGTACAGTGATGTGCAGATGAATAAAGGTGGTACCACGGAAGATTCGCTTTCGTCCTTTATAGAGGGACGAAAGCTTTTTTTGTCCCGACATCATAATTAAACATTTCAGGAGGACATTCTAATGAGTAAACAAACCATCGGATTTATAGGACTTGGACTGATTGGCGGCTCCATCGCCAAAGCTCTGCGGGCAAAGCACCCGGATATGACGATCATTGCCTATAACCGCAGTAAAGACAGTCTCATTGAGGCTATGGCCGACGGAACGATCAATCAGGCTATGGATACAATTGGCCCCGGATTTTCCGATTGCGACATCATCTTTTTATGCGCGCCGGTCAGCGTGAATATACGCTGTCTGGAACAGTTAAAACCTATCATTAAGCCGGGCTGCATTTTAACGGACGTAGGCAGTGTAAAAACAACAATCCATGAAGCTGTGACAAAAATCGGCATGGCCGATCATTTTATCGGCGGCCACCCGATGGCCGGCTCGGAAAAAACAAAATACAGCAGCGCCAAAGCCCACTTACTTGAAAATGCCTATTACATTCTGACACCAGGCGAAGGTACGACGGATGAAATGCTCTCTGCGATGACAGTCATCGCCAGAGATATCAATGCGATTCCCGTAACTCTGGATTATCATGAACATGACCGGGTCACTGCCGCCATTTCCCATCTGCCCCACATTATTGCATACACGCTCGTAAATCTGGTCAGAGATTCGGACAATCCGGAGGGCCTGATGCGAATGCTGGCCGCCGGAGGCTTCAAGGATATTACTCGAATCGCCTCCTCCTCACCGGAAATGTGGCAGCAAATCTGCGCGGAAAATCAAAGCCAGATTTTAAACATGCTGAATTTATATATTGAACGGATGCAGGATATCGGTGAGGCCATACAGACAGCTGATGCAAAAAAGCTGCTGGATACTTTTGCCTCCGCCAAAGAATACCGTGACGACATTCCACAAGGTCATGCAAAAGGATTGCTTCCGCCATCCTATGAAATGTTTGTGGATTTAGTCGATGAATCCGGCGCCATCGCCACAATCGCAACGATTTTAGCGACAAACAGCATCAGTATTCGGAATATCGGCATTGTCCATAACCGGGAATTCCAGGAAGGTGTCCTGCACATTGAATTTTATGACGGAGAATCAGCCCAAAAAGCAACCGAGCTTTTAAATCGGTTTCACTATGCCATTCACCTGTGTAAATAAGCTCTGATACTGCTATTTTCATCATAATTATTAAATTATAGGAGATATATACATGAGAATCAAACGAACTAACGGATTAAAGGGAAGGGTTTCCATTCCCGGAGATAAATCAATTTCCCACCGCAGTATTATGCTCGGCTCCATCGCCGACGGGACCACAGAGGTCCACAATTTTCTTCAGGGAGCAGACTGCCTCTCTTCCATCGCCTGCTTCCGCCAGATGGGTATTGATATTGAAAATACGGGAGATATCGTCCGCATCCACGGCCGGGGTCTTCACGGCTTAAAACGCCCAAAAAACACCCTCGACACCGGAAACAGCGGTACAACGACCCGCTTAATGTCCGGAATTCTCGCCGGACAAAATTTTGACTGTACAATTAATGGAGATGTTTCCATCCAGTCCCGGCCGATGAAACGTATCATAACCCCCCTGTCGCTGATGGGAGCTTCCATCGAAAGCGTCCGGGGCAACGACTGTGCGCCGTTAAAAATTACAGGTCAGCGGCTTCACGGCATCCATTATGATTCCCCGGTTTCCTCAGCTCAGGTAAAATCGGCAATACTCCTGGCCGGACTTTACGCCGAAGGCGAAACAAGCGTTACCGAACCAGTCCTTTCAAGAAATCATACGGAACTGATGCTCGGCGCCTGCGGCGGTGATATTTCTTCCGAAGGAACGACCGCTACACTTCATCCGGTCAAACGACTAGAAGCTCAGAAAATCATTGTTCCCGGCGATATTTCCTCTGCCGCCTACTTTATGGCTGCCGGACTTATCGTTCCCGGGCTCAGAAATTTGCATTGAAAACGTGGGTATTAATCCGACCCGAGACGGCATGATCCGGGTCTGCCAGGCCATGGGAGGAAATATTGCTCTGGAAAATATCCGGGAAATCTGCGGAGAGCCTGTCGCTGATATTATTGTCCGTCACTCATCGCTTCACGGCACAGTTGTCGAAGGTGATATTATTCCTACCCTTATTGACGAACTGCCGATCATCGCTGTCATGGCCGCCTTTGCCGAAGGTCAGACCATCATCCGGGATGCCGCCGAACTCAGAGTGAAAGAGTCCGACCGAATCTCTGTTATGGCCGAAAATCTCAGCGTTATGGGCGTAGACATCACCCCGACGACCGACGGTATGATCATCAATGGCGGCCGAACACCTCGCGGCGCCCGGATTCAAAGCCATATGGATCATCGGATCGCCATGTCCTTTGCGGTGGCTGCTCTGGCCAGCGACGGTGAAACAGACATCATCGGCAGCGATTGTGTTAATATCTCCTATCCGACATTCTATCAAGATTTATTTAAACTGGCTAAATCTTCCTTTATATAAATATATAAAAACGGACACTGCATTCCGGCAATGTCCGTTATAAAAAAGGAGAATAAAAAATGAACAAATCGTAGCTTATTTTATCTTTGTATCCAAATAAAATTCGTAGGCTTCATTATCCGTATAATTTTCATGAATGACTTTAGCAACAGCCTTTGCCATAGCCTTCGGATCTTCTGCCTGGAAAATATTTCTTCCCATATCCACACCGCGGGCACCTTCACTGATTGCTCTGTAGGCCAAAGTAAGCGCTTCTTTTGGCGGCAGCTGTTTTCCACCTGCAACCACGATCGGCACCGGACAACCGGAGGTTACTTTTTCAAAATCTTCACAATAATAGGTTTTTACAATCTGTGCGCCCAATTCGGCCAGCACGCGTGTGGCCAATGAAAAGAACTGAGGGCTTCTGGCCATCTGCTTACCGACAGCTACAACACCAAGCGTAGGAATTCCATATTTAACACCAAGGTCAATTGTACGGCAAAGATTGGTAATCGTCTCTTTTTCATCTTCTGTTCCAAGAAACGTCTGTACCGCCATCGCAGACGCATTCATTCGAATAACATCTTCAATATCCACACCGATTGTTTCAGATGTAACATCATCCGAAAGTACCGTGCTGCCCGCCGAACATCTAAGGGCAATCGGTTTATTGAACATTGGAGGCAGGCATGTCCGAATTGCTCCCCGCGTTGCCATAACGACATCAATATCTTCCTGAAGCTCCGGAAGCAGAATGTCTAACCGTTCCAATCCTTTCGTTGCTCCTGAAATATAGCCATGATCCACTGCAAGAATTAAGGCATTGCCGCTTTTTGGATTAAAAATCCGGGACATACGATCCTTCATTCCCCAACTCATGTTGTCCACTCCTTTAATGTGATAATTCGTTTTTCCAGGAGCTGTGTCCGTGTGAAAATTTTTCGAAGGATCAATGCCCTCATGATTATTTGTTTTGATACCATCCATATCTGCCATAATGTAACCACCTTTCTTAATTATGTATTTATTATTTTTTATGGTCTGCAAGATAATTAATAATCATTACGAGAATTAAAACAAATCCCCAAATAAATGTTTTCTGATAACTGCTGAATCTTAATATATTAAATCCACTGGAAAGAATCTGTAATGTGATAATGGATAAAACAATGCCGACAACCTTCCCCTTTCCGCCAAAAGGACTGATGCCGCCAAGAATGGCAACGAGGAGACATTGCAAAATATAGGAGGAACCATAATCTGCCTTTGCCGACATGGCTCTGGAACACACAATAATGCCGGCCACGGCCGAAAGCATGCCGCTGATGACAAAGGTTAAAATGGTCACCCGTCCATTGTGAATTCCTGAAAATAACGATGCCTTACTGTTCGTACCAAGCATATACACATCCATGCCAAACTTTCGTTTCTGCAATAAAACACTCATCACCAGAATGATGATCAGAAACAGGATCATGATCAACGGAATCCCTAATACCTGAGCATTCCCTAAAATACCATAGGCGCTGTCCATACCGGTCACCGCAGAACCATTGGTAATGATGATCGCTATGCCCTGAAAAATCTGCATACTTCCCAAAGTTGCCAGCATTGCCGGGACGCCAAGATAATGAACAATCGCGCCATTAAGTACGCCGCACAGCCCACCTATGATCAAAACAACGACATATGATACGAATACAGCAGCTGTGCCTCCCATGGAATCTGCAAGTCTCAAAACCAGTATCGATGAAATAATTCCGCAAAGATTACCAATACCGACAACCGATAAATCAATACCCCCAAGGAGCATAGCAAAGGTAACTGCCGTTGCAAATATACCGATTTCCGGCATCTGGGTCATCATCGAACTCAACATGGACATGTTTAGCAGCGTAGACTTATTCGGAATGACAAATAAGATTACAAGAAAAACAACAACCATTATGACCAGCAGACGAAATATCTCAGAATTATCATCAATTATCTTTTTGAACTTTGTCTTATTTACCATTATGATTTGTCCTCCTTATTCGTCATTTTCCAATACCGGAGCGATCTTTCTCTGATCTTTTAAAACCTGGTAAGATGATATTCCCGTACCGATCACAATGACAATTCCGATCACCAGTGTCTGCCATGTTGACGGAATACCTACCAAAATGAGACAACTCTTAACCATGGTGATCAAAAATAATCCCAGAAATGTACCAAGTACCGTCCCCCGCCCTCCGCTGATTTTAGTACCGCCGAGAACGACCATTGCAATAATTGTCATTTCACCACCCATCAGGTCCGTAGGAATGCAGCAACGTGTTTGAATGGAATGAGAAAGACCGGCAAGCCCTGACACCAAACCTATGTAAGCATAAACAAATATAATAATTTTATTCACCGGGAACCCTACACGTTCAGCAGCTATTCTGTCGCCGCCAATCGCATATATCATTCGTCCCAACATCGTTTTGTTCAATATAAACTAGGTGAGAAGCATGATGACCAGCATAAAAATAAATGTTACCGGTATAATCGTCTGAGAAGCGCCGGAGGTCACCACCCACAACCGGAATTTTGAAACTTTCTCCAGAGGATCCACGAGCCGATTCACCTGAGAACCGCCAAGAACCGAAATCAAAAGGCCATAAAATGCGCTTGAAGTTCCTAATGTGACAACAAAAGCCGGAAGCTTAAACCTTGTAATCAAAAAACCATTAATTAATCCCAGGGCGAGTCCGATTCCCATGGACATTACAAAAAGCACGATCACCGGGCCACTGTAATCGACAGACTGGGCAAATCGATTGGTAATATACATTGAACATACGGCAATAGCCGGAAAGGAAACGTCGATACCGCCAATAATAATGCCAAGCATAATGGCATAGGCCATCATACCGTCAATAATGAGATTGCGTATAATTTCGGCCAGGTTAGAAGCCGTAAAGAATACTGGATTTTTAATACCAATCAACAAAGCAATTAAAATAATTGTTAAAATCAGATAGGTTTCCTGCTTATTTTTTTTGTAAAATCTTTTCATTCCTTTTCCACCTACCCTTCAACAAGCATGGCGCTTAATTGCTTGTCTGTCACATCCTGTGTATCACAGGCATGGGTCATCCGCCCCCGATTCATAACAAAAACTCTGTTGCAATTCTGGAGTACCTCCGATATATCATCAGAAATAATGATAACTCCCATTCCCTGTCCGGCCAGTTTACGAGCATAAGCATGGATATCTGCCTTGGAACCCACATCGACGCCAACCGTCGGACTATTCAGAATTAATATTTTCGGTTCGGTCTCAATCCATTTCGCAATGACAACCTTTTGCTGGTTCCCACCCGATAATGCCTGCACAGGCAATTCGCCTGAAGGTGTAACAATCTTCAATTCATCGATCCATTTTGTAACCTCTTCATCAATCTTTTTCTGGCTGATAAATCCATATTGATCAATCATCTTACGATAGGACGAAAGCATTACATTTTTTCCGATACTATGGGGCATAAACAGCCCTTCCGTCAACCGATCCTCCGGGACGCAGGCTATACCGTTTTTTATGGCATCCTGAACGCCTTTCAGTTCCGTTTTCTTTCCTTCTATGTACAGTTCCCCTTCATATATAGGCACCATACCGAAGAGCGCCTTTGCCAGTTCAGAACGTCCCGAACCCAAAAGTCCGGTAATACCGATAATCTCTCCCGCATACAATTCAAAACTTATATCCTTAAAAAGAGATTTTGAAGATATATGTTTAACTTCAAGCAAAAGATGCTCTTTTTTATCCGGCCCAGGAAATACGGAATTATCCAGCTTGCGTCCGGTCATATAATAAATAAATTTTTCATTGTCAAAATCTTTCATGGCCCCGTCAATGACTTTTTTTCCATTCCGGATAATTGTCAGTTCGTCTGCAATTTCAAAAACCTCTTCCAGCTTGTGACTGACAAAAAGAATCGATATTCCCTTTTTTTGAAGTTCACGAACAATTTTAAAGAGAGACGCCACTTCTTTTTTTGTCAATGCCGTTGTTGGTTCATCCATAATCAGCAGTCTTGCATCATGAAGCAAAGCCCGGCAAATAGCTACCAACTGTTTATCCGCGACAGGCAGATCGCCAAGACATGCATCCAGATCTATATCAACGCCTACCAGAGACATTATTTTTCCGGCTTTTGTTCGAATGGAATTCCAGTCCACTAATTTCTTTTTTTCATGTCTTTCTGATGTCATTGCTATATTCTCTGCCACTGTTAAATTGGGAAAAATAGCAAAATCCTGGTAAATGATCTGAATCCCGGCATCAATAGCCTGCTGCGGCGTCAGCCTGGAAAATTCTTTCCCATCAATCCTGATGGTTCCGCCATTTGGCACGTAAACACCCGCGATGATCTTAATAAGAGTTGATTTACCGCAGCCATTTTCACCGGCCAGGCAGCGGGTTTCTCCTTCATAAATCGTCAAATCGACATTTTGAAGGGCTTTGACACCGGAAAAATTTTTAGAAATTCCTTTTAATTCAATTAATGCCTTTTTCATAAAAATTTTCCTTTCAATGCATTCCGCTATACTTTCTCACGCTTCTGGATGAACATGTCCGGCAAATCTGCAGCCGGACCTGCCTGAATTTACTAAATCAGAAATCGTATTCACTCATATTATCTTTATCCACATCGATCCATGCAGAACCATTGATGATATTTCCGTTTACTGTAAGATTTTTATATCCATCAGGAGTTAAGCTGATACCATCAGATATATCTTCGCCATTTAATACTTTTACGCAAAGTTCAGCCAGGGCGTATCCTGCATCTGCCGGATCCCAGAAGGTAATTTTATCAATGGCACCGGATTCCAAATACTGCTCCGCTGTAGATACAAGACAAGTACCAACAACGTATGTACTGTCTTCAAGTCCCTGTTCTTCAATTGCTCTTGCCACCCCTGGAACATCCGCCATCGCGGAACCAAGGAAACCTTTCACTTCCGGATACGTCCGTAATATTTCCTGAGTTTTCTGATACGCCACTTCTGAATCCTCGGTTGTTTCATTCTTACTGGAAACCACCTTCATATTCGGATATTTTTCCTCCTGAAGCGCCACTTCCGTATCGATCCATTCATTATGTGATGTGGCTGTCAATGCTCCGAGGAAGGTCGTATATTCTCCTTCTCCGCCCATCATCTCTGCCAAAAGTTCCATAAGATGCTGTCCATATTCTGCATTATTAAATGCTTCTAAATCATAATCCGCATTTTTAACATCTGTCGCTTCATGGGTAACTACAACAATGCCTTTGTCTCTTGCCTTCTGAAGAACTGTTTCTACGGCTTCTGTAGAATTTGGAATAACGACCATTGCATCTACGCCCTGCGCAATTAAATCTTCAATAACAGCCACCTGTTCAGCCGGGTCTGCTGTATCTGCGCCGGTAATATAAACATCCATTCCAGTGTCGGCAACAAACTGATCAATACCCACCTGCATACGATCATACCATGCAATGCCCATGATCTTTACAACGATAGCCACCGTATATTTCTCATCTGGATCCGCTGATGTTTTGTTTTCTTCAGTAGTTTTTGCCGCTGTCTCAGCAATTGTTTCTGTTTTCGTTTCCTTACTTCCTGAACTGCATCCGGCCAGCATTCCTGCCAGCATGCTGCATGCCAATAAAACACTCAACATTTTTTTCATAATAAAACCTCCCATATCCTATAGGTAGTGTCAAAAACCACCTGTTTTTTATTGTTTAAATTTAGTAAAAACCTTGAT
>ENA-ORNG01002831-ORNG01002831.1-human-gut-metagenome-genome-assembly--contig:-NODE-2831-length-10098-cov-1.896943_pt1 | contig 10098 bp, 9 predicted proteins | sample MGYA00242113_ERZ509018 | MGnify/ENA primary metagenome ERZ509018 (study PRJEB26280, sample SAMEA2338711) | human gut metagenome | biome: human gut; feature: human-associated habitat; material: faeces... | reverse complement strand
GACGTGTTTAAATGGGCAAAAAAAATATTGAATCAAACAAAGGAAAAAGTAAACGAATATGGATTTATTCTATTATTGGCGTGCTGTTGGTTTTGACTGGAGTTTTTTTATTAAGTGAATCTCAATTTGACGTTAATCAAATTCCTAATTTGTTTTTAGAGATGAAAAATATGCTGTTTGATAAAACAGAGAATAAAGTTCAAATTGCCGAGGAAATGCCTGCGGCTAAAATTAAGGTGTATTCAGAACAAGCATCGGTTGTTGAGCCTGACAAAATAACCCCGTCTAATCTAAAGAGTGCTGATGGAACTTATAATGCTGAAGGCGGAGCTAATAATCTTTATGACGGAGATATTTATACATGCTCAGGAAGTTCCAATTCTTGGGCAACTCTAGATGCTAGAGAGTTAAAAACTCTTTCATATATAAGATATATACCAAACACTTCATCGCAAATCATGGGCAATACATGCGTCGGAACTAAATTTTTGGCTTCTAAGGATAATAAATATTTTGTTGAGCTGGGAACAGTTAATCCAGACGTTAACGGTGATATAAATTTAGATTGGCATACACTTGAGTTCAGCGGTTATGGAGAATACAGATATTTTAAAGTTGAGCTTTCTCCGTATGCGTCTTTTGGAGAAATTGAATGGGTAAGTGATACTGGTATAATCGCAGATGAAAATGATAAAACTGATTTTAGTTTTATGGCCTTTGACGCTATGGAAGGATTTGAAGGATATACTGTCTTATCTATATATAATAAAGATAAAATATTAAAATGCGTGGAAACTATCGACTCTGATTTTAAGGTGGGTGATTATAAAAAACTGGAATTTTCTGATATTAAATTAGAGCTTGGGGATTACATACGAGTAATAACATATGATAAGCAGGATATGAAAATGGCGGTTGACTTACCTTTGGATTATCGCTTTACGGAGGCGTCTTCAAATTTATCGGTTTCAAATATATATAGCGATAATATGATGTTTCAGGCAGATCAGGAACTCGTGGTATCAGGAAAAGGAGTGTGCGGTTCTGAGGTTAAAGCGGTTATTAAAAACATGGATACGGGAGAAGAATTTTCGGGAAGCGGTATTGCCAAAGATATTTCCGACTGGGAGATAAATTTAGGAGTTTTTGAAAACGGCGGAAATTATGAACTTTTTATATCGTCTGAAGATGAAAAGTTAGAATTTAAGAATATAACCTTTGGTGATATATGGGTTTTTGCCGGACAATCTAATATGGAATTTTATCTGTGCGGGGAAAAAAGCGGAAATGAACTATTAAATACTAAGGAAGGTAAGAAGAAATCAACTACTGATAAAATCAGAATGATAAATATGTATAATATCGGATACATGGGAGCAGCAGGTGAAGTTGAGAATGTTCCGTTAAACGACTGGAACGAATATTGGACAGAACTCACGCCTGACAGAGTTTCTTATATGTCTGCAATAGCATATTATTTTTCCCAGGGAATAAAAGACCGATATGACCGTAATGTAGGAATAATCAGTGTAGCGGTCGGAGATACCGAAATTAATCAATGGTATCCAAGAGGAGAGAGTTTTGGAAAATTTACAGGTGACAGCGGAAAGCTGTACAATAACCGTATATATCCATTTACTAAGCAGAAAATAAAAGGTATTTTATGGTATCAAGGTGAAGCGGATAATTACAGAACTAATATGAATGCTGAGGAATACAGCGACGCGATGGCCGGATTAATTGATCTGTACAGACAAAAATGGAGCAGTGAAGATTTGCCGTTTTATTATGTTCAATTAACAAGATATGAAACGAAGGATGCAAGTGAAATTCGAGAAGGGCAGCGCATAGCCCTCCAAAAAGTGAGAAATAAAAAGAATGTAGGAATGTTTGGTCTGCTTGATATAATCGGACGGTATGACCAAGGAGAAGGATGTGCAAGAACCGATATTCATCCATGGCAGAAAGAAGTAGTGGCAGATAGATTTCTTGATTATGTAGGACATGATATATACAAGGATTCAGAAGCCAATACTTCGGGACCTGTATATCAGTCTAAGCAGAAAATTGATAATACCATAGTTCTGACTTTTAAACATAAAGGGAAGTTAAAAGTTATGGATAAAAGTCAATATGCTGATTCTGTCTGCGAGCAAAAAATATCAGCTTCATCTACAGATACCAGCATTTTGCATGAGTTCTGGATTTCTGATGAGAATGGCAAATTTTATCCGGCAAATGCAAGACTTGAAAATGATAAAGTTGTCGTATGGAGCGACAGCGTTTCTAATCCTACAGATGTTATGTATGCTTGGGGAGCGTATCCCGAAATGCCAAATTTAACTGATGATTCAGGACTTCCCGCAGTAACTTTTAATACATATAACGGAAGTGAAGTTTTATAGTGTTTATTTGATAAATATTTTGATTTATTGTTTTGACCCCGCCTAATATATTAAGCGGGGTTAAGTATAGCATGGAATAAAAAAATTACCGGTAAAATTTATAATATGACCAAAAAATTGTCAAAAAATATGGTTTGTTTATAAAATAGTAATCTAAATTATTGACATTAAAGTCATTCAAAGGTATAATAAATAGAATGCTAATTTGAGTTTTTTTGGTCTAAAACATTTTCAGTTTTTATACTGTTTTTTTGCACTCTGATTCTAAGTATAAAATCTAAAATTTGTGTCTTTTGGCAGTTTATTTTGAAGATGATATTTTGTTACATAGGAGGTATTTAAAATGTTGAAAACATTTCGTGGCGGTGTTCATCCAAACGATATGAAAGAGCCAACAGCCGGAAAGGCTATCGTTGAACTTGATCCGTCGCAGGAAATGGTTTATCCTGTTGCCCAGCATATAGGAGCGCCTGCAAGTCCGATTGTCGAGGTTGGTGATATCGTTTATGCAGGGCAGAAGATTGCAGAAGCCGGAGGATTTGTGTCTGCCTGTATTCATTCATCTGTATCAGGTACGGTTAAAGCGATTGAAAAGAGGCTTCATCCAAATGGATTAATGGTTAATTCAATAGTTATTGAGGATGACGGACAGGATACTATTTATCCTAACTTAAAGGGCTGTGATGATTATACACAGCTTTCGCCTAAGGAAATAATTGAAATTATAAAAGAAGCGGGGATCGTTGGTCTTGGCGGAGCTACCTTCCCAACACATGTTAAACTGTCGCCGCCTCCGGAAGCTAAAATAGATTATGTAATAGTTAATGCCGCTGAGTGCGAACCATATTTAACATCGGATTATAGAACGATGCTTGAAATACCTGAACAGATTATTGGCGGATTAAAAATAGTAATGCATATTTTTGGATTAAAAGATGGTTACATAGGTATTGAAGATAACAAAGAGCTAGCGATTGAGACGATGAATGCTCTTGCGGCAAAATCTAAAGATGTTGATATTCATGTGGAAAAATTAAAAACCAAATATCCGCAGGGCGGTGAAAAACAGCTTATTAATGCCATAACAGGCCGAAAAGTAGGACCGGGACAGCTTCCATATCAGGTTGGCGCCATTGTGTGCAATGTTGATACTTGCAGAGCTATTTATCAGGCTGTTAAAAGAGGTTTGCCGGTTATGACAAGGGTGGTAACAACCGGCGGTGACTGTGTTAAAAATCCAGGAAATTACAAAGTTCGTATCGGCACCTCCCTTAAAGATGTTATTGAGCAAACGGGTGGATTTGTACAAGAGCCGACCAAGCTGATAATGGGAGGTCCTATGATGGGGATGGCTATCCCTACACTTGATGTGCCGGCGGTTAAAGGCACGTCCGGTCTTTTAGCTTTTGGCCCGGATTTGGCTTATGGTTTTGAAGAAAACGCTTGTCTCAGATGTGGTAAATGTGTTTATGCCTGTCCTATGAAATTGCTGCCGAATAGGCTTGATGAGGCGGCGAGAGCAGATGATTTTAAAGCACTGGAGAAGTTGAATATTGCAGATTGTATTGAGTGTGGAAGCTGCGCGTTCAGTTGTCCTTCAAAACGCAGACAGGTTCAGCAGATAAAGGTGGCAAAAGTTAAGCTTCGTGCCGCACAGCAAAGAAATAAATAAAGGTGGAGGGAATAAATTTGGATAATTTACTTGTTGTTTCACATTCCCCGCATATATCAGGTAATGATACGGTCAGAAAAACAATGCTTGATGTTATAATTGCTTTGATTCCGGCATTGCTTGCAGGGGTTTTGGTTTTTGGGTATAGGGCTGCGGTCGTCACTGTTATCAGTGTTTTGGCATGCGTCTTATTTGAGTGGTTATGGAATAAGATATTAAATAAACCAACTACTGTTGGTGACTTCAGCGCTATTGTAACAGGTATGCTTTTGGCCTTTAATATGCCGGTTACAATTCCGCTTTGGATGGTTGTTATAGGAGCATTTTTTGCCATTATAATTGTTAAGCAATTTTTTGGCGGTCTTGGTCATAATTTTATGAACCCTGCACTGGCTGCAAGAGCGTTTTTGCTGGCGTCGTGGGCATTAGCGATGACTACATGGGTTGCTCCGCATACAGCTGTTCCGCTTTGGAATACTGCGGATGTTGTGACATCAGCGACACCGCTTGCAGCATATGCAGGAACCGAAGGAGCTTCTCAGCTTCCAAGCTATTTTAATTTATTTATTGGAAACGTTGGCGGATGTATTGGAGAGACTTCGGCTTTGGCAATTTTAATCGGCGGAGCCTATCTCCTTATTAAAAAAGTTATAAGATTAAGAATCCCGCTTGCATATCTTTTGACATTAGCTCTTGGAACTTGGATATTTGCCGGTCCGGATGGATTTTTTACAGGAGACGCTTTGTATCAGGTTCTTGCCGGCGGCGTAATGCTTGGTGCTTTCTTTATGGCAACGGACTATACTACTACTCCATATACCCCGGTCGGTCAAATTATTTTTGGTATCGGATGCGGAGTAATAACGGTTTTAATCAGAGTGTGGGGTGGATATCCGGAAGGCTGCTCGTATTCAATTCTTCTTATGAACATTGTTACGCCTTTGATTGATAGAATCACAGCACCAAAACGTTATGGTGCCTCAAGAAAAAGAAAGGGGGCACAAGTATAATGAAAGAGACAGCTACTCTTACTATAAAGTTGCTTTTGATAACTGCGATTGTAGCAGCTCTGCTTGGCGGTGTAAATATGGTAACATCACCTATAATCGCTAAAAATACCGAGGCTGCTTTTAATGAGAATATGAAAGAACTGCTTCCTGAAGCAGATAAGTTTGAAAAGGACGGTACAAAACTGCCTGAACCTGAATCCGGTGTCACTGTTGACGGTATATATGCCGGTATGCTGAATGATGGTACTATAGTTGGATATGTCGCAAGTGCAGTATGCGGAGAAGGCTACGGCGGTGATATAGTTGTGATGGTAGGAATTGATTCAGAATGTAAGGTGACTAAAGCTAAAGTTACGGAAATGAGTGAAACCCCGGGACTTGGAGCAAAAAGTCAGTCCGATTGGATAGACCAATATATAGGTTTGGGTCAGGATATACAAGTTGATAAGAATGGAAGCGCTGCATCAGCAGAATACAAGGTTGAAGCTATATCAGGTGCAACTATTACTTCAAAAGCTGTTACAAAGGCTGTAAATGCTTCTCTTGACGCCGCGCGTGTGGTTATTGATGATAATAAGCCGCCGGCTGAAGAAGTGCAAAATAATGAAAATTCTGATGAAAATCAAGTTGAGGAAGGCCAGCCGAGTTCTGAATCTGAAACAATAGATTCTGAAGCAGAAGTTGCTCAGGAAGGCTCTGAAACTAATGGAGAAGAAGCGGCTGACAGTGATGAAGATGTTGAAGGGGGTGCGGCAGAATGAAGCAAAATACATATTTTAAAACTTTCTTGAATGGATTACTTTATGAAAATCCTTCATTTGTATTATTTCTAGGTATGTGTCCTACTCTTGCCGTTACAACCGGAGTTGTTAACGCTATCGGAATGGGTCTTTCAACCACGGCGGTTTTGATTTGTTCGAATATCGTTATATCGCTTCTGAGAAAGTTTATACCCGACAAGATAAGAATAGCGGCTTATATAGTTATAATAGCCGGTTTTGTAACAGTTGTTCAAATGCTTATGAACGCTTATGTTCCTGCTCTGTCAAGCAGTCTTGGAATTTATATTCCTTTGATTGTTGTTAACTGTATAATTTTAGGAAGAGCTGAAGCGTTTGCGAATAAAAATTCTGTTGGTAAATCAATGTTTGATGGATTAGGTATGGGTCTTGGTTTTACAGCCGCTCTTATTTTAATCTCAGCAGTAAGAGAAATTCTAGGAGCCGGAACATTTGCCGGTATTTCATTGTTTGGCAGCGGATTTCAGCCGGTTTCCATTATGATACTTCCTCCGGGAGCATTCTTGACGCTAGGTTGTCTGCTTTCGGTAATTAATATAATTGTTATGAAAAGGAAAAAGAAAAAAACTGCTCTGAATTCGTCAGATGAAAAGGAGGGCATATAATATGGTTGCAGATTTATTGGTAATCAGTATAGGCGCTATACTTATAAATAATTTTGTATTAGTTCAGTTTTTAGGAATATGTCCTTTCCTAGGAGTGTCAAAAAAGGTTGATACATCTGTTGGTATGGGGTTTGCCGTTGTGTTTGTTATGGCATGCGCGTCAATAATAACATGGTGTGTTCAATATTATTTGTTGGTTCCGTTCCATCTGGAATATTTACAGACGATAGCGTTTATTTTAGTTATAGCTGTGCTTGTGCAGTTTGTTGAGATGTTTTTGAAAAAGTCTATTCCGTCTTTATATAGCTCACTTGGCGTTTATTTGCCGCTTATTACTACAAACTGTGCGGTGCTTGGTGTAGCTATACAAAATATAACTAAGTTCGGCGGAACAGATATGAGTTTTTTGAAGTCGGTGGTTTATGGTGTTTCAGCTGGTATTGGATTCACCATAGCTATTGTATTGTTTGCAGGTGTACGAGAGAGATTAGAAAGTTCAAACGTTCCCAAATTCCTGAAAGGTATGCCGATTACGCTCGTAACGGCGGCGCTTCTTTCGATTGCCTTCCTCGGATTTTCGGGATTAAGTTTCTAAAGGAGGGGAAATAAATGGTTTCAAGTATTCTTATCCCTGTCCTTGTTGTCGGTGGAATGGGATTAATTTTTGGAGTTTTACTTGGTGTTGCTTCAAAAGTATTTGCTGTAAAAGAGGATGAGCGTGTTCCTAAAATTTTAGAGGTTCTGCCGGGAGCAAATTGCGGAGGATGTGGCTTTGCAGGATGTTCGGCTTATGCAACTGCTTTGTGTAAAGGCGGAGTTAAGACCAATATGTGTCCTGTGGGCGGTGACGCTGTTTCCGAAAAGATTTCTGAAATAATGGGTGTTAAGAATGAAGTAAAAGAAAAAATGGTTGCCCGTGTTCTATGTAACGGAAGTCCTGAAAGAGCCGTTCAAAAATATTATTTTGACGGTCCAAGAGATTGTTACAGTGCTTCGCGTCTTGGCGGCGGGGAAAAAATGTGTGCTTACGGATGTTTGGGATTTGGCTTTTGCGTTAAGGTTTGTAAGTTCGGCGCAATGAGCATTAAGGATGGAGTAGCATATGTTGATATAGACAAATGTGTTGCGTGCGGAGCCTGTGCGGAAGAATGTCCAAAAAAGATTATTAAAATACTGCCGCTTAAAAGTAAGTATACTATAACATGTAAGAGTGTTGAAAAAGGAAAAATTACCAGACGAGACTGTGCGGTTGGTTGTATTGGCTGCGGAATTTGTGCAAAATCTTGTCCGAAGGGAGCTATATCAATAAGTGAGCATTTGGCGGTTATTGACCCTAATAAATGTGTTAATTGTGGTATCTGCGCACAAAAATGTCCGCAAAAGGCTATTAATAAAGTTACTCCAGCTGGATTGGTTCGTCCTGAACCAAAACCGTCTAAACCTAAATTGACGCCGGAACAAATAGAAGCTTTGAAAGCTAAAAAAGCTGCTGAAAGAAAAGACTTAAATCAGTCTCCCGGCGAAAGTGAAAAGAATATAAAGTCAAAAGTTGTTGATGCAGATACTAAATTCAACGATGTTGTAAAGAATAATATTGATAGAGAAGTAAAAATAAAAAGTGGTGTGCAAATTTCTGATACTCAGGAAATAAATGTTAAAGAATCGAATAGAATATAATCATGGATTTATATTCAGGAGGTATATGTATGATTGATAATAACTGCGCATATTGTGTTGAAGGCGAGTTAGTTGAAAAGTTTGGAATAAAAATATGTGAACTCGAAACTTGTAAGGTATATTTGTTTAAAGAACAAAGTTATAGAGGAAGAGTTATAGCAGCTCATAAAAAACATGTTGGTGATATGACGGAACTTACTCCGGAAGAAAGATGCTCATATTTTGAGGATATAGCAAAAATCTCTTCTGCTCTCAGAAAAATTTTTAATCCTCAAAAAATAAATTATGGGGCATATGGGGATACCGGAAGCCATTTGCATTTTCATCTGGTTCCAAAGTATAAAGATGAATACGAGTGGGGTGGAGTTTTCCTAATGAATCCTGATCGTGTGTATCTTGACGATGCTGAATATGCAGATATGATAAATGAAATAAGAGAAGCACTAAAAGAAGAGGATGCAGGTTAAATAAAATGCAATTAAGCAGGGTCTTGTTTGACTCTGCTTAATTTAGACTCGGAGGTGTGTTTATGCTTTCAAAAATTCTCTCAAAAGAACAGTGCGCTGACTGCGGTTTTTGTTGTGTTTTCAGAAGAACCAGTATTTGGGAAACTCCTCTTTTTTCAAAGTCAGTTATTGAAAAACTCAAAACAAAATATCAAGATTCTGAATTTGTTCGCGTAGGTGATTTATATACTATAGATTTAAGCAAAGAGTATAAAACTGATTCTGATGATGAGGAAGTAGCTTGTTTTTTTCTTGACAAAAAAAGTGGCTGTATGCTTAATGATGATGAAAAGCCTCTGGACTGTAAAATATGGCCTCTTAGAATAATGAAGAATGCTGAACATTTAGTTATTGCTTTGACCCCAACTTGCAAGGAGATTAATAAATTGCCTGTTGAAACAGTTAAAGAGTTTGTCCAGTCGGGGATTGGTGAATATATTAGAGATAAAGCCATGAAAATGCCAGATATTATAAAGGAATATAGAAGTGATTTTCCGGTAATTTCTGATTAGTATACAAATGAAAGGTGATTTAATGCCAAGTTTAGAATTTAAGAGGATTGAACTTTCAGATAAAGAAATAGTTAATAATTTTTTAAATAAAACGAATTCGAATTCATGTCAAATGACATTCGCAAACTTGTTTTGTCTTCGTGAAAAATATAATACTGAAATATGTGTTCAGGATAATGTTTTATTTATTCGTCAGAAGAATAGAAATTTTGGCGGCGAAAATAATCAAATTGCATATTTTGTTCCGATACCGATAGAAACCGGAAATCTTGAGTCTGCCATAAATTTAATTATTGAGATATCGAGGAAAGAAGGGCATAGACCTTATTTTTTTGCTGTGACCGATGATACGAAAGATGAACTTGAAAAATTAGACAAGTTTGAGTTTTGTATAGAGGAGCAGGAAGATTGGGCAGAGTATATTTATAAAAGTGAAAAACTTGTTGATTTTTCTTCTTCAGACCTTTCAAAACAGCGTAGGGCAGTAAATCGTTTTTGGAATCTCTATGGAGAGGAAACCAGGATTGAAAGAATCAGCGAAAGTAATATAAAACAATTATTAAAGTATCAAAGCAAATGGCTTAAAGAAAACATAGAGAGAAATATGGATTCTGATTCTTTAATAAAAGAAAATGTTTCTATATGCAACGCGCTTGAAAATTTTAATGAGTTAGACCTTGAAGGAATTATAATATTTGTTGGTAAATCAATCAGAGGCTATGGATACGGGACAATTTTGCCCGGAGGGGCTTTTGATATTATAGCACAGAAAGGGGATATAAGTTATCAGCAGATTTATAAGGTAGTATTGCAGGAGCATGTTAAGACCTATTATGAAAGAGCTGAATTGACTAATATGGAGGAAGATATAGGTCTTATAGGTTTAAGACGTTCAAAAACCAGGTATAGAC
>ENA-ORNG01002830-ORNG01002830.1-human-gut-metagenome-genome-assembly--contig:-NODE-2830-length-10100-cov-2.348731_pt1 | contig 10100 bp, 5 predicted proteins | sample MGYA00242113_ERZ509018 | MGnify/ENA primary metagenome ERZ509018 (study PRJEB26280, sample SAMEA2338711) | human gut metagenome | biome: human gut; feature: human-associated habitat; material: faeces... | reverse complement strand
ATCCTGCTCTGCCTTTTTCAGCAGCCGATCTGATCTCAGAAAAGCGCTGACAGCGTAATAACTTTCACTGTCCAGATTTTCTTTGTACCGTCGGCAGCCATTACGCTGTATTTATGCTCCCGGGTCCAATCGGCAGGAACACCGAATTTGGGTGAACCGTCCAATGGGGTGACGCGGGCGGCGGTAGATACATTGACGTAAACCACGAGGTTACTCAATGACACTTTAGCGCGTTCGGCCTCTGTGAATTTGCCCCCTGCGGCAGGGATTGTAAATACGGCAGTGGCTACACCGTGCTCCGAGTCGATATTGTTTGTACGGTCCAGCTCTTTTTCGGCTACAATGTTTTCTCCCGTGATGGCATCCTTATCACCGGAGTAGAAGCGGTGATAAGCACCTACTTTGGTTATTTCCGCCTCTTCGTAGGCGGGCAGATCTTCTTTACTGCAAGAACTGATGATGGGAACACACATCAGCAGCAGTAACATAAACCATTTAGTATCTGATAATTTGATTCTCTTCATATTATTTTCTTCTTAATTTATTTAATGAATGAACTGTTAGGTTTACCATCCCGGGTTCTGGTCGCTGTCATTGATGGCGGAGTTGGCATTGATGATGCTTTGTGTGATCGGGAACAGGTAGCGTTTCTTGGAGAATGTACGGTCGGCATTGGTATATCCTACAGTACCTACAAACATGCGATGTCTGTCTTGGCTGATCTCAACAAAGGTGGCCGGTGAACTCAATTCCGGAATGATGTCTCCTGCGGGTTTCCCGTGATTGGCTTCGCCGCCGTACATGCCCCAGCGTAACAGACTCCAGTAGTAATCGCCTTCCAGAGCCAGATCTACGTGACGTTCAATCTTATAATCGTGCCATGCGTCGGCCAGTGAAGTGGCGATGGAAGGAGGCAGATTGCCGTGAGTGGTACGTGTCCGGTTGAATGTGGCTACCGCACTGCTCACTTTGGAGGCATCGTATTGGGCAAGTCCGAGTAAGGCTTCGGCCTTATTCAACAATGCACGTCCATAGCGGAAGATGACATAATGGTAGTCGGTCGGATTGTTCCAGAAGATGCGTTCGGCATTGACATAGATATATTTGCGCCAGATGTAGTTCGTTATGGGGATGTATCCGTTGCCCGGTGTCTTACCGTCTACGGCTGTCCTATGCAGGTTTCCGCCCTTATGAAGAGTGATCAGCTCATTGTAGAACATGCACGAATCATACTGGATGGAGTGATAGAAGCGTTGGTCACGGTTCTTGTACATAAAGTCATTGATCTGCACGTCCGGAGCGTTGCTGTTTGTCTGATATGCCAGGCTGTTGTCATCCAGCTCCTTGGCATCTACAGCCATGTCGGCTACGTCGGCATTGGATAATGGTGTCGTGTTGTTCACGAACTGGGTCGACTCATTCCATTTCACTCCTTGGTTGGTAATCTGGTCTATTACTAAATAATCGTCCACCAGATTCTGGGAAGGTGAGTGTTCCAGCCAGCATTCAAACACCAGGTCCTGATTGAAGAACGGACGTCCTCCGTAGTCTTCCAGGCGTTTGTTGCTCTGGTTGGGAAGCATCTCCTGCATAAGTGTACCTGCACCGTTGGTGTTATCCTTGCTGTAATATTGTGCCAGAATGATTTCGGGAGATGTCCTGGCACCATCCTGGTTGAACATACTGCCGTAATTGCTGTCCAGTGTGTATCCTTGTATACCGTCTACTGCAGCTACGGCCTGTTCGAAGAGTGACTTCTTGCGGGTGTCGTCTGTGCTGTAGGCAGCAGCTGTCAGGCATACTTCTGATTTCAGCGCACGGGCTGCATTGGCATTGATACGCCCTTGCAGGGAGGTTTCGGGTAGTCCTGCGATGGCATCATCTATATCTTTCAGGATCAGGTCGTACGTTTTGTCGATAGATTCTGTGAGCGGTAAGTTGAATTCATCCGTTTCAGCCAATACATGGTCTACCCAGATCACACGTCCGCAATGCTTGGCAATATAATAATAGGTCATTGCACGCAGCATCTTTCCTTCGGCTACCAATGCTTTTTTATCTGCATCGGACAAACCTGTAGATGCTTGCGATTTTTCGATGATCAGGTTACATCGGCGGATGGTGCCGAACTGGTTGAATCCCCATGACCAGTCACGGTTCATAAGATCTCTGGCTTCATTCGGGCAGTTCTGGCGCATGACCGAATTCAAGGTCCATTGCTCCTCCGTGCGGATATCGTGATAGAAGGGGAGGACATTGTTGTAGGTTTGCAATACAAAAGCGTCCGCTGTCGATTTTAGGCTCCAGACGAGGTCTTCCGAATAAGATTCCATAGGCTTCGTATCCAGGAAGTGTTCACAGCTCTGGAGTGTCAGTGCTGCGCAAAAGAGCGCAGGAGTGATGTATTTTATGAATTTCATATATTGTCTTCTTTTTAAGTTCATACTATTTAGAATCCTACGTTGACACTGATGGAGTATACTCTTGAAACCGGATAGGTGTAGAGGTTGCCGTCGCCGATTTCCGGGTCGATGTCGAACTTATTCGCTTTGCTGAAAGTCAGTAAGTTATAACCATTCAGAGAAACGTTGCATTTATTCATCCATGCCACTCTTTTGAGTAGTTTATGTTTGAAGTCGTAGCCGATGGATAATGTCTTCAGGCGAAGATAGCCTGTGTTGATCAGCCAGAAGTCTGAGCTTCCGTAGTTGTTACTGCCGTTGTAGCTTGCCGTACTTCTCAAACGTGGATAGCGGGCTCCCGTATTATTCGGAGTCCATACATCGGTCTGGAAGTCATAGATAACAGGAGGATAACCGCTGCCGCTTTGGCTTCCCTGAATCATACCGCCCATATAAAGGTCGGCCGGAGTAGCTCCCTGCCACAGCATGTTCATGAACCAGCCTTTGTAGTTCAAGTCGGCACTGAAGCCGTATTGGCCGCGGGGCATACTGTTTTTGCCGATGCGGTGCTGGTCGGAACCGTCAATGATACCGTCGCCGTTGAAGTCATTGTATTTCAGGTCGCCTGCACCTAAGTTGACGGAACTCTGACGTTTGGGTGAGTTCATGATGTCTTCCTGATTCTGATAATAGCCCAGGCAGTCGTATCCGATACCCCAATATCCTTTGGCTTGTGTAGTACGTTTGTATGGGTTCTTGGTATCGGTTTCCGCTTCGTTCGGATTGATGTTCCAGTATTGGTCGAAGTAGGTGAAGTTGCCCGAAAGTGTGTATTCAAAATCACCTCTTTTCTCTTTCCATTGCAGGATGAACTCGGCACCTTGGCGGATGAACTCGCCATTTGACTTTACTTGGGGTAATGCGATACCCAACGGGTCGGTATAAGCTACTGCCGACGGAGAGGTCAGATAACCTTTGGTGCTCTTGCGGAAATAGTCTACAGAACCCGAAAGACGGTTGTTGAGCGATCCGAAATCGAATCCGATGTTAAAGTCGCGGGTAGTATACCAGGTAATGTCTTTGCTGACCAAGGCACCTTCGGAAAATCCCGGATACCAACTTCCGTTAAGCAGGTAGCCACGGTCGTTCAGTCCGTATGATTGCAGGTAAGCATAGCGTCCGATGGCGTCTGAACCGATCTCGCCATAAGAAGCTCTTACCTTGAACTGGTCGAAGATATGACGGTCTTTTAATGTCTGCCAGAAGCTTTCTTCCGAAATGACCCATGCAAGAGAGCCGGCATAGAATGTTCCCCAGCGTTTACCTCGCGGGAAATTGTCGCTACCGTCGTAACGGAGGCTGGCCTCGGCCACATATTTGCTGGCATAGTCATATTTCAGTCGGGCTACTACACCGGCACGCGCTTCTTCACCTTCCGAAGAACTGTTTTTGGCTGTAGATACAGGACCTGCACCGATCTGGTCTACGTCCAGCAAATATTCTTCGCGGGATAACGAGGCATCGTCTTTAAAGAGTTTATAGGCTTCGATACCGGCTGTGGCGCTGATTGTGTGTACCTGATTGAAAGTACGGTCATAATTGGCAAAGCCTTGTACGGTGTACGATGACCAGTTTGAATAAGACTTGCTCAGTGAAGGTTTGCCGGGATCGTTGGGGTTGCCATCCCAATCGTATGCTAAAGGTGATTTTTTCCAACTTTTTGACTTGTCGTTGTTGATGCGGTAGTTACCCAGTGCTTTCAATCGTAGGCCCGGTACATAAGGTACGCTCCACTCCAGTGCGAGGTTTGCTATGGCACTGAGGTTTTCGTTTTTAGTGTATCCGGCGTCGGGGGAGATCTCCATCAATGGGTTATCCGGTGTGTTGAATATTTGTCCGTTCGGATTGTATGCTATTTCCCAGGGGGCTTTATTCTGGATGTGTCCCCAGGTGTGATAATAGCTGTCTCCCGATTTGGCATTAGGCGATCTTAAGTCCGTTTTGTAAGCTTCGATGCTGGAAGTTACTTTCAAACCTATTTCTTTGAAATCTGCTACGATATTTGTGCGGAAGTTGTAGCGTTTGAAACTGTTTACATCGAACTTATAGAGTGACTTCTGATCGTAGAACCCCAAAGAGGTATATGCTTTTATCTTTTCGCTACCACCGGTGACAGTCAGGGTATGTTGCATTTCCGGTGCGAAGTTCTTCAAACAGAGTTTTTGCCAGTCCGTATTAGGATATCTGCGTGGATCTGATCCGTTGCGGAACAGTTCCAGTTCATCGTCCGTATAGGCCGGTGCCAATCCGTCATTGGTCATACTCATGTTCTTGTAGAAGGCTGCATCGTGGGCATCCAGCTTATTGGGCATATTGGCAGGTTGGCTCCAGTTATAGTTAAAGTTATAATTGACGCTCATTTTCCCTGCTTTGCCTTGCTTGGTTACTATCATTACGATACCGTTGGCGGCACGTGCTCCGTAAACGGCGGTAGAAGCGGCGTCCTTCAGGATTGTGATCTGATCGATGTCTTCAGCATTCAGATTGCGGAAATCCCGCTCTTCGGAAATCACATCGTCTATTACATAAAGCGGAGTGCCCCCTCCACGGATAGAGACACTGGAAAAGTTATTCAGACCGCCTCCGCTGGTTGTGACCAACAGACCGGGAGCACGTCCTGCCAGGCTTTGGGTGATGTTTGCCGTCGGTGCTTTGATAATGTCTTCTGTATTGACACTGGCAATGGCGGCGGTTGTTTTACGTTTAGAAGTCGTACCGTAACCTACTACGATGACTTCATCCAGCGTTTTAGTGTCTTCTTCCATCGTGATGCGTAAATCTTTGGATTTTCCGACAGCGACTTCTAAGGGCTTGTATCCGATGTAGCTGATTTCGAGTACGGCCTTGTTGGGGACATTCGGTATCATAAACTCTCCTTCCATATTGGTGATGGTACCGATAGTGCTTCCTTGTACTTTTACCGAGGCACCGATGATGGCCTCTCCGCTCTCATCGACTATTTTACCTGTTATTTTCTCTGTTTTACTCTGCTGTGTGGCTGTGACAGCATTTTTTTCATAACTGTCTGCTACGGCAATTTGTGATGTCGTGCAGAATAGCAGGAGACTGATACCTGCTATCTTCAAAAAGTTGATTTCTCGAAGGCATGTGTGCTTCGGAAATTGGCAAGTTCTTTTTGTCATACATTAAATTATTCGGTTAAACATAAAATGTGATTTGGAGGATATAGATCAGACTGTCTAATCTACATCGGTTTGAGGGGATTTTTTCAGGTTCTCATAGGCATTAGCTTTTGGTTTATAATATTAAGTCTGTTCAATAACCTTGCTGAACTATGCTGATTGCTATCTGGAAAAAATAGAGCTACATGAGATAGGTTCTTTCAGTACTTTTACCATCTGTATTAGATTGATTATTAATGGTGTACTAAACGGAGTGTAAAACGGTGAAGATGCTTGGTCGAATATTTTAATGCTTCTGAGTGGGAGGTATAATACCTATTTTCTACCTTTTACTTATATATGCATCTGAAATATAGTTGATTATTGTTTATGGGAAGAGTTGTGAACGCTATCCGCATGTTTCTTCTGCCATCTCAGTGCTAACCGGATAAATAAAAATCTTAATTCTATTAAATCTTTATTATATAAATTATGTTGGTATAAAAAAATATAGTAAAAAGTTGCGGGGATATTAACTTCTTATTATCTTTGACCCCATAATAAATACTAATAATTGCAAATGCAATGGTTAACTGGTCCTAAGAGCTATCTGTTGTCTTTTCGTATAATTCCTAAGTACTGAAAGAACTTGGAAAAAATCACAAGCTATTTTGCTAATAATTTGAAAAGGCACGGAAACACAATCGGATTCCCCCATACCCTCTCCAAGGAAGAAATATAAAAATAGAAATATTAGATTGATGGAGTCACCGGTCATGCACTTGAATGTAACTGAAAGTGGAGATGGACGGTGTGACTTTATAGTGTTTCCGATACACCATATTTTACCATCCCATTCTTGTCTCTGATAAAAGCTATAATAAGGAATAACCCAAATGGCACTTAATACCATTTAAAAACAACTTACCCAAGAATACGCTGAACTGCGTAAACTTGGGTAAGATTTTTTAGCTTAGTGAGACCTTAGGATTCGATTTCCTTTTACAGGCCTCACGTAGTAGCGATAAATCGCTTATTGAAAATAACCTATTGAAAAATGTTAGGTTTTTCTTTATCCTTAATTCGGTAATTCCAATGCTGAAGCACCATCCTCAATAGGCCATCCCGGATTCTGATAAATAGGTGAGTTGTTCACATCACCATCAGGAGATGAAAGCATGAAATCACTGAATACGATTGGATACAAGTAGCAAGCCGGTGTCCATGTATATCCATTATACATTGTATTGTTTTTTTCTGTCATTCTGTAAGGGCACAAGTTATTGCCGCTTGCAGCCTGACTTGAAACATTTGCTTGATCACCGGTTGTAATCAACCGACTTTCACCTTTATCGTCTTTATAAAGTTCAGCAGCACCGCCTCCCCACAGGTTGAATCCTTCGATAACATAATTCTTCACTTGGTCGAGCGCACGCCAACGTTTCAAATCCCACATTCGCATGCCATCTGCAATGAACTCACATCTACGTTCACGACGGATATTATACAATGTTTTATCTACCGGCTGACCAGCTGAATAAATAGCCCAGTCATCTTCTTTAGTATAATCAGTAGCAGCAATTGTTTTGTTGAAATCCGGATCTACACCTGCACGTGTACGAATTGCTTTCCAGTAACTTTCTGCGGTAGCATCCAGGTTGCTGTTCTTTTCGTAACAAGCTTCCATGTAATTCAACATAGCTTCTACACCACGGAATACAACACAGCCGTAATCAGACAAGAAGTGAGTATCACCACCGCTTCCCTGAGCTATTTCGTATGACATGGCTTTACGGATGTGGTAACCGGTTACGTTTCTTCCTTCCGGTAATTCCAGGATCTTAGGTACGTTCCATGTCGTCGGATCACTCTCTACCGGCTCTTGTTTCATTTGCAGTCTATCCAACTCCGAAGCCGAGAACAGTCTCAAACGGTAGTCTCTGTTCTGAAACTCTTTATAGATATGGTCATCTCCTTGATATTGGCTGTTCGAAGCATACCATGGCAAACCGTTCTCCATCAGGAACGTCTTGACATATCCCTTTGTAAAACCATAATTACCACCTCCACGAGAAGTGTAATAAGTAGCATTGTGGTTTACACTGAGTGCTTTATCATAAGCTTTCCAGAATACAACTTCTGACAGATCTTCCAGATTTTTAGAATTATACATTTCAAAGAACGGATTCCATCCCGAAGCTGAAGAGGTAGGATTCACCTCTTTACTGTTCACAGTCAATGTGATCTGATCTCCTACTTCTTTGGCAGCAGCCATGGCTTCTGTTAAGAAGAAGTCAATTTCTTGATTGACGTTAATGGTAAAGTCCTTCAAGTAATCTTTTTGTTTTCCCGGCCACGTATCGTCACCCGGCACACGTCCGGTACCTCTATGATATTTCAACCAGGTAGCTTCAGATAAAGCAACTCTTGACTTCACCAGTAATGCTGCGTTACGTGTCAGGCGATTTTTTCCACCTACGGGGCTGTTAGTCATCAGTTCGGCAGCCTTATCCAGGTCGCTAAGGATGAAACGTGCCACTTCGTTGCGTGGGCGACGCTTACTTGCTTCGATAAGATCTTCTTTCTTATCAGATAATACCTTAGTGAGGATAGGGAAGTCTCCAAGATTCTGTAGCTTGCTGAAATACTCCCATGCTCTGAGGAAATATATCTCGCCGATATATTGTTTAATGTTCTTTTCAACACCTTCGATTTCTCCTGCTTCCCAACGCGGGATCACGATTTCCAGGAAATAGTTCAGGTTACGGATAGTGCCGAATCCCCATGCGTCATAAGTACCTACACGCCACTGTCCCGGTTCCCAATAAGTCGTATTGGGTGATGCAGTAGCTTGATTGTCAGTGCCATTGTCTGATACGATCGGACCTCCATTATATCCACTATGAATATTGAAACTGTATGCATTGATAGCATAGGCAGCCAATTGACTTTCATTCTTAAGATATGTATCCGGAGTAACCGAATCCAACGGCTCTCTGTCCAGAAAATCTTCGCAAGAGGTCAGTAAAGACGCTCCGGCCAACAGAGATAGAGTTATATATTTGAATGTTATTTTCATAAAAAGTATCAATTAAAAGTTTACGTTAAGACCAACAGACCACACTCTTGCCAAAGGATATGCTTTTCCTGCATCACCGGTGCTACCCAGTACTTCAGGGTCGAATACCCTCATCTTTGTACCTGTCCATAAGTTATCTCCCGAAACATATACACGAAGTGAATTTACAGCAAATTTCTTTGTGATAGTGCTTGGTAAAGTATAACCCAGTTGTAAGTTCTTCAAACGAATATAAGCACCGTTCTGTACGTAACGTGACTGTGTCAGAGTATTCTTTCCACCTTCACTGCTGCCACCGCCAAAGATGACTCTCGGATAATAGGCATCTACATTCGGTCCAAATACACTTTCTGTATCTTCCGGACGGAAATAATCCATGTGGTCTTTGAAAGCAGCAGCCTGCCACATTCCTTGTCCGTTAGCTCCCCAGAAATACGGTCCTCCGACAACAACATCACGCTTGCCTACTCCTTGGAAGAAAGCACTGAAATCGAAACCTTTCCAGGATGCATCTAGTGTCAAACCATATTTAAATCGTAATTGAGTATTGGCTACCACCTTTAAGTCGCCGAGATCATTCAAAGTACCGTCTCCCGAAGAAATTTTACCATCTCCGTTCAGGTCTTTGTACATGATGTCACCGGCAGCCCACTTACTACCTAGCTGGCTTTGTCCTCCATTGGGTAATGAAGCCAGGTGTGCTTCCATTTCCGCATCTGTCTTGGCAATACCTACTGTCTCATATCCCCAAACCAGACCATCCATTCTTCCTGCATACCACTGGTTTCTATTCAGTTCTTCGTTCGGATAGCGTGTTACCTTTCTCTGGTCATCGGAAAGAACGAATTTCACTCCATAATTAAAATCTTTAATACGGTCTCTCCAAGAAACTTCCACTTCAAAACCCCATGCTTTCATATCCGCATTGTTTACCTTAGGAACCGTAGCACCCAGTGTTGCCGGTAATTGTGGAGCCGGACCAATCATATCAAGTGTATTACGAACGAAATAGTCAAATGAACCCGTCAAACGATTGTTGAGTAAACCGAAGTCAAAACCGATATTCCATGAACGAACGGTTTCCCATGTCATTTCAGCACTCACAATGCCCGGTGCAGAAGCTGTATTCGGTTTCTTTCCATTGATCAGCCAACCGCTGTTTTCAACACCTGTAGGCATTGTCTGATAGAAAGGATAGAAAGCAGTTGTGTTACAGTTACCCAATTCACCCCATGAACCTCTGATCTTGAAATTATTCACAATGTGTTCCAGATCTCTCCAGAAGGGTTCGCGAGAAACATTCCAACCGGCAGAGAATGATGGGAAGAAGCCCCAACGTTTGTCTCCGATGAAACGGGAAGATCCGTCATAGCGACCATTGATTTCCAACAAATAACGTTCTTTATAGTTATAGTTGATACGACCGAAGAAACCGGC
>ENA-ORNG01002828-ORNG01002828.1-human-gut-metagenome-genome-assembly--contig:-NODE-2828-length-10104-cov-9.110757_pt1 | contig 10104 bp, 10 predicted proteins | sample MGYA00242113_ERZ509018 | MGnify/ENA primary metagenome ERZ509018 (study PRJEB26280, sample SAMEA2338711) | human gut metagenome | biome: human gut; feature: human-associated habitat; material: faeces... | reverse complement strand
TTCGCTCTCATAGTAACGGATGTTGGCCCGGGGCAGCCCGGTGCGCTCCTCTACCTCTTTGACGGTCATAGAGGCCGACCTCCCTTCCTGTTCTGACCCCATTGTAAGGGGTAAAGAGGGTTGACAGTCAAGGAAAATCATCGATTTTTCAAAAAAGTTTTTCTCCCCCCTTGACAACTGTGTATATCCCATATATACTGTGCATATAGTATATATACACTATGACAAAGAAAGGCAGACCGAGGCGGAGCGCGCCGGACCTATGCGCAGGGCCGACAGCCGGCCGCCCGGTTTACATGGTGCGCCAAATGGATATTATTCTCAGCAATTCCAGCGGAAAACCCATCTATGAGCAGATCACCGACCAGGTGAAGGAGCAGATCATGACCGGAGCCCTGGCGGCGGGGGACGCCCTGCCGTCCATGCGCTTGCTGGCCAAGGAGCTGCGCATCTCGGTGATCACCACCAAGCGGGCCTACGAGGAGCTGGAGCGGGACGGATACATTTACACCGTGGCGGGCAAAGGCTGCTTCGTGTCGGAGCAGGACCTGGAGCTGCAGAAGGAGGCCGGGCTGCGGGAGATCGAGGAGCATCTCCAGGCCGCGGTGGACCTGGGCCGCCAGTGCGGCCTGACGTTAGAGGATTTAGACAACATGCTGCGCGTGTTGAGCGAGGAGGAATAAGGAATATGAACGCCATAGAGATCAAGGGACTGACCAAGCGGTACAAAGACTTCGCCCTGGAGGGCCTGGACCTGACCCTGCCCATGGGCTGCGTCCTGGGCCTGGTGGGGGCCAACGGGGCCGGGAAGAGCACCACCATCCGGCTCATCATGGACGCCATGGAGCGGGACGGCGGTACAGTGGAGGTCCTGGGGGTGGACAACAAGAGCCAGGAGTTCCAGAAGGTGAAGGAGGAGGTCGGCGTGGTGCTGGACGAGACCTGCGTGCCGGAGTTCATCACCGCCAGGCAGCTGGGGAAGATCATGGCCGACACCTACCGAAACTGGGAGCAGGACACCTACGAGCGGTGGCTGGACAAATTCCAGCTCCCCGGGAACAAGAAGTTCAAGGAGTACTCCCGGGGCATGACCATGAAGCTGGGCATTGCCGCCGCTTTGTCCCACAGAGCCCGGCTACTACTCCTGGACGAGGCCACCAGCGGCCTGGACCCCATGGTCCGGGAGGAGCTGCTGGAGGTGTTCGCGGACTTCGCCGCCCAGGACGGCCACGCGGTGCTCATCTCCAGCCACATCGTCAGCGACCTGGAGAAGATCTGCGACTACGTGGCCTTCCTGGAGAAGGGGCGGCTGGTGCTGTGCGAGGAGAAGGACGTGCTGCTGGACCGGTACGGCATTCTCAAGTGCGGCCGGGAGGACCTGAAGCGGGTGGACCCCGCCGCCCTCCACGGGGTGCGCCTGGGCCAGTACGGGGCGGAGGCCCTGGTGGACCGGGACCGGGCGCCCCGGGACATGGTGGTGGACCGGGCCACCCTGGAGGATATCATTCTGCATTTGGCAAAGGAGGAAGAACAATGACCGCTCTGCTGAGAAAGGACCTCTATGTGGCGGACAAACAGATGCGCCTGGTGGTGGTGCTGGCCTTGGTGTTTTCCGTCATCCCTCAAATGGAGACCTTCGGGGCCACCTACGCTCTGGTCCTGGCTTTCCTGCTCCCCATCAGCACCATCACCTACGACGAGAAGTGCCGTTGGGACCGGTACGCCGCCATGCTGCCCTACCGGCCCGGCCAGATCGTGGGGAGCAAGTACGTATTGAGCCTGCTGTCCATGGCCTTCGCCGCGGCGGTGATCCTCCTGGGGCGGGCCGCCCAGGGCCTCATCTCCGGCCAGGCCCCGGACTGGCCCGGCGCTCTGGAACTGATGAGCGCGCTGGCGGCCATGGTCCTCATTATGACGGACCTGGGCATCCCCCTGTCCTACCGCTTCGGGGTGGAGAAGGGACGTGTCGTGCAGATGACGCTGCTCATCGCTACGGCCGCTTTGGTGGGCGGATGGTTCACCATCGCCGGGGAGGAGGAGCTGATGGCTCTGCTGGCATCCCTCATCGCCCTGCCGGCGCCTCTGCTGATCGGGGGCGGCGCGGTGCTGGTGGCGGCGCTGACGGCCCTGTCCTATCGGGCGTCCGTCCGATTTTACCGCAACCGCCGCAGCGGGCTGTACAATTGACACTAGCAAAGGCAGACCCTCTCACAGAAAATATGCAGTAGCTGGCTGCAGAGCCTTAACAGGACGAGGCGGCCCATTCGCAAACGAATGGGCCGCCTCGTTCTATCAATGGACTGCCGTTGTCAGAAGGCGAAAGCGGAAGCTTTCGGCATAAAAAGCGGGAAAACTTCTCCATGAGGAGAGGCATACCGGCAAAAGGTCCCCGATCACGATACGCTTTGGAAGACCGACTGTATATACGTATGCAGAGCCTCCCGGGCCCGCCTGGACACCTGGGCATCCGGTACATAAAGATCAAAGGCGTGGAAGCAGCCGGGATACAGGGTGAAGGTTGTGGGGACCCCATCGGCCGCCAGCTTTTGGACCAGCTCCAAGGTCTCGTCCCGGAACAGATCCAGCGCGCCCACGTAGGTAAAGACCGGCGGCAAACCGTCAAAGTGCTCCCGGCGGGCCGGGGCCGCGTAGGCATCCGCCTCCGGACAGGGCCCGCTCTCCAGTCCATGGAGATAGTACTCCCACGCTCTCGCGTTCTGATCCCGTCCCCACAGGCTGTCGTCCACCACATCCTGGAGGGAGCGGGTATTTCCCCGGTCGTCCAGCATGGGGTACAGCGGAACGAGGGCCGCGGGCATCCGCGATCCCTGGTCCAGCAGCCGCAGCGCGGCGCCCAGCACCATGTTTCCGCCGGCGCTTCCGCCGAAGAAGATGGACCGTTCCAGGTCGACGCCCAGCTCGTCCGCGCCACCGGCACACAGCCACCGCCAGGCCGCGCAGCCGTCCAGCTGCCCGGCCGGCGCCGGAAATTCAGGCGCCAGGCGGTAATCCACATTTACCACCACGCACCGCTCCCGGCGGGCCAGGTCGATGCAGGCGGCGTCATCCTGCTCCGCCGAGCCGATGATGCAGCCTCCGCCGTGGAAGTACACCAGTACCGGCAGCCGCTCCGGCCCTGTTTCCGGACGGCAGACCCGCACAGAGACCGTCTCCCCTTCTCCGAGGCCGGGGATGGTCTTTTCCTCCAGCCGGACCCCGTCCCGCGCCGGACGCTCCGCCCGGGCCGCCATCAGCTCGGCGGCCCGAATGGCGCAGAGCCCGTCATAGGACTCCACCCGGTAAGGGGTGAGCGAGGCGTACACCTCCCTCAGTTCGGGGTCCATCTGCCGCAGCATTTCCGTCCGATCCAGTTTCACCTTGCTCTCCCCCCTACGAACCGCACTTTCTTACTTCGCGGCGGGGTACTCATTGCACAGCAGGCGGTAGGGGGGCTCGTCCTCCTCGATGGTGGGGAAGCGGCCCACCGGGGGATTGAAGCGGTTGTCGGTGTTGTCGTCGTTGCACTGGCTGACCTCGCCGATGACGATGGGGCCGGTGCCCGGCTCCACCTCAAAGTCGTGGTACAGCCGGGGCTGGATGGAGATGCTCATACCGGGCTCCAGGCGCACCTGGGTGCCGGCGGGGACGGTGACGGCGCAGCCGTCCAGGTGGACGGTGACGTCGGAGACCTTGTCGATGGACTCGTCGGGGAGGGAGTTGTACACCCGGATCAGCAGTGTGCCGCCGCAGCGGTTGATGATGTCCTCCATCTTGTTCCAGTGGAAGTGGTTGGGGGAATACTGCCCCTCCTTCAGATAGATGAGCTTTTCGGCGTAGGTCTTGGCGTAGCGGTCCTGCATCTTCAGGTTGCCGTTGCGGAGGGTGATGAGGGAGAAGCCCACCTTGTCAAAGTCCCCCTGGCCGTAGTCGGTGATGTCCCAGCCCAGCATGTTGTCCCGGATCTCATCGTAGTTGTGCCCCTTGCTCTGCCACTCCTCCGGGGTGAAGCGGCAGAAAGGCGGAAGGTTGATCTGGTAGCGCTTCAGGGTGGCTTCCATCTCCTGGAGGGCGCGGTTGATCTCACTGCGTTTCATGTTGGATCTCGCTCCTTTGTCTCAAATAAATTTCTGCGCGGATGGTCCTGAGCACGCCGCCGGTTCCCCAGCGGCCGCCGGGACCGGGCAAACCATATCCGGGCGCGGCCCGCAGACCGCGCCCCTCCGGCAAGCGCACTATTTCTGCAGTTCCTCCAGCTGCTCCCGGGTGCCGTAGAGCTTCGCGGACTCCACCAGGGCGGCCATGTTCTCCGGCTTGGTGTTGGCGCCCAGGGCGCAGCCGGAGCTGAGGATGATCCCCCGGCCCCGGGTCTTCTCGATCAGCTCCCGGACACAGCTACGGACCTTCTCCGGGGTGCCGATGCACATGGGGTCGCTGGGGTCGATGTTGCCCATAAGCACGGTGGCGTCGGGCACCGCCGCCCGGGCCGCGCCCATGTCCACCTTCCAGTCCAGCTCCAAGATCCGGGCGCCCAGCCGGCCCATATCCCCCACGATGGAGGAGGTGTCGCCGCAGATGTGGACGGAGTAGGGCTTCCCCGTGGGAACCAGGGCCTCCACCACCAGCTTCTCATAGGGGTAGGCGAAGGCGCGGTACATATCCGGGGAGATCAGGTCGGAGCTGGCATAGGCGTCCCCCATGCTGGTGGCGTGGGCGCCGGCCTGGAGCTGGGCCTGGGCGAAGCGGATGTGGGCCTGGGTGGTCCACTCCAGCGCGTGGCGGATGACGTCCTCGTCCTCGGTGAGAAGGTCCATCATCAGGTCCTGGGTCCCCCGCAGGAGGCACAGCAGGCTGAAGGGGCCCTGGTCGGCCCGGCCCATGATGAACACCCGGTCGCCTACCGCTTCCACCAGACGCTGGGTGGTCTCCAGCCAGTCGCAGATGCGCCCATCCCGCATAGGGTCCGGAAGCTGGAGGTCGTCGATGTCCCGCAGGTCTGTGAGGACGGGGTTGTGCTCATCCACCGAGGCCACATCCCGGTCCCGGAAGATCACCTTCGCGCCGCAGGCCTCCGCCAGAGTGGCGTCATCCACATCCACGACGCAGCCGTCGTAGCCATATTTCTCCAGGCACGCCAGATGGCTCTGGGCCATTTTCGCGGGGCTGCGGTTGATCTCGCCGATGCTGTAGCCGGCGCTCTTGGCGCTGAACATAAAGCCCTGGGGAATCACGGGAAGACGGTCGGGCATCCGGCCGTCAAGCACTGCCTGCACACGCTGGAGGGAGGTCATCTCTGCCATTTTGCTCGTTCCTTTCTTTTGTGTAATTGTAATATATCAGCCTCATTATAGGAACCTCCCCCCTGGAAAGCAATACAGAATCATACTTCGCACAAAAACGGTATTCCCTCTCCGCCGGGCCGCGTGACCGCCCCCGCCGCGCCTTTCGAATTCCCATATAGGTATAGAAGGCTCCGTGTCCGCTTTTTTGCGGACACGGAGCCTTTCGTCATGTCAAAGCCATTCCAAGGCGAAGGCGCCGTACGGCGCGCGGGGAAGCTCAGGGAGGCGAAGCCCGCCCCGAATCAAATCGAATGTCCCACAGAGCCTTTACGGGTCCTCCCCCCTGTCTGGCGCGCTCTCCTTGTCTCTGTAATCCTCGTTGTCCGGGGACAGGCGGCTGGCCCCCGCCATGGACTGGGGGTACTGGGTCGGGGAAAAGGAGGTGTACCGCCGAAAAACACTGGAGAAGTAGTTGCTGCTGGAGAAGCTCAGCTCCATGGCCACATCGGTGACGCTGTGGCCCTCCAGCAGCAGATTCTTGGCGGCCTCCACCTTGTGGAAGTTGACAAAGTCCCGGGGGCTGGTGCCCACCTCCGCCTTGAATTTCTGCTTGAAGCGGGATTCCGACAGCAGAGCGACCCGGGCCAGCTCCTCCATGGGCAGGTCCTCGGCCAAATGCTGGAAAATATAGTCAATGGTGCGGCCGATGTCCGGGGTAATGAGAAACCGTGTGGTCTCGGCGCACTCCACCACGTGGTAGAGGAAATAGCTCAGCAGGTGGACCCCCTGCTTTCGGCTGATGGGGTCCCCCTTATGAAACGCCTGAAACACCTTGGCCAGCAGCTCCGTGGTCTCCCCGGCCTCCAGCTTGATGACCCGGGCGGGGAGCCGGGAGAGCTGGTCCAGAAGCTCCCGTGCGGCGTCGGGGGCCATGAAGAGGAAGTTGTCGGGGTCCCGGGCCTCCAGCTGGAACCAGTAGAGCTGGTGCACCGACATCGGGATGCCGGCGGTGTCGTGGACCTCGTTGGGCATGGTCACGAACAGGTCGCCGCCGGAGAGAGGGTATGTCCGCCCATCCACAGAGAAGCGCACATTGCCATGGACGAGATATGTAAACTCAAAGCAGTCCCGGTGGTAGTGGGTGTCCAGCGGGGAGATGGCGTGGGCGGTATTGTGGTGGCCATACATCCGCAGGCCGGGGACCTGCAGCGTCTGACCCGTCAGCACCTTCCGCTCCTTGGAGTAGACGGGGGAATCCACCCAGGCGATGGGCTTCTTTTCCATAGGACCGCTCCTTTGGTGAAATCTTCGATTTTGTACTGTGCCTGTTTTTGAATGCGAGGCACAGAAAAAATCAGTACACTACCGAATATAGCAGATTACACAAAAATTTTCAACATTTCAAAATCCGTTTTTCCATATTGATTAAAATTTGAAGATATAGGAGCGTGACAACTATGACGCCGAGAGAGGATTTTATCAAAGCCCTGCGCCGCGAGCCCATCCAGGGACATGTCCCTCATTTTGAACTGGTGATGTTCCTGACCATGGAGGCCATCGGCCGCATCCATCCTCTTCACCGGGACTACTCCCAGTGGTACCAGATGAGCGCCGCCGAGCGCCGCCTCCACCTGGTGGACATGGCCAAGGCCTACATCGAGACTGCGGAAAAGTATCACCACAGCGCCATTTTTGTCCATCCCAACCCCGGCCCCAACGGGGAGATGCCCACCGACATCGACTCCACCCGGGCCATCCTGGAGACCATCCGGGAGCTGTCCGGCGACAAGTACTTCCTGATGATCCACGGCGATCCCACCTACCCCATCCCCACCGGCGACACCATGATGGAGTTCTCCACCATGATGTACGAGGAGCCGGAGAAGATCCACGACGGCACCAAGCGGAACGTGGAGTTCGCCCAGAAGCTGTGCGATGAGATGCACAAGCACCCCGGCCTGCTGGACGGCTGGGCCCTGTGCTCCGACTACTGCTTCAACGTCAACCCCTTCTACAGCCGGGACATGTTCGCCGAATTCGTCCAGCCCTACCTGAAGGAGATCCTGGACTACTACCGGGCCAACGGCTACTACTCCATCAAGCACACCGACGGCAACGTGATGCCCATTCTGGACATGATCGTGGACTGCGGCCCCGACGCCGTCCACTCTCTGGACCCCCAGGGCGGCGTGGACCTGGCGGAGGCCAAGCGGCTCTACGGCGACCGGGTGTGCCTCATCGGCAACGTGAACTGCGGCCTGATGCAGACGGGCACCGAGGAGGAGCTCATCGAGGACGTCCGCCGGGCGCTGCGCCAGGGAATGCCCGGCTACGGCTACATCTTCTCCACCTCCAACTGCGCCTTCACCGGCCTGGAGCTGAAGCGGTATGAGCTGATGAACAAGATCTGGTGGGAAGAGGGCATCTATCAATGACCGGCCGGGAGAGAGTCCTGAACACCCTGGCCTTCCGGGGCAGCGACCGCATCCCTCTGGACATCTGGGTCCTGCCCGCGGCCCGTCTGGCCCACGGCAAGGCCTTCGAGGAGCTGCAGGCCCGCTACGCGGACCGGGTGGACATCGCCTCCTTTGTGGGCCCCTTCGACCACGGCTTTACGCCGGAGTACTACGAGGTCGGCACCTATACGGACCCCTGGGGCAGCCGCTGGACCAACATCCAGGCCGGCGTGGTGGGTGAAGTGAAGCACCCCGTTTTCGCGGATTACGAGGCCATGAAGGGGTATACGCCCCCCACGGCGCAGTTCCTCCGGGAGTGGGAGAGCAACAAGCCCGCTCTGGAGGAGAAGATCGCCGCCGCCCGGAGAGCCGGGAAATTCATCATCGGCGGCTGGGTCAGCGTGTTCGAGCGGTTCCAGTTCCTGCGGGGAACCGAGGACCTCTACTGCGACATCGCCCTGGAGGAGCCGGAGATGTTCGCCATGATGGACATGGTGATGGATTTCCTCCGGGTCTACGTGGACGCCTGGCTGACCATGGATGTGGACGCCGTGCCCTTCGGCGACGACTGGGGGACCCAGCGGAGCCTGCTGATCTCCCCCGACGCCTGGGTCAAGCTGTTCAAGCCCCTGTACCAGGAGCTGTTCGACCGCATTCACGCCGCCGGGAAGAAGGTCTTCTTCCACAGCGACGGCTACATATTCGACCTCTATCCCCACTTCATTGAGATGGGGGTGGACGCCATCAATTCCCAGCTGTGGTGCATGGGCGTGGAGAAGGTGGCCAGGGAGTTCGCCGGAAAGATCACCTTCTGGGGTGAGATCAGCCGCCAGAACACCCTGCCCCACGGCACGCCGGAGGACGTAAAGCAGGCGGCCCGGACCATGATCCAGGCCCTGCGGGTCAACGGCGGCGGGCTCATCGGGGAGAGCGAGATCAACCGAGACGTGCCCCTTGCCAACGTGGAGGCGTTCTACACCGCCTGGGACGAATAAGGAGTTACATAAGCCATGAGAGAGTTTCAGCCGGATTACACCAATATGGTGAAGGCCGCGAGGAATATCGAGGTCAAGCGCTTTCCCCTTTACGAGCACAAGGTGGACCCCAAGGTCATGGAGGAGATCACCGGCGTGACCTTCGCCGACCTGTACAACGGGGACGACCGGGACATGGACGAGTTTTTCCGCAACTACTGCGGCTTTTTCCGGGACATGGGGTACGACACCGTCTCCTTCGAGGAGCTCATCGGCCCCGCCATGCCGGGCAGCGGCGCCCTGGGCGAGCACGTGAAGGGCGTCATCCAGACCCGGGAGGACTTTGAGAAGTACCCCTGGGACGGGATCTGCGACACCTACTTCCAGATGTACCGCCGCTCCTTCGAGGCCCTGCGCCGGAACATGCCGGAGGGCATGAAGGCCATCGGCGGCGTGGGCTACGGCATCTTCGAGTGTGTTCAGGACCTGGTGGGCTACGAGGATCTGTGCTACATGCGGGCCGACGACGAGGAGTTGTACCACGACATGTTCTTCAAGATCGGCGAGAGCAACCTGAAGATCTGGAAGCGGTTCCTCCAGGAGTACGGCGACATCTACTGCGTCTGCCGCTTCGGCGACGACCTGGGCTTCAAGTCCACCACCCTGCTGCCTCCCGGCGACATCCGGGAGCTGATCATCCCCCAATATAAGCCCATCATCCAGGCGGTCCACGACGCGGGGAAGCCCTTCCTGCTCCACTCCTGCGGCTGCATCTTCGACGTGATGGACGACATCATCGCCGCGGGGATCGACGCCAAGCACTCCAACGAGGACCAGATCGCCCCCTTCTCCTACTGGGTGGAGAAGTACGGCGACCGCATCGGCAACTTCGGCGGCATCGACACCGACGCCGTGTGCCGGCTGGACAGCGACGCCATGTTCGACTACATACAGGATGTTGTCAGCAAGTCTGTGGGCCACGGCGGCTTTGCCTTCGGCTCCGGCAACTCCATCCCCGACTATGTGCCCGCTGAGGGCTACCGCTCTATGAACCAGTCCATCCGCAAAATCCGCGGCGACTTTGACGCATAAGCATCCCTCTGTGCCTTGCAGCGCGATGCTGTTAGGAATATTTTTCAGGATTACTTAGGAGGTAAGGAAATGAAAAAGGCAAAAAAACTGCTCGCTCTGGCCCTTGCAATGTCCATGACGGTCGGCCTGGCCGCCTGCAGCAGCGGCGGCACCGACACCCCCAGCGGAGAGTCCACGGCTCCGGTCGGGACCGAGACCGAGACCCCGGCCGCCGGCGGGGAGGGCAACAAGCTCATCGCCGGCATCGTCTTCCAGGAGGATCAGTTCTTCAAGCTGCTGTCCGCCGGCTATCAGGCCGCCGCC
>ENA-ORNG01002821-ORNG01002821.1-human-gut-metagenome-genome-assembly--contig:-NODE-2821-length-10111-cov-3.390811_pt1 | contig 10111 bp, 8 predicted proteins | sample MGYA00242113_ERZ509018 | MGnify/ENA primary metagenome ERZ509018 (study PRJEB26280, sample SAMEA2338711) | human gut metagenome | biome: human gut; feature: human-associated habitat; material: faeces... | reverse complement strand
CTTCCAGTTCTTCCTCCGACGGTAATATAGGTTTCCGGGTAATGACCTTCCCAAGAGACTTTTTACCGCACACACAGGTCGGAAAGCTCGGCGGACATTCACACGGATTCTCGCATTTGCGAAAAATATTTTTCACGATCCGATCCTCCAGAGAATGAAAGGTAATAATACAGATTCTGCCCTTTGGAGCAAGCAATTCTATCATCTCATTCAAATGCCCTTTCAAAACCTCCAGCTCCTGATTTAATTCAATCCGAATCGCCTGAAAAGTCCGTTTGGCCGGATGACCGCCCACGGCCCGAAACTTCATCGGTATGGCCGCTTTGATAATCTCCGTCAGTTCATCCGTCGTCTCCACAGGGCCATTCTGCCTGGCCCGAACAATGTGTTTTGCAATATTTTTTGCAAATTTATCTTCTCCGTAATCCCGGATCATCCGGTATAATTCCATCTCGCTATAGCCATTAACAATATCTCTGGCCGTCTTATCCTGGCGCTGGTCCATACGCATGTCCAGCGGTGCATTCTCTCTATAAGAAAATCCTCTCTCCGCCGTATCCAACTGATAGGAAGACACTCCCAAGTCTAAAACAATACCATTGACCGTAGAAATACCAAGTTCCTTTAACACTTGCTTCATGTCACTATAATTGCTTCTCACAATCGTGACTTTATCTTCAAAAGGCTTTAACCGATCGCCCGCCGCCTGAATGGCCGCTGCATCCTGGTCAATACCTATGAAATGTCCTTTTTCACTAAGCCGGCTGCACACCTGAAAAGCATGTCCACCGCCTCCAAGCGTACCATCGACATAAATGCCATCTGGCACAATGTTTAAATTCTCAATGGTTTCCTCCAGCAAAACAGATTGGTGCTTAAAATCCAATCAGACCACCTCTTTCTTTTGCTGTTATAAAGAAATTCCGATGTCTTCCATATGCTGGGCAATATCATCCATATCGTCCACATCCACATCATTAATTTCTTCCCACTTGTCTTTACTCCAAATCTCAATTCGATTTGACACGCCGACTAACACGGCTTCTTTCTCAAGTTTAGCAAATTCCCTTAAATTGGCCGGAATTAAAATACGGCCCTGCTTATCAATTTCACATTCTGAGGCTCCGGCCAGAAAAAATCGGCTGAACTTACGGGCATCTTTATTCGTCATCGGAAGCTCATGAATCTTCTGCGTAAAACATTCCCACTCTTCCTGTGGGTACACAGACAAACAGCCATCCAGCCCCTTCGTCAGAAAAAATCTTTCACCCAGAGATTCTCTCAGCTTTGAAGGAACTATCAGTCTGCCCTTTGCATCCAATGTATGATTATATTCACCAATAAACATACAAACCACCCGCTTCTACCATTTGATGTCTGGCGAAACCATTTTTCACCACTTTGTTTCACTTTCTCCCACTTGTATTTTTATTCTATATTATTTGGTTTGATATAGCAATACCAATTTTAGTTTTTTCAAAAAAAATTCATTCTTTTTTTATATATGAATTTTGCTGATTTTATGATAGAATGGGTGAGAATGTGAAAAAAAGCGGCCTTTTTTCACCGCTTTTATATAAGAAAGGACGTATGAATATGAAATTAGGTATTGTCGGTCTGCCAAATGTGGGGAAAAGCACCCTTTTTAATTCATTGACAAAAGCCGGCGCAGAATCTGCCAACTATCCATTCTGCACAATTGATCCGAATGTGGGAATTGTTTCCGTACCGGACCATCGTCTGGACGTACTGGCCGACCTTTATGATTCGGCGAAAATTGTTCCGGCAGTCATTGAATTTGTTGATATTGCCGGTCTTGTAAAAGGCGCTTCCAAGGGCGAAGGTCTGGGAAATCAGTTTCTCTCCAATATCCGTGAAGTCGATGCCATCGTCCATGTTGTCCGCTGTTTCGAAAATGATAATATCGTTCATGTGGACGGAAGCATCAACCCTCTGAGAGATATCGAAACCATTAACCTGGAATTGATTTTTTCGGATATAGAAATCATGGAACGCCGCTATGCCAAAGTAAGCAAAGGCGCCCGCAATGATAAAACCCTCGCCAAAGAAGCCGACCTGGTAAAACGGGTGATCGCCCATCTGGAGGATGGTAAAATGGCCCGTTCCCTCGAAGTTGACGACGAAGAAGACCAGGCTCTGCTGCAAAGCTTTAATCTTCTTACAGCAAAACCGGTCATTTACGCCGCCAATGTTTCCGAGGACGAGCTGGCCGACGATGCCGCAGGCAATGATTTTGTAAATTCTGTTCGTGAATATGCTGCTTCTGAAGGTTCCGAAGTTTTTGTCATCTGCGCTCAGATCGAACAGGAAATCGCCGAACTGGATGACGATGAAAAGAAAATGTTTCTTGAAGATTTGGGACTTTCTGAATCCGGTTTGGAAAAGCTTATTAAAGCCAGCTATCGTCTGTTAGGTCTGATCAGTTATCTGACGGCCGGCCCGACCGAGTCCCGTGCATGGACCATCAAAAAAGGAACAAAGGCGCCTCAGGCCGCCGGAAAGATTCACTCAGATTTTGAACGGGGATTTATCAAAGCCGAAGTGGTCAGCTATGATGATCTGATGGCCTGCGGAACCTATAATGCCGCCAAAGAAAAAGGACTTGTCCGTATGGAAGGTAAGGAATACGTAGTCAAAGACGGAGACATTGTCCTTTTCCGATTCAATGTCTGAAAATATACGCCAAACCGTTTTGTCAAAAAAAGCTTTCTCTCAGTATAGGGAAAGCTTTTTTTATTATTTTAGTCTCTGGACAAGATCAGCCAGGCCAACCCTTCCTCAATAGTAATCTGGCCCTCTTCGGCAATAAGTTCATTGCTCACGCAGAGGCTTTCGCCAAAATGGGTACTGGCCCGGTCCAAGGGATACTTAAACCCTTCCAAAGTGATTCCGGACAAATCCATGGTCGCCGGAATAAGGGACATATACTTACCGAAAATGCCGTCGCTTTTTAAGCGATAAGCGCCTCGAATCATCTGAATCTGGTTGTTTTTATCAATCAACACGCCCTGCACGCCGGCTTCCATGACGCTTTTAAGCATTTGAAGATTTGCCAGCACATGGTCCAGTCGGCTCCCCGTGCCGCCGAGAATATGCAAAACTTTCTCTCCGCCCCGGTCCCCTTCTGTTTTGAACAGGTCAAGCGCCAGCTTGACGGCGATATCAGTGTCTGTATAATCCTTTTCCGGAATAAACTGGTGTACGCAGATATCCTCCCGGTCAATATATTTTTCCAGAATCTTTCCGTCGATCGTATCAAAATCGCCGACGAGATGTGTCATGGCGATTCCCGCCCTGTCGGCAAAGGCTAATCCGCCGTCCACTGCAATCACTTCATCATATTTATACTTTTTTAAAAAAGAGAAGGCAAAATCGTCGTCGATATTGCCTCCTGTAATTATCAATACTTTCATTCGTATTTTTTAAATACCTCCAGAAATCCTTTCACATTATCTTCCACGGAACCTTTGTAGACTGCCGAACCAGCCACAAAGATATTAGCTCCGGCCTGAATGAGCATTTCCACATTATCCAGGGTCACGCCACCGTCCACTTCGATGTCCACATCCAGATTCCTTTCCGAGATCATCCGGCGCAGACGCCGTACCTTATCCGTCACCGTATCAATATATTTCTGGCCGCCAAAGCCAGGATTGACGCTCATAAGAAGTACCATATCTACCTCGCTCAGTATTTCTTCGGCCGCAGAAAGGGATGTGGCCGGATTTAAAACCACACCGGCTTTGACACCATAGCTTTTAATGACCTGTATCGTCCGGTGAAGATGTTTGCAGGCCTCCACATGAACGGTGATCATATCCGCTCCCGCGTCCACAAATTCTTTAATAAACCGGACCGGCTCATCAATCATCAGATGAACGTCAAATACCTTGTCCGTTATCGGACGGAGTGACTTGATGACCGGTATTCCAAAGGAAATATTCGGTACAAACTGTCCGTCCATAACATCTATATGAATATACTCGGCGCCGGCCGAAGACGTTTTTACCACATCCTGTCCCAGATTGGCAAAATCTGCAGATAAAATCGACGGTGATAAAATCAACATCGTCAATACCTCCTTTGTGCTTTCAACTCCTGATACATCTGGACATAGCTGTCATAACGTATCTGACTGATCTTTCCTTCCGTAAGGGCTTGTTTTACACCGCAGTCCGGTTCATTCAGATGATTACACCCGGCAAAACGGCACTCTGCCTCATAGGGTGAAAATTCAGGAAAATAAAACTTTAATGTATCATCTGTAAAATCATTTAAATAGAGAGAGCTAAATCCCGGCGTATCAAAGAGATAAGTTTCTTCCCCCAGATAAAACAGCTCCGAATGGCGGGTCGTATGTCTGCCCCGCTTAATTTTCTCACTGACGTCCCCGGTTTCCATCGCCGCCTCCGGCAGCAGCCAGTTCATCAATGATGACTTTCCTACGCCGGAAGGACCGGCCAGAGCCGTCGTCTTTCCCTGAAGCAGAGCCTCCAGAGCTTCCAGGCCCCAGGTCTCCTTCACGCTGACAAAAAGCGTCGGATAACCACAGGCGCTATAAATTCGCTCCAACTCTTCCTGCTTCGGCACATCGGCCAAATCACATTTATTAAAACCGATAATCGCCGGAATATGTTTATACGCCATCTGAAGCAAAAAACGATCTAAAAGTCCCAGATTCGGTTCCGGCTGGGCTGCGGCAAAAAACACCAACGCCTGGTCAATATTTGCCACTGCCGGCCGGAGCAATTCATTTTTCCGGGGTAGTATCTCCCGAATATTTCCTTTTTTATCCGTCTCACTGAGAACATCAATTTCCACATTGTCGCCCACCAGAGGTTTCACCTTCCGGTTTCGAAAAACGCCCTTCGCCTTACACTCGTAAATTCCCTGATGTTCGACATGGACATAATAGAATCCTCCGATTCCTTTAATAATCTTCCCCTGCATAAATGCCCCAATCAATCAAAATAAATGTCATAGGAAGCATAAATCATTCCTTCCAGCATGGCCTGAACCTTCGCAGACGTTCCGGCCTCACCGCTCACTGTTGTGGACCATCCGGATTCATAGGCATCCGCCGAACTGCAGTAAGCCGTATAAACCGTTTCATATGAACCGTCCGAATAAAGGATATTAACCGTTACAGTCCCTGAACTCAATGCGGCCTGAGTGCCGATATCATGACCAAAAGGATTGTCTGACGGCATATACACAGTCGCACTTCCCATCTTAGGCTCCGTCTCCTCAGGTCCCATACTTACAACAAGATCCACATAGGTTCCCCTGTCTACCTGAGAATTGGCATCCAGGCCCTGGCGGATAATATAGCCCTCCGCTATATTGCTGCTGTTTTCATAGGAAACGCTGCCCACATTCAAGCCTGCCTGGGATAACGCATAGACCGCATCATCATACGACTTATTCACCACATACGGCATCGTCGTTTTTTCTTTACCCTTGCTTACCGTTAGCGTTACCGTTGTTCCAAGCTTCACCGTTTCTCCGGCCGCCGGCGACGAACTGATTACCCGATTCTCCTCAATGGTATCATCATATTCATTATTGACAGTCACCTTCAGACCCATACCTTCCAGCTGAGATTTCGCCTGTTCCAAAGACACGTCAACCACATTTGGCATCTTGACAGATTCATTACCCTTGCTGACAAATAAGGTAATCGTCGTTCCCTTATCCACCCGCGCTCCCGCTTCCGGTGTCGAACTGATAACGATGCCTTTTTCCGTCGATTCATCCTCTCTCTCCTGGATTCTATAATCAAGGCCTGCTTCTTCGAGCAGCCCTATCGCTTCATCCTGAGTGGAACCGGCCACTGTCGGAACCTTAACTGTACTGCTCTCTGTACTGATATTCGTTGATGTTTCTTTATTGTCACCTCCCAGGCTAAAGCCGCCAAAAAGGCCGCTGGCCCGTCCAATAATAAAGAAAATCACAATGACAATAATCACAGCGCCGACAACACCAAAAATCATCATCGTTTTATCCAGCGCCGGATTTACATCATCCTCATCGTCGTCTTCTTCCACAACTGGCACCGTTTTTTTCGGCTTCGGCTTCTTGCGTTCATGGTGATTGTCATACTCTTCATATTCTTTACGTTCTTCTTCCAGCTGACGTCGCCGCCGTTCTTCCGGTGTCAGACGCTCCACCCGTTTTCCGTTTTCTTTATTTTTATTCAAAGAAGCATTTCGAAGCTTCTCCACATCCTCTTCATTCATAACAACCGTTGTGCTGTCACTGACTCCGCCCATGGCCGCAGTTCCAATAACGACATAGTTTCCATCCGGTTCTGCCAGCGCCCGCCGCAAATCCATGATTAGCTCTTTTGCAGAGCTATAACGCAAATCCGGTTTTTTCTGTGTACATTTGAGGATAATTCGTTCCACACTTCGCGGAATGTCCGGATTCAACTGACTCGGCGGCGTCATATTCCCCTGAATATGCTGCAGCGCCACAGACACATTATTCTCTCCATCATAAGGCACCCGCCCGGTCACCATCTCGTATATGGTAATACCGAGAGAATAAATATCACTCTTCTCGTCACTGTAACCGCCCCGGGCCTGTTCCGGTGAAATATAGTGAACAGAACCGGCCGCATTGGTCGTCACTGTGGTCGAATCTGCCGCTTTTGCAATACCAAAGTCAGTAACCTTCACCTTGCCGTCTCTGGACATAATAACATTCTGTGGTTTTATATCTCGATGAATAATCCGGTTGGCATGGGCCGCCCCCATACCGGAAGCAATCTGAACGGAAATATTCAAAACCTCTCGGATATCGAGCTTTCCTTTTCTTTCAATATAATGTTTCAGGGTAATCCCCTGAACCAGCTCCATAACAATATAATAGATTCCATTTTCCTCACCAACATCATAGACGTTGACAATATTCGGATGGGATAACCCGGCAGCAGACTGTGCCTCCACCCGGAATTTTTTAACAAAAGTCGCATCTGCGCTAAATTCCGGTTTTAATACTTTAACCGCAACAAACCGGTTTAATTTCTGATCTTTGGCTTTATACACATTCGACATGCCGCCGGCGCCGATTCTGCCGACAATCTCATATCTTCCCGCCAAAATAGTCCCTGGTGTTAACATCTATTCACCTCCACATCAAAAGGGTCAATAACAATGACTGCAATATTATCCAATCCGCCATTATGTTTTGCTTCATCAATTAATTCATCGACCACATCGCCAATGTATGTATTTTTTACAATATCAAACAATATATCATCCTCAACCATATTTGAAAGTCCGTCGGAACACATGAGAATCTGGTCGCCCTGTTCAAGATCCACCTCGAAAAAATCAACCTTCGCATTCTCCGCCGCTCCCACAGCTCTTGTAATAATATTTTTATCCGGATGGTTCCTAGCCTGCTCCTTTGTCAGCTCCCCTGCCCGGACGAGGGTTGCAACAAAGGAATGATCCTCTGTCACCTGGTTAATTTCTTTATCCAGAAGATAGAGTCGGCTGTCTCCGATATTTCCGACAAAAAGCTGCTCATCCTCAATATAGGCCACAACCATCGTTGTACCCATGCCTCTCAAGGATTCATCCTCCGTCGCCTTCTCAATCAGCTTACGGTTTGCATACTTGATGCCCTCATCCACCATGCGGATTAAAGCATCCGGTTTGGAAGTCTTAATATACTTCAAAAAACATTCCACGGCATATCGAGACGCAAAATCTCCTGCATTATGACCACCCATGCCGTCTGCCACAATAAACAGATTCGGGAAAGCACCCACCGGTACCTGAGAATAATATATGAAATCCTGATTTACTTTTCGGACCAGACCTACGTCTGTCTTTCCAAATACCCGCATTCTATACCTCCTTTTCTCCGATCTGAGTCATATATCTGCGGCGTAACTGGCCACAGGCCGCCTGTATATCCCGACCCATTTCTCTTCTTATAGTAACATTTCCCCCATATTTTTCAAGATTATTTTTAAAATTTACGACCGACTTCCTGTCAGACTGAACATAATTCCTCTCTTCCACCGGATTAATCGGTATTAAATTTACATGCCACATAAAACCTTTTAAAAGATGGGCCAGTTCCCTGGCATCCTCCGGTGAATCATTGACACCGCTAGCCAAGCTGTATTCAAAGGTCAGCCGCCGGCCATTCATATCATAATAATAACGGCAGGCTTTCAGAAGCTCCTTGATTGAATATCTATTCGCCACCGGCATCATGGATTTTCGTTTCTCATCATTGGATGCGTGAAGGGAGATCGCCAACGTGATCTGCAGATGTTCATCGGCCAGCCGATAAATCTCCGGCACCAACCCGCAAGTAGAAAGGGTAATATTTCTCTGACTGATATTTAAGCCCGTCTCAGCTGAAATCAGACGGATAAACCGGAGCGCTCCATCATAATTATCCAGCGGCTCTCCCGTACCCATAATGACTATGTTCGATACCCGCTCCCCCGATTCTCTCTGAATGGCATAAACCTGACCGAGCATCTCCGCCGCTGTCAGATGCCGCTTCAGCCCATCCAAGGTAGAAGCGCAGAAGCGACAGCCCATACGGCAGCCTACCTGGGAAGAAATACATACGGAATTGCCATGCTTGTATTTCATCAACACGCTCTCGATAATACTTCCGTCTTCCATTCGAAAAAGATATTTTCTCGTTCCATCAATCTCGGAAATAAGGCGATCGGCCATCGTTACCGGACAAAGCGTCGCTTCACTTCGAAGCCTCTCCCGCAAATCCTTTGAAAGATTTGTCATTTCATCAAAACTCTGAACCAGCTTAACATGCATCCAGTCATAAATCTGCTTTGCCCGAAACTTTTTATCCCCCAAAGCTTCTACAACAAAGACTTCCAGCTCATTTAAGGTCATCGACCTGATATCTGTTTTTTCCATCCTCTATCTCCTCCGGAACCGGGCAATAAAGAAACCGTCCGTACCGTACTCTCCCGGCATCAGCTGGATATATCCTCGGTCCATCGTATCTGTATCTATGCCCCCCGGTAAAAGCTCCGCAAGACTTTCCGGTTCAAAGGAAAAATTCTCTTGAAACCATCGGACATTTTCCTCATTTTCTTCCGGATTCACCGTACATGTACTATAAATAAGATAGCCTCCCGGCTTCACATATCCGGAAACGACGCTTAAAATGTCCCTCTGCAGGCCGGCCAAAGCCTTCATATCCTCCCGGCTCATCCGATATTTAATATCCGCTTTCCGACCGATCACGCCAAGGCCCGAGCATGGCAGGTCCGCAATGACCACATCCGCCCCTTCCTTATCCTCCGGTCGGAAAATAAGAGCGTCCTGGCATTCAGCAGTTATATGCTCCGCCGCCATTCGCCGGATGTTTTCCCGGATCATTTCGACCTTTGCCTCCTTCAGATCTCTGGAAATGATATGACCACTGTCATTCAAAAGCTCACTGATTTGGATACTCTTGCCGCCCGGCGCGGCGCACACGTCGATCACCTGATCCGTCGGTTTTACTCCGGCAGCTTTTGCCACCAGCATAGAACTCACATCCTGGACTGTACACAATCCTTCCCGAAATTCCTTTAAAGCTCCAAGATAATCAAAATTTTTAAGGGTAAAAGCCTCTGGGATTAAAGAATTTTGAAGAGCCGTCACACCCTGATCTTCCATCCGCCGGACAAATTCCTCCGGCGCCAGCCGATTTTTACAGATTCGGACAGTCAATGGCTGTTCCTTGAGAAACCATTCAAACATCTTTCCTGTATGTTCTCTGCCGTAACAGTCTGTCCAATAATCCGCCAGCCACCGGGGTTGAGAATAGTAAATTGAAAGATCATTCTCTGGCAATTCCAGTTTTTCCGGATTCCGCAGCATATTCCGCAAAATTCCGTTGACAAAGCCGGACAGATTTTTAAAGCCTCGCTTCTTTGCCAGCTTCACCGCTTCATTACATATGGCCGAGTCCGGAACCCCATCCATATACTTTATCTGATAAACCGACATCCGAAGAATTGTCCGGATCACCGGCTTCATTTTCCTCACTTTGACACTGGAAAAACGTTCAATCATCCAATCAAGGCTGATCTGCCGTTCCA
>ENA-ORNG01002820-ORNG01002820.1-human-gut-metagenome-genome-assembly--contig:-NODE-2820-length-10115-cov-2.257952_pt1 | contig 10115 bp, 8 predicted proteins | sample MGYA00242113_ERZ509018 | MGnify/ENA primary metagenome ERZ509018 (study PRJEB26280, sample SAMEA2338711) | human gut metagenome | biome: human gut; feature: human-associated habitat; material: faeces... | reverse complement strand
TGGGCGGGCCCGGCTACAGCATCAAAGGAGAGTTCTCCGGAAACGGTTTCCCAAACAACCTTAAGCATACGCGCGGCGTCCTTTCCATGGCGCGCGCCATGAATCCCAACTCCGCCGGTTCCCAGTTTTTTATCATGGTGGAAGACGCCCCACACCGGGACGGGCAGTATGCCGCCTTTGGCAAGGTCACAGATGGCATGGATGTGGTGGATCAAATTGCCGCTGGGAAGACCGATGGAAACGACCGGCCCCTGACGGAGCAGAAAATCCGCCGCATTACCGTAGACACCCACGGAGAAACCTACCCCGAGCCCAATAAGCTCCCTGACCCCTATGGCCGGTTCTGATACCCCCCGGCGCATTTTGATTGGCACCACCAATCCAAGCAAATTCCAAAGTCTGTCCCGGCGGTTTTTCCAGTTTTCCGGGGTTGCCTGTGTCAGCCCGTCTGACCTGGCGTTGCAAATGGAAATTCCGGAGACCGGCGCCACCATGGCGGAAAATGCCCAGCTCAAGGCCAGGGCCTTTCACCGGCGCACCGGCCTGGCCGTGCTCAGTGCTGACTCCGGACTGTTCTTTCGGGAGCTTCCCATGGACGATCCCCGGCAGCCCGGCCCCTACATCCGCCGGGTGGGGGGCAGAGTTCTGACCGATGAGGAAATGCTCCAGTACTACAGCGGCCTGGCCCGGGAATTCGGGTTGCTCCATGCCTGCTACTGCACCGCCTTTGCTGGGGTGGATGAGGAAGGGCGGGATGCCGTGTTCTTTCAGGATGACCCGGGAGATGCCGATTTCTTTCGTGCTTTCGGCTTTCTCATGTGCTCCCATCCCCACGAGAAGCGAAACCCCGGCTGGCCCCTGGACAGCCTGAGCATGGATCCATATTTCCAGCGATACTGGTTTGATATTGCTGATTCCGAATATGAAATCCCGGAGCTGGCGCCCATCCGCCAGCTGCAGACCCATTTCCAAGCGCGGGTCACCGCGTTCCTGGAGCAGTTTTTCCGGCTGCAGCGTAAGCAGCCATTGGAAAACCATTGAAAGATGGGGGCTCCTCCCCCATCCCTCCGGCTTCTTTCCCCTAGCCCTTTCTATACGGGGGCGTACTGGTTTCGACGGGGGCAGTGAGGCTGGAATAGCGGGCCGTGGCGCCTGGCCACGATAAAACGGGCAATTTCTTAAATTTAACTGACAACAATACTGTTGCCCTGGCTGCCTAATTAGGCGCCCATCCGCCCCGGGAGTTCCGCTGACCCGGGCTCGGGTGTGATTTAAGCGGAGAACGTGGGTATGGTAAGCTTTGCCCATACCACGCATCATGAAGCTACCGATTCCCGTAGGGTGTTTGTTCCCGCCGGGGAAAGGGAATGCAAATAACAAACTGCGCCCGGAGAAGTTCTTTCCAAGTTGCTTTCGGACAGGGGTTCGATTCCCCTCGGCTCCACCAGTTTTACTCGAGTCCAAGCCATCTTGGGCTCGGGTTTCTTTTTGTCCTTTTCTTCTGGATTTGGCTTTCTTTTGTTCTTTTCTATGTAGTTTCACCAGAATAATATATCCATATTTTCCTTTTTTCCTTGTGCGATTTTGGGGTGCATTTCTCTCGCACATTTTTTCGATATAAAATGTATGTAACCCGCCAAGCGCGGGTTCGTCTTTTGTCTCAGACGGGTTCAAAAGGTTCGTTGGGACATTGTTCAGATGAATTTCCACATAATCAGGGAATACAACGACTCTGTCCAAATATAGATTGATGATCTGTTCCATCTGGGGCAATGTGCCATTGTGGAACATTTTCTGTGCCTGACGAAATGCTGCCAGGATGGCATCCTCGTCTAATTCACTTTCCTCAGCGCTTCGTTCCTCCTCCTGAATCTGAACATCCAGCAGCTCTTTCTCCCGCTCCAACTGAGTAAGCTGAGTGACCAACGCCGCGCTGCCCGTATTGGCAATGATATTGACAATGTTGTTAATCTTCTGCTCTACGGTTTTCAGGTTCTGGCGAAGGGTGCGAATCTTATCTTTATCCGTCCCATCCTCCTGCTGGCACAGCTCCCGGTAAGCCTGCACGATTCCCGGAATCCGGGATTCATCAAAGACGATTTCTTCAATCTTCTGAAGCACCAGTTCCTCCAAAGGTTCCTGATGGATATTGGAGTTACTGCAGGCATGGGCACCGTGATTTTTCCGGTTATTGCAGAAGTAGGTGCCGATCACGCTTCGATTCTTTTCACCCCCGGTCTGCATGGAATCGCCACAGTATCTGTGACCACAGAGACCGCAGAATACCATGCCGGTCAGCAGATACTTCCGTTTCCCGTCCCGCCGTCCATGCCGCTTTCTGCTGGTGAGAATTGCTTGAACGCGGGCAAAGGTTTCGTCATCCACGATCTTCGGCATCCCGCCGGGAATACGGATCTGATCCTCAATGGGCTTGTCCAGGTGATTGTTCCGCCGCCCCAGCTCGTCCTTGCTGGCAGCACGGCTGAAAACATAGACACCGTTGTATTTTTCGTTTCGCAGCATCTCATACAGTGTTTCCTTGGAGAAGGTATTGCCCAGCCGGGTGCGATATCCCATGGAATTCAGCTTATTCAAAACCACATTATATCCGCAGCCGTCAGCCACATCCCGGAAGATCATCCTGACGGCTTCCGCTTCATAGTCATTGATGATATATCTGTGGGTCTGGGGGTCTACCCGGAAACCATAAGGAATCCAGCCACCAATGTAACGACAATCCATAGCCGATTCTCTCATTCCTTTCATGACCTCACGGGCCAGATTCTTGGAGTAGTATTCGCTCATGCCCTCCAGCACGGATTCCAGGATGATGCTCTCCGGGCTGTCGTCCATCTGCTCCAGAACAGACAGAAGCTGCACACCGTTCTTTTTCAGCTCCCGTTTGTAGTAGGCGCTGTCATAACGGTTCCGGCTGAATCTGTCCAACTTATGGACGATGGCAAAGTCGAAGTCCCCCTCTCTGGATGCCGCAATCATCTTCAGAAACTCCGGGCGGTCATCCGTAGTCGCGGATTTTGCCCGGTCACAGTATTCGTGAATGATGACGATGGAATTCCGGCTGCAATACTCATGCATGGCACGGAGCTGGGCTTCGATAGATTCTTCTCTCTGGTTGTCCGAGGAGAAACGGGCATACAAAACCGCTCTCGGGGTCACTCCCCTGTTTCTTAACCGCTCAACGACTGTCATATGTTTTCACTCCTTAAGTTATGTTCCCGGTCTGGGCAGTCAGTTCCCTGAGAATCTTCGCAAGGACAAGGGTAAAATCCACATTCTCATTTTCACTGGCAATGTCCAGAATTTTCCGGGTTGGTTCGATGCCGGACGCATACAAATCACTCTTGCGGATCGTATAGACAAGCATGATTGACCTCCTTCATATTATAAAAAAGAGAACGATTTGACAAAGGTGCGAACCTGCTTACCGGCCTTTATGCCGAGGGGTGATTTCATAATCAAATCCAGCCCTCTGGTTGCAGTAGGTACACAACTCCTTCTCAACTGCGATAGGATTCACCCGTCGCAGAAAATAAGCACCTGAGCCGTAGAAATTCTCGGCGCAGGTGCTGCATAAGCACAGTATCAATTTTTCAGGGGTTGTGGGAATCAGGCCAATGCTGATGGCCAGCGCATGATTGAGTCCCTTGAGTTCCCCCTCAGACAGCTTTCCGATGTACTGAACCAGCCGGGTCTTGTCCACGGTTCTGATTTGCTCCAGCATGACCATGGAGGGCTGCACAAGTCCGCTCCCCGGCTTCAGATGGTAGTGGGTGGGCAGATTGGCTTTGGACTTAATTTGCGTGGAAATCGCCGCCACGATGGTGGTGGGACTGTGCCTGTTGCCAACATCGTTCTGGATAATGACCACCGGACGATAGCCGTTCTGCTCGGAACCAACCCCCGTACCAAGGTCTGCGTAGTACAGTTCTCCTCTGAGATATGTGCTTTTCATATGTGTTTAACCTCCTCAAAGAATATAGGCAGAATGCCTATGTAAACACCGCCAGCACCCATTTCAGACTGCTGGCGGATTTGTTATTTGAAGAAGCCTATTTGTCCTCGACACCCCGGCTATGATGGGAAGTCGTCAAACGGCTGGCAGCGTACCAGCTCCACGGGGCGAAGCGCCCTCGCATGGTTCTCATGTGACCGCCCTCATTGCGTTCCTAGCTGTGACTGGACGGGAGTATCATTGTCCCCACTGCCTGTCATCGCCCTTCTGGGTGCTGCCCAGAAGTCATAGAATACTGTTTCTCGCTCCGTGTCGGGAAAAAAAGCCTAGCTGACCATAAAAGTAATGTGATGTCCTGATGCTTCTTCCCGGCACATCCCGGCGCAGCTTCTAAAGTGGCTTATGCTCATCACAATAGCAATGGGAATGTGTTTGACGAATGGGTATGCAATTTTCAAGATACAGACCCATTCCCAATAAACAGAAACAGGTGGAGGAGATTAACCCCTTCACCTGTTTCCTAACTAAAACGCCAAAAGTGTACCCTAATCAGAAAAATTTTTTCAAATTTTTTCTGAGCGTATCGACAGCGAGATCTACGCTCCTTTTTACCGCCCGTTTGGTGCAGTTTTCTAACAACGCAATCTGCTCGAAGGTATATCCTCCAAAATAGTATAGATTTACCCTTCTGCGCTGGATCTCCGGCAAATCTGATACTGCGCTATGTAACCGCTCGTATTGCAGCCTGGTGAATACAGTATCTTCCAGAGATTCCGGTGGATTTGCTGTCCGTGTGTTCAATGATTCCTCTGTCAAATCGGAATGCTCATAATGATTGTCTATCTCATTCATTACAGACAGATCATCCAGCTCAAACCGATCCAGAGCATCGAACAGCTCTCTGCCAATCTCCAAACTATGCCGCTCCCCCTGATTGTCCATAAAGGACAGCCAATATTGCGGCGAATCCGTGCATATGCCGGTTGTAAATATCGTGTAGGGGTTATCTCTGTCTTTCCTCCGCTTTGGACGGGGATCTTTGTTTTTCGGATGGTATCCATCCATTGCTATTTCCTCCAATCAATCTGAAATTTTGTAATTTCAGATCAACCGGAGGGCTGCGGCAGCGATAATTTCTAACAGAAAAGTAAAGTGCTATCGGGATGATGTATTGTAAAAAACCTGATAAGCTATACAAAATCAGATGATTACACCATGGTACAGCCCGCTCTCGTTCTGCCCGCACGCTGCGCTGTCGCGCACGCATCTATGCAGCAGCTGTGAGCCGGGGAAGAAATTTCAACCCCGGAGACAACAAAGCAGAGCCTGCTTCCTTTTCGCTAAAGGAAAGCAGGCTCTGCTTTGTTGTCTGACTCATTTACTCTCTACATTTGTTCAATTACACAGTGCATTTTTCACTTCCAACATTGTTCGTTCTTAATTTATTTCCTGCTGTCGTAGATTGCTTCAATATGAGATGCAACCCGGCACAACAATTCCAAGGTGCAAAGCCAACCCAATACCCCCTGCAAGAAGCCCAAGCGTAGATACGCTCCTCATGATAACAGCCACAGCTATAGCAAGTGAAAGGCAGAGCAAGTCAGCAAAGAAAGTTCGCAAGGGAAATATCCACCGAAGTTGCCGTTCTACTAACCCACTGAGTGCCAGAGCATGCCGTTCCGGCAAATCTTCTCGCAGTTCTCCCTTATGTCGCATGGACATCTGGACAGCGGAACAAATCAGAAGAATCCATGCAGACGCAAAGGTCTGATAGATCTGCTGTTTTGTCAGTCTCCAGCGTTCTGGGAGGGATTCGTCATAGAAAATAGTAACCCCCAATTTTTTCAGCGCCTTGGCACAGCTTCCCAAATCCTCTGTTTTTCCCAGCCGGAGTAAGAGACTGATATTTTCCCCTTTAGAAAGCTCCCGTGCGGCAAGCGTATAACTCATGTACACCGCCGGCTGCTCCAGCCCATCCTCAAAGATGCCGCAGAGTATGGCTGATTGTTCTTCCTCTCCAATGGTCATGCTCACAGTATCGTTGACAGCTAATGTGACTTCCTTTTTATTTTCATCCAGAAAATGCTGGGCAGCATATTGATTTAGCACAAGAAATGGCATATTACTGTCATCTGGAAATACACCTCCCTGAGTGAAGGACAGCTCCAGATAATCTGCCAGCACCGCCGTTACCGTCCCGGACAGGGCGGTGTCCTTGGAGGTCAGTTTGGATTCAAAGGAGAGTACCGGGGTGACTGCTTCTACAGAGGGTACTTCCAGGTACTTCTCTAAATCCGCCTGTCTGGTAACTGTCCCGGTAAGGACATAGGGTGTATCCAACTCCTGCCGCAGTACGCCATAGGAAGTTGCCGTGGTGATCAGAAACAGGAACCCCACGCACAGCATCAGCAAGGTAGCTTTTCCGTAGCGTCCAACTGTGTGAAAGGCGACTTTACAGATAATTCCCGTCCCTGTGCTTTTTCTTTTGGATGAACAGGATCGTTCCAACTGCTGCAAGGATCACACCTCCCAAAATGCTTACAGATATCCACCAGGAGCTAACACGCTTTTCCGCTTTTTCTTCCTCTGTGTTGTTTTGCGGAAGCTGAACCACCGGACGGTTTACCGTGGTATCGAAGGTAGCCTCCTGGCTGTATTCCTGCCCAGTTTCATCCTCATAGGTCAGGGTTACAGTGCCGGTGGTATTACCATACTGCGACCCATTTTCATTTCCTGTGCTGGCATTCAATGCGATGATGTACAATTCCACCTTGGTATTTTTGGAAGTACCTGCCTCCATTGTGCCGATATACCCGGTGTTGGAGGGTACCAGTCCGTATCCGAAAACGGTGCATCGGACATTATACATGGCTGACCTGCCCATATTCATCACCTGAAAGGAAACAGGTACCGTCTCCCCCACACTGACGGAATCGGCAAATCGAGGCATTACCAGCTCCATATTGGCAGGCTGTTGGATTTCCACTACTGTAGAACCGTTGGAACTGAGGTTCAGGGTCTTGCTGCTGTCATACTTGAAGGAGAAATGGATGGGATATTTCCCGGATGGAATGGCCGGTTCCGTAGAAAAGTGAAGGGTCAACTCTACCTCTCCTCCCCTGTCAATTTTCTCAATGGGGAAGATATTGCTGTCCTCGTCCAGATCAATCTGGACATTTCCTGTGTCCACTGTTACCAGCATATTCCGCACGTATTTTGTGGAAATAGAATTTTTCAGTGTAACCGTCATGGTAAAGCCGTCCCCTGCCTGGGCGATTTTTGGTTCCAGCACGGTTTTGCTGATATAGACCACCGGCTCAGCGGTGGGTGTGTCCACTACCGGCTGAGCAATTTTCTCGATCTTGCCATCGGTAATGGTAATATACAGGGTAAAAGTTGCGGTAATAGCGCTTCCGGAGTCGTCAAAGCCAGAAGTTGTGATAGCAACAGGGTATGTACCATTGCGGCGTTCGTCCGAGAGCTGAATCTCGTAGGCCACAAGATAAACGTCCTGTGGCTCGATGCTGTTCTTTGGAGTCACAGTCTCCAGGCGGAAGGTCTTTCGGAAGTTCTCCACCACAAAGGGAGAACTGGCACTGGTGTCCAGAGAAATGGAGGTATCCAGCTTATTGCCCCAAAGAGTACCGCTGCACTTTAGGGGAAGAACGATTTTCATAACCCCGTCGCCAATTCGGGGAAGGTAGCCGTCCTCATAGGCCATGTCCATGCCGCTGTAGATATGACTGCTGTCAATTTCCAGAACCGTTGGAAGCTTTGGAGCGCTGGGTTCAGTGGATGAACTTGGCTCTGTAGGGGGCGTTGCAGGTTCCGGAATTGAAACGCTATTAGGAAGCTGCAATTCCAGCGTCTGCGCCGGCTCGCCGGCTTTTACTGTAATTGTTACCGGATAGGAACCGGGAACCGCGGAATCCGGAAGTGAAATTTCAAAGTCTGCCAAATAGACGTTTTCTACCGTTTGTCCATTTCCGAGATCCATACTCTGAGAGATAATGGATTCCTGCTTTTCCTCTGCTGTCAGGAAAGCGGCACTTAACGTTACGTCGATAGGTATGGACAGTCCTCCCTGATTCAGCAACGGCAGAACCAAACGCAGCTTTCTTTCTGCAACGGTACCGGAATATCCGGCACCGTAGGTCTTGTCCATTCCCGGATATTGATGCTCCAAGTCAATTGCGATGGAATCCTGCGTAAGCACAGGTATTTCGTTTCCGTTCTGAGGCTGCTCTTGTAATTCTAAGGCCAAATCATCGGCAGCGCCTTCCTGATAGGCGGTTTCAGCAAAGGCAGTCAGGCAGTTCCCGCCGAACAGACATAGTGCCAGAAAAAGGGATAAAACGCTTTTTTTCATATTCCTTACCTCCCGGAAATTTGTTCTGTCCAGTCTATGCACGTAGGTGCAGGGGTACTGCCCAAATAGAGAAAACCATGTTCTTTTGGTAAAATAGTTTTTACCTCCTGCCAAACAAGTTTGGCATCTTTTTCGCATAGATGCTTAAAAGAAGCATTCAGAATCAGAATTGGCGGGTTCATAACACTGGCACGGAGTAGTGATGCAAGCGCTAAGGTTCGGGGTGTACACCGTTTTCCTTGGTTATAAAGGTCATGCAGGGGCAGGTAGTCAAAGGGGTTCTTTCGGATGCGGCTTCGGATCTCGTCCCTGGATAGCCCCGCCAATACCATGGGCAGACAAACCTGTTCCAGTAAGGTTAGTTCCGGCAGGAAGCCGCCGCCCTTTGGGACGGCCCCAATGCTGTCCCGACGAAATGCCGCCCGTTCTGCTTCTCCCATAGAATAGAGATTCTGCCCCAGCAGGGTGACGCTGCCCTCATCCGGCTTTCTCAGACCGGTAAGCATTTCAAACAGGGCGTTGCAGCTTGTTTCGCTTCCCTGCACATAGACACGCTGCCCTGCGTGAATGGTCAGAGAGAATGGCCCCGCTTCCGGGAAATAGCTGCGGATATCTTCCGCAATGAGTATGTTTTCCATTTACCGCACCACCGTTAAAATTCCCGCGTCCATTTCACAGACCGTATTGCACAGCTCGTCAATGTCCATCTGGTTGTGGCTGGCGAGGATCACGGTCTTGCCCTGATACCGGAGATTTTTGATAAGCTCCCGTATATGCAGAACGCCATTCTTGTCCAGACCGTTGAGCGGTTCGTCCAGGATCAGCAGGCTGGGATCTTCCATAAGAGCCTGGGCCAAGCCCAACCGCTGGCGCATACCTAGGGAGTATTTTCCCACGGGCTTTTTTAAGCCAGAGTCAAGGCCAACCAATTCGATGGTGTCCCGGATGGTGTGGTCGTTGGCAATTTTACGAAGGGAGGCCAGCAGCTTGAGATTCTGGAAGCCGGAAAGATGGGGCAGGAATCCCGGCGTTTCGATGATAATGCCAATATCCTCCGGGAAGTCCGTTTCCTTACCCACTTCTATGTGGTTGACCAGAATTTTTCCTTCATCCGGGCGGAGAAAGCCGCAGATACATTTCATTAGGACGGTCTTGCCGGAACCGTTGTTGCCAACGATACCGTGAATCTTCCCCTTTTCAAAAGTGTGGGACACATTTTTCAGCACTTTTTCTTCCCCAAAGGATTTGCTGACATTCAGAACTTCTATGCAGTTGTCCATACTACCCCTCCGTTCCTGTGAAGGTGAACTGGTATTGTTTGGCTGCTCGTATGGCAAGGAAGAAAAGCATGACAACCAGACCTGTAAAAATACAATATGACTGCCACATCCGGGGCAGTTTGTCGTAACCGAAGTTGTGCATATGGTAGGTGGCCTGATTTAATGGCGACACCCAGCCGATGATGACGTTTGCAATGTAGTAGGCTTCGTCCGGCAGTTTCAGAATGAGCTGAATGGTGTCCGGCTGCATGAGGATACCGTACACACTGTAAACCAACACGCTGACCACCCCAGCAGCCTGTCCAAACTGGAGGTTGCACAGAAGCATGAGCATAACCATAACGCTGGTATAGCCCAGCATGAGGAAGAAGATAGACATCATGCTCTGATATGGCCAGCTCATTTCCAGAGTTTTCACCAGCGCCGGTATCGCCACCCGCTCTCCCGCATTGGTGTAACCCAGGATTGCCGCTGTGGGGCTCCACATATTGGC
>ENA-ORNG01002817-ORNG01002817.1-human-gut-metagenome-genome-assembly--contig:-NODE-2817-length-10124-cov-2.812891_pt1 | contig 10124 bp, 10 predicted proteins | sample MGYA00242113_ERZ509018 | MGnify/ENA primary metagenome ERZ509018 (study PRJEB26280, sample SAMEA2338711) | human gut metagenome | biome: human gut; feature: human-associated habitat; material: faeces... | reverse complement strand
AGCCCGGACAGCAGCGCCACGTTGCTGCGCGGCCTGCGGTAGCTCTTGGATTTGGTGGCATCCAGCATGGCCTGGACGAACTGAATCTCAGGGAACAGCCTGCGCATGGTGGTAAAATCCCATACCAGGCAACCTCCCAGCAGGGCGGCATACACCAGGCCCAGCAGCAGGGTTGAGCTGATTTTGCCGGACGCCTCCGGCTGACGGGCGGTCGCGTCGGCCGCCTTGCCGGTGGCAAGGCCCATGGCCAGGCCGGCGAGGGAACAGGGCAGAAGAGCCAGGGCAACAGCAATAGCGATGATACCAGTATTCATAGCGGTATGTCCTCCCAAATTATTTCATGACGGTTTTTTATGGTTTTTTTAATGGTTTTATCGTTGTATCATGCCTCTGAAACAGGGTTCCCGGTTTTTCTCAGAGGGGAAGGCGGTTCAGTCCGCAGCCTCCCGGATAAATGTGAGCGTCAAGGTGATGAAGATATAGGTCTGAATCAGCGGATGGAATACATTGAAGTAAAGGCCCAGCACGCTGGGGAAGCCGATGGCCGCATTGCTCATGGCGGAATAAAGCAGATCCATCACGATCATGCCGCCCAGCATATTGCCGAACAGACGGCAGGCCAGTGAGACCGGAACCGCCAGCTGGGAAACCACCTCAATGGGAAACACCACCGGCGTAGGCTCGGCAAGGGTTTTGATCCGGCCCAGCACGCCCTTCTTTTTGATTCCGTAATAATTGATCAGGAAAAATGTGATCAGCGCCATGGCAAATGTCATGGTAATATCCGACGTGGGCGCCGGTATGCCCAGCAGCTCCACCGCCGCACACCCCACCATAAACAGCGCAATCGTGAAGATATAGGCCGGAAGTCCGGTTCCCAAATCCCCCACGCTTGAATGGGTGTATTTGCAGGCAAACTCCACACAGATTTCCAGCACATTCTGGATGCCATGGGGCTCATCCGTCATGCGGGGAATCACAAAAATGCGAATGAGCAGCGCCAGCACAAAGACCACTGCCATAACCGCCCATGTGACCACCACCGTTGAGCTGATTGTGATCCCGCCGATCTGCATCCTTGGCGCCCAGATGCTGACGGAAAACGCCTCTGCCTCCTTGGTGCCAAACAGGAGCTGCAGAATCCGCTCCGTCAGGCACCACAGGCCTACAATCAGCAGGATGTTTGCCCCGATCTTCTTCTTTTTCAGGTCTTTGGGCTCCGCGTCCGTCCTGCGGGACAGGCCTCTGCGAAAGAGCCATCCTGCTACGGTCAGCACAATGCCCACTGCCCAAAGGCCATAGTTCATGATGATCCCAAGCAACGCACTTAATCCTCCTTTATCCTGCGTTTTTTCACAAAACTGATGACCGCGCCGCCAATCAAAACCGCTGACATGGCAACGGCGCAGGAAACCAGCTGCCCGGATACCACAAGCGCGCATAGGCCGAGCCCGACAAGGGGACAAAAAAACTGCACCACCAGCGGCCAGATTTTGATTCCCGACGCGCTCAGGGATCTTACAGCGAGAGAGAGCAAATACAGCTGCACACTGCCAAATACAATGCCAATCATCACTCCCCACATGATCATTCTCCTTTCCTCCACCGCCGTCTGGCACATCCGACCGGCAATGGGGCGATGGATGCCTCCTGTGTCCGATATTATGTTATAACCCCATCGCCCGTTAATGTCAAGCCTTTTTCCTCCCGGCGGCTGTCAAAAATCTGCCAATAATTTGAGTGTTTTTTCCTTGAAATCCTTCTGTCTGAAAACCGGCATGCGGCCGCATGCATCCGCCGTCCCGCTGCCGGCCTCCACACTCCTGTTCCCGCGTTCATCGCGCAGTTTTCCGCGCATTGAAAAGAATCCATCCTTTTGTTATAATGCATGTGAAAATCAAAAAAGGGGGAAAAGCGATTTGGAGCTGCGTGTCCTTCGTTATTTTCTGATGGTGGCCCGGGAAGAGAGCATCACGCGCGCAGCGGAGATTCTGCACATCACACAGCCCACGCTTTCAAGACAGCTTTCTCAATTGGAAGAGGAGCTCGGAGTCAAACTGTTTGAACGCGGTGCACGGCGAATCACCCTGACAAACGAGGGGATCCTCCTGCGCAGGCGGGCGGAAGAACTCACCCTGCTCGCGGATAAAACGGAAAAAGAGCTGACCTCCCAGGAGGGATGTGTGGAGGGCCGTATCAGCATCGGCTGCGGGGAAATCGGGGCTGTCGAGCGGCTTGCCGGGATCTGCCAGGCCTTTCACGCCCAGTATCCGCGGGTTCGTTTTGATCTTTTTACCGCCAACGCCGACCTGGTGAGAGAACAGATGGACAAAGGGCTGATTGATATCGGCCTGCTTCTGGAGCCGGTGGATATGGATAAATATGGCTATATCCGCATGGACATGCGCGAGGAATGGGGCGTGCTCATGCGTCCGGAGGATCCGCTGGCCGTTCATGAATCCGTCACGGCCGATGACCTTGCGCCCCTGCCGCTGATTCTGCCCCGGCGCGGCAGCGTGCAGAACGAGTTAGCCGGATGGTTTGGTCCGGCCTATGACCGGCTACATGTGCTCTTCACCAGCAACCTGAGCACCAACAGCGCCTTCATGGTGCAAAAGGGACTGGGCTATTCGCTGGTCATCCGCGGCTCTGTCTCCTTCTGGGATAAAAGTCAGATTGTCTTTCGTCCGCTGTCCCCTTCTCTCCGGGCCACCAGCGTGCTGGCTTGGAAGCGCCACCAGCCCTTTGCCCCGGCTGCGGAGCGTTTTATTGAGTTTATCCGCCGTTCCTGATGATCCGGATTCTTTCCTCCATATTCTTTCTTCCATTTTTGTGTCTTCTGTTTCTTCTATCTTTTTGTCCTGTAAATCCTTTTGCGCAGCTTCGGTCTCGGGCGCAAAGCCGCGAGATTTACGATCTTTCGTCGGGTTAAGCATAAAAATCGGACACGGAGCGCATGCCCGTGTCCGATTCTTTTGCCGTTTGTTTCCCGCGCCGGGATCCAATCAGTCTTCCAGCTTGGTAAACGTGTAGGTCTGGCCGTATGTCTCCACATAGACCGCGCGCATGACCTGATCGGTCAGCGGCTTGCTGTTGCTGTTGGTCGGCACGGAAGCAATCAGGTCAACGGTCTCAATGCCGCCGATTACCATGCCGAAGCCGGCGTAGTCGCCATCCAGATAATCGTTATCCGCGTGCATGATGAAGAACTGGCTGCCCGCCGAATCCATCGCGCTGGAGCGCGCCATGGAAAGCACGCCGCGCGTGTGGGACAGATCGTTCGTAATGCCGTTGTTGGCAAATTCACCGCGGATGGCATAGCCGGGGCCGCCGGTGCCGTCTCCGTTGGGATCACCGCCCTGGATCACAAAGCCCGGCACAACGCGGTGGAACGTCAATCCATCGTAGAAGCCCTCATTGGCCAGCGTCACAAAGTTGCCCACAGACTCGGGCGCTACATCCGGATACAGCTCGCCATAAATCAGAGAACCGTCGTTCATGACAATGGTAAATGTGGGCAGCTTATCAAGCGGCTCCGCCATCGTGACCAGTTCGGTGTTTTCAACGGCCAGGGCGCTTTCCTCGTCCATATCCGTCATCATCGTCTCGTTGAGATAGCCTTTGACCTGCGTGCCCGGCACCGCGACGAAAGCATAGTTCTCCCCGTCGATCCCAATGTGGCCCAGCACGTCCAAAGACGCGCCCGCGCTCAGCGTGGCCACCGTATCGCCGCCCGGCATATCGGTGAGCGGCGTCTCTTCCTCAACCGTCGCATAGGCGATCGTCGGCTCGATCACTTCCGCTACATAGACATGATACAGGCTGCTCAGATCCCCGATTTCAAAGGCAGACTCCTCCAGAATGCTGTCGATGAACGCCGAATAGGCGTCATTCTGCTTGTTAAGCAGCGCTTCCTCGGTCTCCGCATCCTTGCGCGCCTCAAAGTCCACCACGCCGGGCGTGAGATCCTGCGCATAACGGAGGATGAAATAGCCGTACTCGGTCGTGATCACGTCGGAAACATCGCCAATCTCCTCAAGGGCCATGGCGCCGTCTTTAAATTCCTCGCTGTACAGCGTGCTCGCCTCCGCGACAGGGTAACCCAGCAGCATCTGCTCCTGCGTGGCTCCATCCTCGTTGTAGGCGGCCATCGCCTCTTCAAAGTCCTGCCCATCCCGGATTGCGGTCAGAACGGCGTTTGCCTTGGCATATCCGGTCAGCTGCGCGGGATCCGCATCCTCAGCAGGTGCCTGTGTCCCGGCTGCTTCCTCGGGCTCGGCCTCTTCCGGTGTCGCCTCATCCGGCGTCGCCGTCTCTTCCTCCAGGGCAATGTAGATGCTCTGCATCAGGCGCACATTCTCCGGGGTGTAAAGGATATCCTCTCCGGCCACATAGTCGTTGATAAAGGTGTCCATGTCGGCATAGGATTCCTGCTGCGCGGCCACCTTGGCATCAAAGGACGCCCGGACTTCCTCTTCGGTGACGCTCACATCCTCGGTCGCCATCTCATAAATGAAGTCAAGCAGGTCGGTCAGCTTCGCGCTGTCATAGAGGGATTCCTCGGTGTATCCGCTCGCCTCCAGCTCATCGCTGATGATCTTTTGCAGCTCTTCGCCCTCATAGCCGTAATAGGAGAGATAGCTCTCATAGTATTCGCGCATGCTGTCAAGCGTGGCCGTGACCTGCGCGCGCAGCTCTTCTTCCTTTTCCGGCGTCAGCTCATAGCCGTTTTGATAGGCAAAGTGCTCCACAATCCCCTGGCTCAAGCGCATCTGCACCGTCTCCTGGGCAACGGAAGCCTGGAAATCCGTATCATACTCGTCCATCTCATAACCATACTGAGCATAGTAAGAGATGTACAGTTCGAGCATCTGGTCAAACTCTTCCTGCACCTCAGAGCGCATCACCGTTACGGCTCCGTCATAAGCCGTGGCGAGCACCACATCCTCCAGCAGCGATGCCTCGCCCTCGGTCGCCTCTCCTTCGGTGGCCTCTCCCTCGGTGGCCTCTGCGTCAAGCGTGCCCTGCGTTTCAGCCGCATCGTCCGTCACAAGGATGGACGTGGGGCCGTCTGCTCCGCCGATGATGCTGCGCGCCTGTGCAGGCTCTTCAGCCGGTTCCTCGGTGGGCTCAGCCGTCGGCTCTATCGTCGGTTCTTCCGTGGGCTCGGCCGTCGGCTCTTCCGTGGGTTCCTCAGTAGGCTCAGCCGTCGGCTCTTCCGTGGGCTCAGCCGTCGGTTCTTCCGTGGGTTCCTCGGTGGGCTCAGCCGTCGGCTCCTGAGTCGGCTCTTCGGTGGCGGCCGGTGCATCCGTCGCCGCAGTCGTTGGGTCCTGTGTGCTGCATGCGCTCATCGCAAACAGCGCAAGCACAAGCAGCAGGGCCAGAAATGTCTTCTTCATACGGTTATAATCCCTCCATCTTGTTGCGGCCTATGAACCACGGTTTTCATTATACGCGCCGCGCCGGAAAAACGCAATCTTTTCGTCAAATTGTGCTTCATACTTCATGCACAATTCACAATTGCGCCACAATCCTCTCACAGGGTTCAAAGGGTGTTTAAAAACGCCCGAATGCGTTTGAGCGCCTCCCTCAGGCTCTCCATGCTGGTGGCATACGAGCAGCGAATGTGCCCCTCGCCGGATGCGCCGAATGCCGTGCCGGGCACGCAGGCAACATGCTGCTGCCTGAGCAGCCTCGTGCAGAAATCCTCACTCGTCAGCCCTGTGCCGCGAATGGAAGGGAAGACATAAAACGCTCCCCTGGGCTCCAGGCAGGGAAGCCCCATGGCATTCATCTCCTCCACCATCAGCCTGCGCCGCCGGTCGTAGGAGCGCACCATCGCGCGTACATCCTCAAAATTCGTTTCAAACGCGCGTCCGAGCGCGCGGTCCGCGGCAATCTGCCCCTGAATGGATGCGCAAAGCATGGTGTACTGATGGATTTTAAACATCGGCGCCAGCAGCTCACGCGGCGCGCAGCAGTATCCAACACGCCAGCCGGTCATGGCAAAGGCCTTTGAAAAGCCATTGAGCGTCACCGTGCGCTCTCTCATGCCCTCTATGGCGGCAAACGCCGTATGCTCATGCCCCGAATAGATGAGCTCGGAGTAAATCTCATCCGACAGAACCACGACGTCCGTGCCGCGCAGCACCTGCGCGATGGCCGCCAGCTGCTCACGGGTCATCACCCCGCCCGTCGGGTTGTTGGGATAGGGCAGGATGAGCGCTTTCGTGCGGGGCGTGATGGCCTTTGCAAGCATATCGGGCATGAGCGCAAAGCCATCCTCCGCCCTTGTGACGACAGGAACCGCCCTGCCGCCGGAAAACGTCACGCACGGCGCATAGCTGACATAGCTTGGTTCCGGCACGAGCACCTCGTCCCCCGGGCAGACCAGCGCGCGCAGCGCCAGGTCAATGCCTTCGCTCGCGCCCACGGTGATGAGCACCTCATCCTTCGGATCATATACGGCGTGGTAGCGCATGCGCAGATAGGCCGCCACCTTTTCGCGCAGAGACTCCAGCCCCCAGTTGGAGGTATACTGCGTACGCCCTTCTTCAATGGCCTGGATCGCCGCATCACGAATGGGCCACGGGGTCACAAAATCCGGCTCCCCCACGCCCAGGGAGATGGCGCCCGGCATCTGCCGGACGATGTCAAAAAACTTGCGGATGCCGCTGGGCGGCACATTCGCCACACGGGGATTGATGACGCGCTCGTACTGCATCAGGGCATCACCGCCTCGCGCCGGTCATCCGCGCCGGGCTCAAAGATGACGCCGCCGTATTTGTAGGTTTTGAGCATGAAATGCGTGCTCGTGCCGGTCACGCCCTCGATGACGGAAAGACGGCTGTGCACAAACTGCGCCAGTTCCCGCAGCGTGGCCGCCTCGCACAGCACCATCAGGTCATAAGCGCCGCTCATCAGATAGAGCGATTTGACCTCGTCATACTGCATGATGCGCTGGGCAATGGCGTCAAAGCCCTTTTCGCGCTGCGGCAGCACATTCACCTCGATGACCGCCTGCACAAATTCCCTCTGTGTGCGCTCCCAGTTGATCAGGGTCTGGCAGCCTACGAGCACGCCCGCCTCGCGAAGGCTCTCAAGAGCGCGGTTGACCGTCGCTTCGTCACTGCCCGTCATCACGGCCATTTCGTGCGGCGTCACGCGGGCATCCTCACAGAGGATTTCCAGAATATGCATATCCAGTGTGGAAAACATGGGGTTCCTCCTTTTTCGGTTTTGCGCGTTATCTAAAAACCGGCATTTTTTGAAGAATGGCTTATTATATCACGAAAAAACAGGCGCTGTAAAGGGAAGCCTTTCCCTGCGCCGGGCAAAACGCGGCGTGGGAATCCTCCCTTTTCAGCGCCCCTCTTCCCATCGGTAAGACAGATGTTCTCCCGCAGGGCATCTGTCTAAGGCACAAAGTTCCCGTTTGTCTGCGGCGCTTCACGCCGCTTTTTTTCTGCAAATGCTTCAATGTGCAGCGCCATCTGCCGCACGGCGGGCGGCATCATCTGCGGGTTAAGCATGGCAATGCCGAACTCGCGGCATTCCATGGGTTCAATGGGGTAAACGTCCACATCGCCGTGAGACCGCTCAAGGATCAGATTGGGCATGATGCAGATGCCAAATCCCCCTTCCACCATGGCAATGGTGGAAAGATCATCCACCACGCGGCAGGAAGCCCGCACGGATGTGATCCGGTATTTTGCCAAAAATGCCTGGACATCCGCATCGGTCGCATCCCCCTGAACGACAAACGTCTGGTCTTTCATCTCCTGCGGTGTGATAAAGCCCGGATTGCGCGTTTGAAATCCTTTCGGCACGATGCACATCAGCCGGTCCCGATAGAGCGGATGCACGGTGAGCTCCCGGGTGGATTCCGTGGAGAGGAAGCCGATGTCCACTACGCCGGTCTTGATCCAGCTGATCACATCCGCATACGTTCCCTGGCTGATTTCAATCTCCACCCCCGGATAATGCTGGCGGTATTCAGCCACAATCTGCGGAAGCCACGCCACGCACACGCTGTTAAACGCGCCGATGCGCACCTTGCCGCGCTGCACGCCCTTGAGCTCATCGATGATCTGGCTGAGCGCGTCGTCTGCGGCGAGCACCTGGCGGATGGCGGGATAGAGCGCCTCCCCGCTGCGCGTAAGCGATACGCCGCCCTTGCCCCGCACAAAGAGCGAAAAACCACAGGCTTCCTCCATGGAGCTCACGGCGTGGCTGATGGCGCTGGGCGTCAGGTGCAGGGCCTGCGCGGCGCGCGCAAAGCTTCCCTGTTCGGTGACGGTGTGAAAAATGCGATATTCCAGCAGCGTCATGGGCTTTTTCTCCTTCCCGGCCGTCCGGACCGATTGCCGCCGATTCCGCGCAGGGCACGCGGCCGTAACGTCTCATTCACTCTACACCATCCTCCCAGGTCCGTCAAGCCCCGTGTGCATTTGGGGCTTGCATTCCGCCCGATGCTTTGTTATAATGCACACGACAACCTGTCGGACTGTTCGAAACCATCCAGTCCTTAAACAAAACTATGGGCCGAAGGGATGCATCCGCATGCCTTCAACAGCGGCCTTGCGCCGTTTTTTTGTTGCCCCTTTTCCGGGGCGCCCTGCCGTTTTGCTGGTTGAGCAAAATGACAAAGGAGAATCCCTTATGGAAAATCCATCCCTGTCTTCCCTGACAAGCGGCCGGAAGATGCCCGGCGCCGGCACACGCGCGCTCGCGCGGGGCGCGGTCATCGCCGCCCTGTATGCCGCGCTGACGCTCCTGCTGGCGCCGCTGAGCTACGGCGAGGTGCAGATCCGCTTTTCCGAAGCGCTGACGCTCCTGCCCATCCTGCTGCCGGAAGCCGTGCCGGCGCTCTTTGTGGGCTGCCTGCTTTCCAACATTCTGGGCGGCTGCATGATCTTTGACATTGTGTTCGGTTCGCTGGCCACGCTGCTGGCCGCGCTGTGCACACGGCGCCTGCGTTCCTTTTTCTGGCCGGCTGCGGCCATGCCTGTGCTGTTCAACGGGGTGATCGTCGGCACGGTCGTGCATGTCTGCTATTCTCCGGCCATCCCGCTCCCCCTGTGCATGCTCAGCGTGGCGGCAGGAGAGGCCATTTCCTGCCTGATTGTGGGGCCGGTTTTTATCCGCCTGATGCGCCGCGTCCCCTCTGCGCTTCTTCAGTAGTAAGGTTGTCGTAAGGTTTCGGAATTCAAAAATACCCGGCCCTGCCCCGCGGGTGCCGGCATGCTGAAAAACGCCTCTTGACACATCGTGCACACGGCGGTATTGTGTATCTGTACGCGGATCTGCACATGCCGCTGTAACGATGAAGTCAGGAGGTCTTTTTTATGCGCATCGCTTTGATCAATGAAAACAGCCAGGCCGCCAAAAATGCCCAGATTGAGGCAGCCCTTAAAAAGGTGGTTGTTCCCATGGGGCACGAGGTTTGCAACTATGGCATGTACGGCACGGAGGGCGAGCCCTCCCTCACCTATGTGCAAAACGGCATTCTCGCCGCGATCCTGCTCAATTCCGGCGCGGCGGATTATGTCGTGACCGGCTGCGGCACCGGAGAAGGGGCCATGCTGGCGCTCAACAGCTTTCCCGGCGTGATCTGCGGCCATGTGGTGGATCCGTCCGATGGCTACATGTTTGCCCAGATCAACGACGGCAACGCCGTTTCCATGCCCTTTGCAAAGGGTTACGGCTGGGGCGCAGAGCTCAACCTCGAATACACATTTGAAAAGCTCTTTGGCTTTGGTTCCGGCAACGGATATCCCGCTGACCGGGTCATTCCCGAGCAGCGCAACAAGAAAATCCTGGACGCTGTGCGCGCCCACACGCTCAAGGATCTGATCACCTGTCTCAAGGGGCTGGATCCGCAGCTGGTTCGCGGCGCCGTTGCAGGTGAAAAATTCAGCGAGCTGTTCTTTGCGCACGCAAAGGATGAAGCGATCATCGCCTACGTGCGCAGCCTGCTGGCATAATTCCCCGCTTTTCACGGGGTTGCCAGGCTTGCCGGAATGAGAAACCGAATGATTAAAAAGGCGTTGTGCCCGAAGGTTTCCAAGTGGCGGCCGGCCCCCGGGCAGGCCGTGTGATGAGGCCCGGCATGGACCGGGCCT
>ENA-ORNG01002816-ORNG01002816.1-human-gut-metagenome-genome-assembly--contig:-NODE-2816-length-10126-cov-2.167809_pt1 | contig 10126 bp, 10 predicted proteins | sample MGYA00242113_ERZ509018 | MGnify/ENA primary metagenome ERZ509018 (study PRJEB26280, sample SAMEA2338711) | human gut metagenome | biome: human gut; feature: human-associated habitat; material: faeces... | reverse complement strand
TTTATCAGCTTCTGAATGAGCAGAAGAAAAAAGGCGTAGCAGTTGTCTGCGTAATTGAAGATCTTGATGTAGTACTTGAACTCTGTGACCGCATTGCGGTACTGTGTGGAGGAAAAATCAGCGGAGTGGTTGATGGCAGAACTGCAACCAAAGAAGGAATCGGTCTTCTCATGACGAAACATGAAAAAGGAGGGGTTGTCAATGAATAAAGAACCTTTCTTACAGGTAAGTAAAAGAAGAAACAAAGCCGGATGGCAGGAAAGACTGCTGATTCGATTTATTGCGCTGATCCTTGCACTGATCGTGTGCGGAGCGGTGATCGTTGCCCTGGTAAAGATGAATCCGGTGGATGTCTATAAGGCAATCTGGGATGGAGCAATGGGATCGGAACGTCGTATCTGGCAGACAATACGTGATACGATGATCCTTCTGTGTATTGCAATCGGACTTGCTCCGGCATTCAAAATGAAATTCTGGAATATCGGTGCAGAAGGTCAGATCCTGATCGGTGGTGCCTGCTCTGCTGCCGTCATGATCTATGCAGGAGATAAGATGCCTACAGGGTTACTTCTGATCGTAATGTTTGTGGCAAGTGCACTTGGCGGAATGATCTGGGGAATGATTCCGGCTGTATTTAAAGCAAACTGGAATACAAATGAGACACTGTTTACTCTGATGTTGAATTATGTTGCCATGCAGGTGGTTACATATTGTATCGTTTTCTGGGAAAATCCAAAAGGTTCCAATACTGTTGGTATCATTAATCAGGCAACACAGGCAGGCTGGCTGCCGGAACTGTTTGGACAGAAATACGGCTGGAATGTTCTGATCGTTCTGATTTTGACTGTTGGGATGTTCATTTATCTGAAATACTGCAAACAGGGTTATGAGATCGCTGTAGTTGGTGAGAGTGAGAATACTGCAAAATATGCCGGTATCCATGTAAAGAAAGTTATTATCCGTACCATGGCAATCTCTGGTGCAATCTGTGGTATCGCAGGATTTGTTATTGTAAGTGGTGCGAGCCATACAATCTCTACTGCAACAGCAGGAGGACGTGGATTTACAGCAATCATCGTTGCATGGCTTTCCAAATTCAATACTTTTATTATGGTGGCTGTATCTTTTGGTATTGTATTTATGAATCAGGGTGCTGTTCAGATTGCGACTCAGTATGGATTGAATGAAAATGCATCCGATGTTATTCTCGGCATTATTCTGTTTTTCCTGATCGGGGCAGAATTCTTTATCAACTACAGAGTAAAGCGTACAAAAAAATAGGAGGTAGATGCAATGAGTGTACTGACCATCTTTATTCAAAAAGCAATTGTCCAGGGCATCTGTATTCTTTATGGTGCGCTTGGTGAAATTATGACGGAGAAATCCGGAAACCTGAATCTTGGTATTCCGGGAATTATGTATATGGGCGGTATTGCCGGCCTGATGGGAGCTTTTCTTTATGAAAAAGATAACCCGAATCCGAATGCATTTATAGGGGTTCTGATATCGTTTGTATGTGCGTTTGCATGTGCAATGATCGGTGGCCTGATCTACAAGTATCCTGACCATTACTCTTCGTGTAAATCAGAACGTAACCGGTCTTGCTCTTACAATTTTTGGTACAGGTTTTGGTAACTTCTTTGGTGGTTCCATTTCCAAACTTGCCGGTGGTGTCGGACAGATTTCTGTAAAAGTAACAGGAAGTGCTTACACAGCCAAAATCCCGGGATTATCTAAGATTTCGGTAATCGGACCGATTTTATTCAATTATGGATTTATGACATATCTCTGTGTGATCGTAGCGGTGGTTTTGTCTTTCTTCTTATTTAAGACAAGAGCAGGCTTGAATCTTCGTGCAATTGGCGAGAATCCTGGAACAGCAGATGCAGCAGGTATCAATGTTATCAAATACAAATATCTGTCTACCTGTATCGGAGCAGGGCTTGCCGGACTTGGCGGACTCTATTTCGTAATGGAATATTCCGGCGGAACCTGGACAGACAATGGATTTGGTGACCGTGGATGGCTTGCAGTTGCGCTGGTAATCTTCGCCCTGTGGAAACCACTGAATGCAATCTGGGGAGCGTTCCTTTTTGGAGCACTTTATATCCTGTATCTGTATATCCCGGGACTGGGACGAAGTATGCAGGAGGTGTTTAAGGCACTGCCGTATGTGGTAACGATTATTGTACTGGTGTTTACAAGCTTCCGAAAGAAGAAGGAGCACCAGCCGCCGGCGGGACTTGGATTACCGTATTTCCGTGAGGAGAGATAATAAAGGATTCCCGGTGATTATGGGATAATTAAATGAACCAGATGGGATTTTCGATAAATGTTCCTCTGGATACGTCTCAATTCAGAACTTCTAAGGTACCAAGGTGTACAGAACTTTGCTAAGAACAATACAGAAAATGCTGAACTCGCATCAAAGATGCTCAAACAGCAGCATTTTCTGTATCAACGCAAAAACCTGTACAACCAGGAACCTTCACGAAGTTCTTCAGGCGAGAACGTACCAGAGAAACATTTGCGAAAATTTTGCCTGGTTTTTATATTATCCTTGCTCTCACCGTACTTTATTTTGGAGTAGTGGCTGATGCCACTGGCGCCAGTGACCAGATATCAGCGCGGAGCGCGAGCCAGGTGGGGTACCCATGGCAATATAAAATAGAAGATATTGGAAATACACAGGAAGGGGAGAAACTGGATATAAACATATCGGATATAGAAACATCTGCAAGAGGCCTTAGAAATACTTGGGTATATACTGGATGCGTTATGAAGAAAAAGCACATTGTTTGAGCCGGTAGGTGAGTTATGTGCTTTTTCTTCATGTTTTTAGCAGACAGGATGTAACCTTAGTATTTCTGGACGATGAAGCCGTTTCAGTATCCGATATGTTTAATAAACAAGCTAGCCCCTTCCGTCATATACCATCATTTTTCTTCTAATTTTATATTGCATTCTTATAAAGTTAGTTATATAATACAGAAATATAAAAGAAAATTCTTCGGGGCAGGGTGACCGACGCAGTTGGAATTCCCTACCGGCGGTAAAGTCCGCGACCCGCGTAAGGCGGCTGATCCGGTGACTGGCACAAGTCAGAATTCCGGAACCGACAGTAAAGTCTGGATGAGAGAAGAACACGAATAATTCATACGTGCTCAGTACCCCGGGAAGATTATTCCCGGGATTTTTTTATGCAGCAGAAACTAATCTCCCCACTAAACTTATCTGCAGCATAGCGTAGAATTTTCTTTTAGAAAAAAAGAACAATTCAAAAAGGAGAGATAAGTATGAGTGAACAGGTTTTAAAAAGTGGAAACGTAATGGAGAGGAGTCGTACAAGAACGATCACACAGATCGCAATGCTTGGAGCCCTCGCCGGAATATTAATGAATTTTGAATTCCCGCTCCCATTCCTGGCACCATCCTTCTATCAGCTGGATTTCTCTGAGATTCCGGTACTGGTAGGAGCCTTCGCAATGGGACCGATCGCAGGTATCCTGATCGAAGTGGTAAAAGTTCTGGTGCATCTTGTAACAATGGGAACTATGACAGCAGGTGTTGGTGATTTTGCAAACTTCCTCTTTGGATGTACATTTGTTGTACCGGCAGGAATCATCTACAGACTGCATCATAACAAGAGTCGCAAACATGCCGTTATTGGAATGGCAGCAGGTACAGTACTGACAACAGCAGCAGCCTGCCTTATGAATGCATTTGTACTGCTTCCGGCATATGGCAAAGCATTTGGTATGCCGATCGAAGCATTTATTGAAATGGGATCAGCAGTACATCCTTCTGTAAACAGCCTTCTTGGTTTTGTGGCACTGATCATCGTTCCATTTAATTTATTCAAATATATCCTGATTTCTGTAATCGTATTCTTTATTTATAAAAGAATTCGTGTTATCCTTAAGGGAGACTGATTCAGGCACAGCAGACAGAGTGTGCAGAAAAGAGGAAACCCATGGGAAAGATTCATAATGTAGAAAAAATGACAGATAACCGTTTTGTCAATCTGTATCATGTGGATGCTACAAGTGTTCACAATACCCCGGTGTCTTATTACGTGGCATCCAGAGCAAAGGATGTTCCGGCGCTGAAACTGAAGACCGGACGTAATGATCCGGATGGTGTGATCATTTATAGTATCTATGGACAAAAGAAGGACAAGGTTGTTCTGGTACGCCAGTATCGTTACACATTGGGCGATTACATTTATGAATTTCCGGCAGGTCTGGTTGAGCCAGGCGAAGATTTCCATGAAGGTGCAGTCCGTGAGATGTATGAAGAAACTGGTCTTAAACTGGAACCTTTGAAAGTAGATCCTGCATTCGAAAAGCCGTATTTTACAACGGTAGGCATGACAGATGAATCCTGCGCAACTGTATATGGCTATGCCAGCGGCGAGGTCAGTAAGGCAGCACAGGAAGACAGTGAGGAAATTGAAATCGTACTCGCTGACCGTACCGAAGTAAAACGAATCCTCAAAGAAGAACGTGTGGCAATTATGTGTGCCTATATGCTGATGCATTTTTTAAAGGATGAGGATCCATTTGAGTTTTTGAACTAATATAGCTGAAATGTCATGACCGCCTTGTGTGGATTGACATTTCAGTTTTTTTTTACACATGAATGTGAGGCGTTAAAGATGAAAGAAATAATGGATTTTTTAAAAGAGGAAGGAATCAGTCCGAAGCTGATTCAGGAGGTACAGGAGTTTTCTGCGGCTCATCCGGTGAAGGAGGAGCTGAATGGAAGGATTCCTGTACCTCATTTTTATTATTATGGCAAAAAAGTGTGGGAGGAAGCCCTGGCAGCACTTTTGTGTGGAAAGAATCTATTGCTTTCAGGTGAAAAAGCCACGGGGAAAAATGTACTTGCGGAAAATCTGGCAGCAGTTTTCGGCCGTCCTGCCTGGGATATCTCATTTCATGTCAATATGGATGCGTCTTCGCTTATCGGCACGGATACTTTCAGAAACGGGAAGGTTGAATTCAGACCAGGACCAGTATACAGCTGTGCGTGCAATGGAGGCTTTGGTATATTCGATGAGATCAATATGGCAAGAAATGAAGCACTTGCAGTTTTGCATTCTGCATTGGATTTCAGGCGGGTTATAGACGTTCCCGGATATGAAAGAATAACTTTGGCAGACGATACTCGCTTTATTGCAACGATGAACTATAACTATGCAGGAACACGAGAATTGAATGAAGCACTTGCGTCAAGATTTGTAGTGATCCGTATGCCTGCACTTACACTGGAAGATCTGCAGAGGCTTTTAAGAGAACAGTTTCCAGATCTTTCTTCTAAATATAATAAGCAGTTTGGATTACTTTTTATGGATATCCAGAAAAAATGTGAAAGTGGAGAACTGACTTCAAAAGCAATGGATCTTCGTGGACTCTTGGATGCAATCAGCCTGATGCACAAAGGAATTCCAGTCAGAGATGCTCTTGATCTTGGCGTGACAAATAAAATATTTGACAGTTATGAGCAGGCTCTGCTCAGTGATGTGATGAGTGCCAGAATTTCTATGAAACTCAAAGCTTCGGAGGTGTTTGATGGATGACCGGATCTTATACAGAAGTACAGAGACGGGCCGCCAATCAGATTTGGGGTGCTGCTGGTCATTATGATTTTGAACCAATGTTTCTGGCAATACACAGTCAGGAAAACAGGCCGGATTTTTATATGAATCTGGTCATAGGACTTGCATATAAATATTTTGGCGAAAAGACACTTACAGAACTTTTTGTGCGATGGCAGGGAGATAGCCGGCAGCAGATGCTGGATGATCTGGCCTGGCTTTATATAGAACCGATCGTGTACAAGCTTGAAATTCCGATTAGACCGGCACTGGAAGATGTGCGGATGGATTACGCAGAAGCTTTTTTTGCAGGAGAGTATAAGCTGTCACGGCAGGAATGGATGAGCAAAAATCAATTGGTATATACCCTGCAGTCTGCCAGGTGGAGCAGAGTATCAGGCAGAAAACTTCCAGTGATGACGCCATTTGAGAAAAAATTGCTTTTGGCTCTGACTCCGGAAAATAAAGTGTCACAGGAAGAAATTATAGAGAAACTGGTAAGTATTTACAAAACTTTTTATTTATTTGATGGGAAAAAGCATATCAGAAAACCATTAATGCTCCATTTTACTGGAACAGCGGCCAGGCTGCTGACTCGAATCATGCCGGCTCAACTGGTAAAGACAGACCGGGTTGTGGTAATGCGTTCTTCACAGGCTGACAGCAGCCAGAATGGAATCATGCAGAATAAAAGCAGCAGTCATATGATCTTAAAAAAAGAAGAAACCGATCATGCATATATAGAAAACTGCTTTGGAAGGTCACTGTATTCAAAACAGGAACTGGCAAGGACCGAGAAAGAACTCTGTAAAGGAAATCACGCAGGCTGCCACGTATGGTTTACGGATGGAAAATATATTCCAAAAGAGAAAATATCAGCAGAAAACCGTTATCTAAGAAATCAGGCACAGCTTCAGATGGAAAGAAACAGAATATATTATTATAAAAATCAAAAACTGTATCAGAGTATTATCGCACAGCTTTCGTCACAGATAAGAAATTGTATGATGGTTCATCAGCAGCCGGATATACTGCCTGGCAGATCTGGACGCCTGGATCCTGCGAGAGTGTGGAGATCGGAATATGTCATGGATAATCGGGTCTTTCATGCTAATTATGAAGAGAAAAAGCCACTGTTTACGGTGGATCTTCTTTTGGATGCGTCTGCGTCAAGATTACAGTATCAGGAAATGATCGCTGCGCAGGGAGTGATTCTTTCAGAAAGTCTTCAGGCATGTCATATTCCGGTCAGAGTTTCGGAATTCTGCAGTGTACGCGGATATACAGTGCTTCGGATTCTGAAGGCATTTGAGGAGAAAAAAAGTGATGACGTTTTTCGATACTTTGCAACTGGCTGGAATCGTGACGGACTTGTCATGCGGGAGATGAATGAACTTCTGAGATCCCATAGTGAATCAGCTGACCGTCATCTGCTTATTTTACTGACGGATGCGGAACCAAATGACAGTTTTCGTATACAGTCTTCAGAACAGTTTCCATTTGGAAAGGACTATGGAGATGAGGCAGCTGTTAATGATACAGCGGCTGAAGTGCGGGCATTGCAACGAAAAGGTATCTGTGTTTCTGCTGTATTTATGGGAACGGATGCAGGCGCATTGAAGGCAGAAATAATTTATGGAAAAGAATATACCAGAATACAGGAGGTCGGACAGTTGGCCAGGGCAGCAGGTTTGCTGATCCAGAAGGAAATAAGTAAAATTGATTTATAAATATGATAAATAAATAACAAAGATGTTATGGAATAGACAAATAAAATTGTATACAATATTCCTGTATATTTATAAGAATAATAGACAAATTTAACAATAACTATTGTTTTTTAAACGAGAAGTTTTATAATAATAATTGCTAAGCAGAGTGTATGGTAAGCTGATCTGCCATACTTTGACAAAAATATGACAACTGTGAATTGCAGTAGAGGGAGGGATTTAAATGATCAGTTTTATTTTATGTCTGGCACTTCTGATTATCGGTTACTTTACCTATGGTAAGGTCGTTGATAACACTTTTGGACCGGATGATCGTGAAACCCCGGCGGTAAGCATCAACGACGGAGTGGATTATGTAGTGATGCCACAGTGGAAACTGTTCCTTGTACAGCTTCTTAACATTGCAGGATTGGGACCTATTTTTGGTGCGATGCAGGGTGCATTGTGGGGACCAATCGTATTTCTCTGGATCACGTTTGGTACAATTTTTGCCGGCGGTGTTCATGACTACTTCTCTGGAATGATCAGCGAACGTAATTCGGGAAGCTCAGTAGCAGAATTTACAGGTAAATACCTCGGCGGTGTTATGCAGAACATCATGCGAGTATTTTCAGTAGTACTCCTGATCATGGTTGGTACTGTTTTTGCAGTAGGTCCTGCAGGTCTTATTGTTACACTGTGTAAGAATGGCGGGCTGTCAGGTGTTCTTACCACTACACTGTTCTGGCTTATTCTTATTCTGGTTTATTATTTTATTGCAACATTTATTTCCATTGATAAGATCATCGGTAAGATTTACCCGGTATTTGGTCTCTGCCTGATCATTATGGCAGTTGGTGTTATCATAGGAATCTATACAAACCCTGAATTTACGATTCCTGAAATCTGGAGTCATATGTACAGTATGCATCCGGCAGGAACACCAATCTGGAGCTTTATGTTTATTACTGTAGCCTGTGGTGCAATCTCCGGTTTCCATTCTACACAGTCACCATTGATGGCTCGTTGTATGAAGAGTGAGAAACAGGGTCACTTTGTATTTTATGGTGCAATGGTTGCTGAGGGTATCATTGCTCTGATCTGGGCAGCAGCAGGATGTGCTCTTTATGAAGTTACAGGCGGACTGAATACAGGTCTTGCAGAAATTCTTTCCGGTGGCCAGTCAGCAGCTATCTATGATGTATGTTCCAAGACAATGGGTGGTGTTGGTATTGCACTTGCGATGATCGGTGTTGTTGTATGTCCTATTACTTCAGGTGATACGGCTTTCCGTTCAGCAAGACTTACTCTGTCTGACTGGTTCCATATTGATCAGGGAAGATACGCTAACAGACTGAAACTTTGTATTCCGGTTCTTGGTGTTGGCGCTGTTCTTGGTATTGGTAATGCAGTTGGCGCAATTGACTATACAGTTATCTGGCGTTATTTTAGCTGGACAAACCAGACACTTGCAATGATCGTTCTCTGGGCAGCATCCATGTATCTGGTAAGTGAAAAGAAAAACTTCTGGATCACAGCAGTTCCGGCCACTTTTATGAGTGCAGTTTCCAGTACATATTTCATCCTTGCACCGGAATGTCTTGGCGGTCTGATCAATTCCAAAACGGCAGAAGGCGCAGTTGTTTATAATACAGCTGTAGCTTATCCGATAGGTATTATTTTTGCAATCGTACTTCTTGTTATTTTCCTTCGCGCAGCGAAGAAACATGCAGCTGCCTGAAACTATTTTAAGTGAGGTCTGATATCATGATTTTTAAACCACATCCACTTAGTACATCTCAGCTTCCGTTATCGGAACTTGAGAAAGACAGAAAATCCTGTCGTAAGATCGGACCCTGTGGGGTCGGAAAGAAAGCAATTTACCTGAACAGCTTTTATATAGACAGGTGCTATTATATTCCTTTTACGGCGGTCCGACGCGTCTTTAAACGTGTGGCTATGAGTAAGGGTGGATTTTCTGGAAAAGGAATGTTTGCCAGTATTCCGTATCTGGTTGTGGAGTATGATGACGGACAGCAGAAACAATGCAATTTTAAATATGAAAATCAGGTAGATGACCTTCTTAATCTGCTCTCAGCTGAACAGCCGCAGATCCGGCTGCTCAGCGAGGCGGCAGAAAGAAAGATGGAAAAGCAGAAAGCAGAAATGGAACTTGAAATGCTCTCCAGACCAGAACTGACTCCTCAGTCCGAGAAGGCTGTGAAGAAGCTTGAAAGAGCCATTGATTATCTGGAACGAAAACCGCAGCTGAGTGAAGCACTGAGTCAGGCAGCGGTCAGACGTCGGAACTATCAGTGTACAAGCCCAAGCTATCGCTGGGTGGCAATGGCTATCACCACACTTGGATTTGTGGCGGTTGCAGCAGGAATTTATTCATTTGTTGTGCACAATGATTTTGCAGTGTACTTTATTCTGTTTGGTATTGCAGCTGTTTTTACCTTTGCCGGTTTCAGTGTTCTGCCAACTGCGCGCAACAACCGAAAAGCAATCATGAGCCTGGATGAACAGGCACAAAAGCAAATGGAGGAGTATATCAAAGGGTATCCGGATTTTCCATTACCTGCAAGATATGCGCATCCGACCGTTCTCAGAAGAATGCAGAGGGTGATCGAACAGGGCCGTGCAGAGGAAATTGATCAGGCACTGATAGTTGTCAAGGAAGATCTTAAAGCATTAAACAGCGAGGTAAAAGTATCACAGGAAGAGTACGATGAAGTTGTTGCGATCAAGCCAATGTTTTTGAATGCAATGTATGAGTAAACGCAAATTAACGGCTTGACAAATTCTTCTCGTACAT
>ENA-ORNG01002815-ORNG01002815.1-human-gut-metagenome-genome-assembly--contig:-NODE-2815-length-10126-cov-2.609572_pt1 | contig 10126 bp, 8 predicted proteins | sample MGYA00242113_ERZ509018 | MGnify/ENA primary metagenome ERZ509018 (study PRJEB26280, sample SAMEA2338711) | human gut metagenome | biome: human gut; feature: human-associated habitat; material: faeces... | reverse complement strand
CACTTTGCTTCCACACTTCCACCCACCTCCTGCATCCCCCTGTCCATCGGCATTTGCCCTGCGGTGGAAGCAACCTGAAAAGGTGGAAGCAAAATTTGCTTCCACCTGCCTGAAACGCCGAGGTTTTGCAGTAACCACCTGTTTACTAGCATAATATTACGTAAGAGCTACATAAATCAATCAGTTCGTTTTTCCTGCATTTTCGAGCTTGCTCTTCTACGAAATCGGTGGATATCGAGTTGGGCGGTAGGACGCATCATTCCGCAGGGACTATGAAAGGTACCGGTAGAGTGAGCCATTCAAGCGGATGATTTCTAACTCATGGCTATGAATAATGCCGTCTAATGTCCTTTAAGTTGTTGTACAATACATTTGCGCCCTATCCACAATAGATGCAGGCTACGTACTTCATCCGAAAAGTCTTGGGGTTAGTGACGCCTAACAGTCATGAACAACCCTGCTTACGGCCATAAAGCAATCGCTTGACGACCATTAGCAGAGTTGTTCATGGCCGTTAGGCATCATTAATCCCCTATGCAACAGCAGACAAACAAAGAGAGAGAAGCCAAGGATTGTCTGTGTTTTAGATAGAAAGCCCATTTATTAGCAGGTGTACCGGAAGAAAAGTCATGCCGGATAATAGTTCTGGACAATAATGTACCTCAGATTTCTCTTTATTATCATCCCATAAAGGGGGATTCGGTGCTCCAAGCAGAACGTGATGACTGGAATGTAAGCTATGAATTGGGTGATACTTGGAAAAATGCACGGAAAATAAAGTTGGAAAATAGTTCTTTGTTCAAGATTGATGTATTGGTATATCCTCAATTAGCTTTCAAGAATCTGGTGATTACACAGATTTACCAGGTCTTGTTTGATTTGAGTCCTGCGATAGAAGTTTCGTTATGGAAAGGTATGAAATTAACGGCACAGTTGAAAATACCGGTTTATAATGATGGGTATGGAAGGTTTGAAGATAAAGTTCATCCAGGACATATTACAATTTCACAGCGTTTTAGATTACCGTATAATGTGTTTGGTAAAGTGACTGTGGGATGTTTTAGTGCTGACCAATATGGAGTGGACGCCGAATTTTATCGCCCTTTTAAGGATGAACGCTTTTCCTTAATGGCTCGGATTGGGTATACAGGAATGGGATATTGGAGCGGATTTCGCTATGTATATGATCCTTCGACAGCACTTGTTACTTGGTCTTTGGGCGGTAGCTTTTATTGGCCGCAATTTAACACTCAGTTTAATCTGAAAGCAGAACAGTATTTATTGAAGGAGAAAGGTGTTAAATTTGAAATGATTCGCCATTTTCGCTATTGTTCGATTGGTTTCTATGCAATGAAAGCAGAACATGCAAAGATGAATGGAGGCTTCCGATTTCAAGTGGCATTACCTCCTTATAAATATAAAAGGAAAGGATATATACCTCGTGTGAATACCTCTGCTAATATGGGCATTGTTTATAATGCAGGTAATGAAAGGTACTATTATAGACAGTATAAAGCGGAAGTTAGTGACAATATAATGGAAGAAAATAGTTTTAACCCATATTTTATTAAGTCAGAATTGTTAAATTTTTAATTAATTAATTGAGATGAAAAAGATTAAATTCTTAAACGGCATAAGTGCAGTATTTGCGTTAGCCGTAGTAGCTTTAGCTACAACTTTAACTTCTTGTGAGAAGGAAGAGTTCAACGTTAATGTAACTCCTACTAATGCACAAGCTGTTATTAGTCCGATTGTGCTTGCTATAGAGGATGGTGTTACTACAGATGTAACTGGCCAAGCCACTATCGCACCTGCAGAGTTGACATTTACTGGTAATCCTACTCTGGCTGCTAAGAGTGTTGATGTTACAGCTTCTTATAATGGTTTGAGTGCAACTGTTACAGTTAAGGTTCCTGCTTTGCAAGCTGGGCAATTTGCTACTCTGACTCCGACTATCATTCTTCAGGAAGAAGATGCTGAGACTAAGATTGTAGCAGAATCTACAAAACTTGAACCAGTAACGGATCCTAAAGTTAAGACTTGGGATAACTACGAGCTTTATTGGTTTGACATTCCATCATTCCCTTATGTAGTAAAAGAAGGTGCAAAAGTAGGTGCAAAGAAAATCAATACAACTGATCTTATTGAACGCGCAGCTATTGAATCTTTCTTTAACACGCTTGAGAATACATATGAGGAAACGACAGTAACAACACCGGAGAATAAGTATAAAGTTTATGCTAACTCTAGAACAACTGCATCTATTACTTATACTGTTGTAACAACTGAATATAAAGTAGTGAAGAAGGCTGTAACAAAAGCTGAAACAGAGCCTTTAGCTTCTATTGAAGTAGATGATTATACAACTTCTACACTGTTTGTTCTTGAAAATCAAGATATTCCTGGTCACGGTCATAGCCACGGTCATGGTCATGGTCATGGTGAAGGCAATGCCGGTGGTGGTGTTGGTGAACTTGATTAATAGAAGTTTTAGTTGTTATTTATCTTAAACTCAAGAGAAAATGAAAAGTAAATTAATGATAGCCTCCTTACTATTGGCAGGCGCTTGTGCAGCAAATCTGAATGCACAGGAAAAAACGAACTACTACACTCCGAAATGGAGCGATAATATTTTTGTCAGTGTAGGTGGTGGTATCCACGCCATCAACAATGACGGTTTCAATAAGATTGCTCCGCATTTCAGCGTGTCAGTTGGTAAGCTGATTACTCCGACTTGGGGGGTACGTGCTCAGGTAAACGGTATTACTCAGCATTTGTGTTTGGATGATGCATACTGGGAACACAACAAGACTTATGTAGGTGGTAACATTGATGCAATGATCAATCTTTCTACATTGTTCGCAGGCGTTAATCCTAACCGTTTCTTTGAAGTTTATGGATTCTTGGGTCCTCAAGTAACTGTTGCAAAGTCAGCAAATGTGCTGATTCAAAACGATGGAACAATGATTCCTGATGGAGATGAAAAGGCTAGAGCACGTGTAGGCGCTTCTGCCGGTTTGGGCTTGAAGTTCAATATCAACACCAAGTGGACCATTGACGTAGAAGCTCGCGGTGCCATCGCTCCGTCCATTTTCGGTAACATCAGCAGCCATCGCAAGGCTGAAGGTACAGGTATGCTGACCGCAGGTGTTAGCTACATCTTCGGCGGTAAGAAGTTTATTCCGGTTTCTAAGATTGACGAAGACGCAGTCAATGCGGAAATCAACAGATATAGAAGTGAACTGGCTCAGGCTCAGGCTGACCTGGCTAACTGCAAGAATGCACTGGCCAACGCTAAACCTGAAGTTAAGGAAGTGACTAAGGAAGTTGAAGTTGCCGGTCCGCGTGCTATCTTCTTCAAGATTGGTAGCGCCCGTCTGGACGACTATGGTAAGGTTAACATCGAATTGGCTGCTAAGATTCTGAAGGCTAATCCGGACAAGAAGTACAAGGTTGCAGGTTATGCTGACAAGGCTACCGGTAGCGCTTCTTGGAACCAGAAGCTGTCTGAAAAGCGTGCTCAGGTTGTTTACGATGCTTTGATTGCTCAGGGTGTTGACAAAGACCAGCTCGAACTCGTTGGATTCGGTGGTACTGCCAATATGTTCGGCAAGAACTTCTTGAACCGCGTAGTTATCCTGGAATAATATACTCCAAGTGACAAATAGACTCTAAAAATGAAGGCGTCTGGGACTCAGACGCCTTTTTTTGGTACTATGTCCGATGTATGTTATAAAGCAATCCATTTTTATCAGCGACTGAATTTATATGTGATGATGAAGTTTAAGCTATTCTTTATCGTTCTGTTTTGCAGCCTTTCCCTTTCAGCCTTTTCCCAGTTGACGTATGGTACGACCGGGCTGTTGCATGCACCCTCTGCGGAGATGCAGCGTGACAAGACCTTCATGGTCGGCGGTAACTTCCTGAACAAGGAGCTCACACCACCCACCTGGTACTATCATACCTACAACTATTTCTTGAGTGTAACTATCTTTCCCTTTCTGGAAATAGCCTACACGTGTACACTTTTCAAGGCGGAGGCGTTAGGATTGAAGCCATACGGGTACAGCGGATTCACGAACCAGGACCGTTACTTTTCTGCCCGACTGCGTGTGTTGAAGGAGGGGCAGTTCTGGAAATACATGCCGGCTGTCGTGCTGGGGACGTCCGACCCGTTCACTTCTTCCGGCGGCGGCCAGGTAGGCACCACGGAAGGTAACGGCTATTACAGCCGTTTCTATATTGCCGCTTCCAAGCAGATACCCGTTGCGGGTAAAGAGGAGGTTGGCGTGCATCTTTCCTATCTGTATAATGACCGCAAGGAGTACAAGCTGAATGGCTTTGCACTGGGTGTCACCTACAATCCGTCCTTTCATCCGCAGTTAAGGATGATAGCGGAATATGACTCCAAGGACTTTGCCTTGGGAGCCACTTATCTGCTGTTCAAGCATCTGCATGTGCAGGTCGAAATGCAGAGGATGAAATATTTCACGGGAGGGCTGACATACAAAATTCATTTGAAATAAGAAGTAAGTCAAAGTCTCGTTGACTCCATAAAAAAAGCAGCTAAAGTATGACATCAACTTTAACTGCTTTTATTCTAATAGACCAATTTTACATTGTCAATCCATAGCGAATTGCCAGGAGAACCTATATAAGCACCACCATGACTAGAGGTGAATTGCAACAGCAAATGAGTGGGCACATCGTCCTTCGTCCCCCAGGCAACCTCCTTAATAGGCACACTCTCTCCTTTACTGTTAACTGTATAGCGTTCTTCAACCTGAAGACGCATCATGTGGGCCTTGTATGCAGGGTCACCGGTGATATCACCGTACATGATGGAATAAGTGGCATTATTATGCCAATCGGTAGTAGTATAATATCGTACGACCATCGTTCCTACACGCTTGGCATAGATATTCCCCTTCTCATCTTCCCAACGCTTTTGCAGAAACAGATTCACTTCCGGGAAGTCCTTTCCCTCAACATCTGTGATACGGCTAAAGCCCGTTGCACGGATACGCTTCTCGCGGTCGGACATCTTTACTTTATAATCAAACTGTATGGCGATAGGTTTCTTTGTAAACGGTATGCCGGAATTCAGCATTTTCTGCGGATTCTTGGTCCCCTTGATAGGTTCGTGCACCTCACCCAGAAACATAGAGCCGGCAGCCAGCACCGTGATATCCACTATTCCAAAAACCTTCACACTCTCCATACGGGTGTCCATACGGGCACAGAAACCATCCCCTCGCTTTTCCGGGAAAACAGAAGTATTGGTTTTCGTGATACCGGCTACCCGGGCCATCACATTGGATGTCGCCCACGGCGAACCTCCCATATTCTTGTATGCCTTGGTCTCGGTGACAGTAGCAGTAGGCCCGATGGCATATACATTCTTCGTGGCACCGCCAATAATACCGGATTCCTTGATTTGGCGGTCAATCCATTGATCCATATTTCCGAAAGGAATCATCTCTACCTCGTGCTGCTGTGCAGAAACTGCTCCGCAACAGAGCATGGCAGACAGCATTCCCAATATACGAACTTTCTTTTGAATCATTTCTCTCATTAATAATTGACAATCATTATAAATCGTACTTCCACTGTTCCAGCGCAAAATTCCAGTTATCCTGAACCAACTGCACTGTACGCTCATCATACTTGTATTTATTCTTCTTATATCCTTTCTTTCCGCCTACATACTTTTCAATATCAGCACGTGCCTCTGCAAAGCCCGGAATGGACAAAGCCTTGTAGATATGTTCAGTCATTCCCATTGCATCCGCTTCGAAGTCCTCAAACTTCACCTCTATCAAGTTTCCTTTAGGAATGCATGTCTTGTCCGCTTCGTACTTATGATACAGTTTGGCATAAATGGACAAAATATTCTTCTCAAGCTCCTCATTACTGATATCCTGCAACTTCAACGGCTGAATGGTGTTAGTAAAGAAACTACGTGTGCTTTCGAAAACAGTATAAGGATTACGCATCAGATAGATAAACTTAGCATTGGGGAACATCTTGACAAGCTCTTTCACACGTCCCGTATGAGGCGGATTCTTACTAAGAAACTGAGTTCCCTTCGTATTCCAAAGAGAGATTTTTATCAATTTGACGAAAGTCTCCTCAAACACTTTCAGTTCTTTCTCTGTAATATCATCAAACAGCAGATATTTATCGGCATACTCTTGCTGATATTCGGGCAGGAACCAGAAATTATAATAGGTGTAGGGCATCATATTTGCCAAAGCAAACTCCTCTTCTTGCGGAAGGTCGACGGCAAGCTCCATATTGTCCGTGGGGCGTTTGTCCGGCATCAGCCAGCTCATGTTCTTCTTGAAGAAAGGCTGTCCCCACATCATCAGATGCGGAAATACAGTTTGGTAAGTAGTATTATAGCCAAAATGCTTGTCACATGAGAAAACATTATGCACAAAGGTCGTCCCGCTGCGCCAATGGCCAAGAATGAATACCGGATCATGCTCTAACGGTTGGGATGCCAACCGTTTCTCATAACGTCCGTTCTGCAAAGGAGCCAGTGTAGAAAGTAGACGACATACCGCCTTAGTCAAACGGTATTTACCTTTGTATGCCGCATCAATTTCCCGCCCTTTCGTAATAGCATTAAATGTTTTCCAATCGGCTCCCACCAAAGTATTTATAGGGAGTTTGTTAAATTCCAGTAAACCCATAATTATGGTACATTATTTGATTATTTTCACTTCAATACCTTGGCGCTTCAAATCTTTCACCGCTTTTTCTATAGCTTCATAGTGTTCGGGAGCAATTTCTAACTTCGGTAAGTTCAAAACCGGAAGATCTTCAGAAAGATGCATATCCTTATCCTCTACCCTATCGATAATCATACCGACAGCACTGGTATTATTGGTAATCGGATCAATCAGAATGAATGCACCTGTTGCCTTATTTTTTTGATAAGGATCAAAGAATAATTCCTTGGCAGTAGTAAGAACAACACGGGCTATCTGATTTAACTGCATAGGCAGATCATCAGGCGTCAATCGTCCATTATCAACGGACAACTGATCCATCGTATTAACATCTACTTTATATCTAATGTTACTGATACGTGAACGACTCAAATTAGTAGTCTGCTTGATGAAGAAGGATTTATTGAGATCCATCGGCTCTTCATCCATCCACACCAGCATGGCCTCAAAATTGCGATCTACAACCGGTAAATTATCAGGATGTACCAACATCTCTCCTCTCGATACGTCAATCTCATCTTCCAGCGTTAAAGTTACAGACTGAGGCGGAAAAGCATAATCCAGTTCGCCGTCATACGTAACAATGCTCTTGACACGTGATTTTTTGCCTGAAGGTAACGCTATCACTTCATCCCCTTTACGTACTACCCCTGATGCAACTTTACCGCAAAAACCACGGAAATCAAGATTAGGGCGCAATACATACTGTACCGGGAAACGGAAGTCCGACAGGTTATGATCGTTATCAATATGGACAGTCTCCAAGAAATCGAGCAAAGAAATGCCATTGTACCATGGAGTGCGTTCAGACCTCTCCACTACATTATCGCCATCCAAAGCGGAAAGCGGAATACAAGTCACATCAGGAATACCCAATGGTGCAATAAACTGTTTATACTCTTTAACGATTTCATTAAAGCGCTCCTCAGAGAAGCCTACCAAGTCCATTTTATTAACAGCAAGCACCACGTGCTTAATGCCCAGCAAAGACACCAGAAAAGAATGACGACGCGTCTGTGTAATGACACCGGTACGGGCATCTACAAGAATGATAGCCAGATTAGCCGTTGAACCGCCGGTAATCATATTACGCGTATATTGCTCGTGCCCCGGAGTATCAGCAATGATGAATTTACGATTATTAGTAGAGAAATATCGATATGCCACATCAATCGTAATACCTTGTTCACGTTCTGCTTTCAGACCATCCAACAGCAATGCGTAATCAATGTGATCACCGGCATTTCCCATACGCTTACTATCACGTTCCAATGCATCTAACTGGTCTTCATACAATTTCTTGCTATCAAACAACAAACGCCCGATCAACGTAGATTTTCCATCATCCACCGAACCGGCAGTCAGAAAGCGGAGTAAGTCTTTCTGTTCGTCTTTATCCAGAAACTCCTTGATATTTAGTTTAGAGTTATTCTCCATCACTTTTTACTTTTTAATTGTCACCTTTATCTTCTTAAACCTAAGCATTAAAGTTCTAAAGGTCAGGTTTAAGATTTCAATCCTCAGGTTTTAATTTTTAATTCTTAATTCTTAAAAGTATCCCTCACGCTTTTTCTGCTCCATACTAGCATCCTGATCAAAGTCGATTACACGGGTGGTACGCTCACTCTTGGTGGTAGTCATCATCTCCTCTACAATTGTCTCAATCGTATCCGCATTGCTCTCTACCGCACCGGTCAACGGCCAACAACCCAACGTACGGAAACGTACCATTTTCATCTTTATCTGATCACGATATTTTTCAGGCAGGCGGTCATCATCTGCCATAATCAAATTACCATCAATTTCTACGCACGGACGCTCCTTGGCATAATACAACGGAACAATAGGAATATTTTCCAAACGAATGTATTGCCAGATATCCAGCTCCGTCCAGTTACTCAACGGGAACACACGAATGCTTTCTCCCTTATGCACACGGGCATTGTAGATATCCCACAATTCCGGACGCTGGTTCTTCGGGTCCCACTGGTGGAATTTATCACGGAAAGAGAAGATACGCTCCTTGGCACGTGACTTTTCTTCATCCCGGCGCGCGCCGCCGAATGCAGCGTCAAATTTATATTTATCCAAAGCACTCAGAAGAGCCTTAGTTTTCATCAAGTCTGTGTGTACTTTACTTCCATGAGTAAACGGTCCTACACCTGCATGAAAAGCCTCCATATTACTTTCTACTATCAGATTCCAGCCATGTTTTTTGGCATACTCATCGCGGAATTGAATCATTTCCTTAAATTTCCACTTCGAATCGATATGCATCAACGGGAATGGCACTTTACCCGGATAAAACGCTTTTTCAGCCAAGCGTACCATCACCGAGGAATCCTTTCCGATACTGTAAAGCATCACCGGATTCTCAAATTCCGCCGCCACCTCGCGGATGATATGAATAGACTCGGCTTCGAGCTCCTTCAAGTGGCTTAATTTATATTCTTCCATATTTATTTCATTTTATACACTTCACTTTTGGCAAAACAAGCTCCAACAAACGGTTCACCGACTCCTCCAAAGTCAATTTGGAAGTATCCAGTGACAAAGCCGGATGTTCGGGAACCTCGAAAGGTGCGGAAATTCCTGTAAAATTCTGAATTTCCCCTTTCCGTGCCTTCGCATACAATCCTTTCACATCACGTTTCTCACATTCCTCCAGCGGAGTACTAACGAAAACCTCCAGAAAATCATCCTTACCAATAATGTTTGCAGCCATTTCGCGAATATCATTATTAGGGCTGATAAATGCAGCAATCGTAATGATACCACTATCCAGAAACAACTTCGACACTTCCGCTATGCGACGGATATTTTCCACCCGGTCCGTTTCAGAGAATCCCAGGTTATTATTAATTCCACTACGGATATTATCCCCATCCAGGATACGACAAAGCAAGCCACGCTTATGAAGCTCACGTTCTAATGCGATGGCAATCGTGCTCTTTCCGGAACCACTCAATCCGGTAAACCAGATCATCACACTGTGTTGCCCTAAAAGCTCTTCTTTGTCCTGCCGCGTCATCATGCGGTCAAATATCGGATATATATGGTTCTTTTCTTCCATTTACAATTTTATTTAAAAGTTCCAGATCAACGGGATCAGAATAATAGAGATTAAGAAAGTGATAATATTAAGCGGCAACCCGATACGTACAAAATCCGTAAACTTATAGTTACCGATACCTTGCACAATCAAATTTGTCTGATAACCAATCGGTGTCGAGAAGCTGGCAGATGCAGCCATACAGATCACCACAAAGAAAGGCGTAGGGCTCACTCCTAATTGGGCAGAGATTGACAGTGCCAAAGGAAACGCCAAAGCCGCTGCTGCATTATTAGTTATCAATTCCGTAAACAAGTTCGTGATAATAAATACCATT
>ENA-ORNG01002812-ORNG01002812.1-human-gut-metagenome-genome-assembly--contig:-NODE-2812-length-10140-cov-4.189093_pt1 | contig 10140 bp, 11 predicted proteins | sample MGYA00242113_ERZ509018 | MGnify/ENA primary metagenome ERZ509018 (study PRJEB26280, sample SAMEA2338711) | human gut metagenome | biome: human gut; feature: human-associated habitat; material: faeces... | reverse complement strand
GGAAGGAGAAGCCCTGGAACTGCTTGACCATACTCACCAGCTCGGACAGGCGGCTGAGCCCCACGTACAGGTAGACCATCTTGTACCAGGTGGCCTTGCCCACCACCCCGTCCGCTGTCAGACCGAAGACCGACTGGAAGGTGCGCACCGCCGACTGGGTTTTCTCGTCAAAGGTCCGGGTTACCGGCCAGAGCTTGGGGATGGCCGGATAGCCCTGGGAGATGCGGTTGAGCATCGTCTTCACCACCACCACATTCTCCCCCTGGGAGCCCAAACGGAGGGGCGTGCCCGGATAGGAGCGGCCCAGATCCTGAATGGGGGCATCCTGTACCAGCTCGATGTCCTCCCCGTAGTAATACCTCAGGATCTCCATAGGCCCATAGCCCTGCTGGGCCAGGTCCTGGCTGCCCCACTGGGAGAGGCCGTCGCAGGTGCTGGTGGTGCCGTTGCAGAACTTGGCCGCCAGGGGCTCTACAAAGTCAGTGCGGCGGATGTAGTCGTTAAAAGTCTCATCCACCGCCCGGCTGATGTTCTCAAAGATGTTCCGGCCGCGGATGAACTTCTGGTCGTAGGCGGTGGTGGAGGTGATGTCGAAGTCATAGCCCCGGCTGGGGTAGAACTCGGTATAGACCCGGTTCAGGGCAAAGGAAATGATAGCCAGCACATTGGCCCGGATCGCGGAGAGCTCCCAGGTGGGATAGATCTCACTGGAGGCTACGTTTTTGACGTAGTCGGGGAAAGAGACCGTCACATTTTCTGCCCACTGGTCGGGCAGGCCCAGATGCACCGTGATGGTGCTGGGGATGTAAGGAAGGACGATGACCGGCATAGGGACACCTCACAGATTCTGAGGGGAGGTGTTCAGGATGGAGCTGTCAACAAGACTGTGCTGCCCCTCGGCCAAGGGGATGAGCTCCATGTCCTGGTCGGTCTCTTCGCCGGAGAAGATCTGGACGCCGTCCACCCGCAGGGCGGTGTAGCCTGGGTGTTCCGCCCAGACCTGGCAGACGGAGAAGGGGACCATGTCCTGGGTGGGACCGGTGCTCTCCCAGCGGGGGGGCGCAGGGATGGTGAGGGGCTGGACCCGGCCCTCACGGTCGGTGATCTGGACAGACAACAGGTGATATTTCCCGGTCGGGCTGATCTGGGTCACCACAACAGTGGCGTCCTCGATGGGGAGCTGCGCCCGGGAGGTATAGACTCTGATCTGCAGAGTCCCAAACTCTTCCTCCATATGGAGCCTCCTTCCGGCGTGATGGTGCGCCGTTTACTGGACCATCCTATGCCAGGACCGCGGAGCGGGTTCCCCTGTGGAAAAAAGATGCCCGCCGGGGCAAAAACGCTCCCGGTCGGGCATCTTTTTTCCACAGAAACCGCATCTGCGGTGGGTTTCCCTTTTTTTCTACACAGACATACCATATAATGTGGATAGATTTTTAAAAAAGGAGAAATGGGCACAATATGATGGAACTTAAGATCGCGTCAAGATCCTTGACGGACGAGGCGGGGAAACTGCGCCGCCTCCACTATTTTCTGCTGGTGGACGAGCTGGAGGCGGGGAGCTTCTTCTGCGAACAGTACGGAGTGAAGATCGCGGAAGAGGACGGAGACTGCGTGCAGATCCGGGGCATCACCACCAGCGCGGTGCGCATAGACGAACTGATGACCACACTGGTGGAGCAGCAGGTCAGCCCTACGGTGCTGGAGGATGTGGTGCAGGACTGGCTGTGACAGAGACACAGGTCAGCATATCCCACGCCTCCCTATCAGAGAAACGCTGTTATTTTTTCTTTCCCCTGTGGTCGATGCGTTGCATCAGCGCCACCAGCAGAGCGATGGCGCCCAGGACCACAAAGATGCCCAGCATTCCCTGCCCCATCATTTCCAAAGCATGCGTAATATTTTCCATGTTCGAATGTCCTCCTTTTTACTCCATCACAGGATGGGATTGTTGGCAAAATACTGAAGCACCACACCGCCGGCCACCACAGAGGCGATCTGGCCGGAGACGTTAGCCGCCACCGCGTGCATCAGCAGGTGGTTCTGGGAGTCGGCCTCCTGACCCAGCTTCTCGATGACCCGGGAAGACATGGGGAAGGCAGAGATGCCGGCCGCACCTACCATGGGGTTGATCTTGTTCTTGGGGGTGAAGATGTTGAGTACCTTGACGAAGAGCACGCCCACCATGGAGTCCAGCACAAAGGCCACCAGGCCCAGACCCATGATCATGATGGTCTCCTTCTGGACGAACTGATCCGCTTTCATAGAGAAGGCGATGGTGATGCCCAGCAGCAGGGTGATCAGGTTGGCCAGCTCATTCTGGGCGGTCTGGGAGAGGGAGGTGAGCACGCCGCACTCCCGGATCAGGTTGCCGAACATGAGGAAGCCTACCAGCGCCACGGAGGAGGGAGCCACCAGGCCGGCGATGACGGAGACCACGATGGGGAAGAGGATGCGCAGGCGCTTGGATACGCCCTGGGCCCGGTAGGGCATGCGCATGGCCCGCTCCTTCTTGGTGGTGACCAGCTTGATGGCAAAGGGCTGGATGATGGGTACCAGAGCCATATAGGAGTAGGCAGCCACTGCGATGGCCCCCACATAGCGGGAGTCGAGGATTTGGGAGACTAGGATAGAGGTGGGGCCGTCTGCGGCGCCGATGATGCCGATGGAGGCGGCGTCCTTCAGGTCAAAGCCCAGGGCCGCAGCCAGGAGGATGGTGAGGAAAATACCGGCCTGGGCGGCGGCGCCGCACAGGAACAGCTTGGGGTTGGCCAGCAGGGGACCGAAGTCGATCATAGCGCCGATGCCGATGAAGAGCAGGATGGGGAAGGCCTCACTGGCCTCGATGCCAACCTCAAAGAGCCACTGGATGATGCCGTGGGTCTCACCCACGCCCTCGCTGAACTGATTGATGACGCCGGACAGGGGCAGGTTGACCAGGATGGCGCCGAAGCCCATGGGCAGCAGCAGGGCGGGCTCAAACCCCTTCTCGATGGCCAGCCAGATCAAAAGGCCGCCCACGACGTACATCAGCAGCTGCTGCCATGTGATAGACAGAAGCCCCTCCCAAAGAAATTCCATGCTTTCTTCCTCCATTTCTTTATAGTATGTGTACCCTTTTGGAGAAAAATCGGCCCGCGCCCGGCAGACAGCCCGCAAAAAAAGACCTGCGTTCCCATTGGAACGCAGGTCTGGTCATTTCAGGAAAAACCAGAATGGAACAAGCTCCATCCATGCTTGTTGGCCTTTCCGCGCGGGAACCGCGCCGACTACTCCCCTTTGTATTTACGGATTTTATCATCTTCCCCTGGGGCTGTCAAGAGAAATCTCCGCTTTTTTCACCATGCAGAAACGGCGGGCCATTCACCCCAGGGAGCGGGTCCGGAGGTGACCCAGGCCGCGGCCGGGCAGGGGCAGTCTGACGGTGAAGAGGGTGCCGGAGATGGCGGAGCTGGAGACGGAGATCCGGCCCCGATGGCCGTCTACGATGCTCTTGGCGATGGACAGCCCCAGACCGTAGCCCCCCTGGCTCCTGGCCCGGTCGCTGTCAGTGCGGTAGAAGCGCTCGAACAGGCGGGGCAGATGCTCCGGAGGGATGGGCTCGCCGGTGTTGTGGACGGAGAGGACTGCCTCGTCTCCCTGGGGGCGGAGGATCAGTGAGGCCGAGCCGCGGGGCCCGGCATACTTGACCGCGTTGTCCACCAGAATGGCCACCAGGCGGCGCAGCTGCTCCGGATCGCCCAGGAGCTCCAGATCAGGCGTGATCTGGCTGTCCAGGGCCACGCCGGCCTCAAAGGCCACCGACTCAAAGGGGAGCAGGGCCTCCCAGGCCAGGTCGCTGAAGGACACCGTCTGGAGACGGAGGGGAGAGCGCCGGTCATCAGAGCGGGCCAGGAAGAGCAGGTCCTCCACCAGTGACTTCATCCGCTGAGCCTCTGCCTGGATGTACTCCACCCACTTGCGCTGTCCATCAGCCATGTCTCCGGAGTGGGCCAGGAGGATGCCGGCGTTGGCCAGGATGACAGTGAGAGGGGTCTTCAACTCGTGGGAGGCGGCGTTGAAAAAAGCCATTCGCTGCCGGTCCAGTTCCCGCTCCTGCTCTACCTCTCCCCGCAGGGCTTGGTTGGCGCTCTCCAGATCCGTGAGGGCTGCATCCAGTCTCTGGGCCAATTTGTCTAAGCTGCGGCCCAGTTTGCCAATCTCATCCCGACGCTTTTCCCCGCATTCCCAGTGGAAATCCAGTTCCGCCATCTTCCCGGCAATGCCGCTCATGCGCACAATGGGACGGGTAATGTACCGGGAGTAGAAAAAAGCGCACAGCATGGAGAAAGCCAGCAGCACCAGCAAAATCCAGGGAGCCATCTGCACCAGTGCCCGCACAGCCAGGTTTTCCACCTGAACTCTGGGAGTGACATAGAGCGTATAGCTCTTACTCTGGCCCGCAAAGGTCACCTCAGTGGCAATGGTGGCCCCATCAGAGGCGGTGATGGTCATGGTTTCCTCGGTTTCCGTCCCCGTCCCATAACTGACCACCGTGTCTCCCTCCGCTGTGGTGACGGCCACACGTTCGTCCTCATACACGGCCTGGACGGTCAAACTCGCCCCTGTATCCACCAGTTCTCCGTCCGGACCCACCAGCATGGCACTGGCCCCGGAGGAGAGCGTAAACTCGTCCAGCAGCGCGCCGCAGTCCTCCGGCGTGGTGTCCGCCAACCGTCCCGCCAGGGCATCCACCTGGGCGGCGAGGTCGCTATTCACCACAGCGGTATAGGTGCTTGGGGTGGCCCAGGCAATCAGGCCGAAGGTGACTGTCCCGGCAAAGAGCAGGATGCCGGCAGTAATCAGAAAAATGCGAGCGGTCAGACTCTCAGAGAGTTTCTTTCGCGGCACGATAGCCCACCCCCCTCACAGTTTCAATGTAGTCCCGACCCAGTTTGTGGCGGAGATTCTTGATATGGCTGTCCACCACCCGCTCGTCCCCGTAAAAATCATAACCCCATAGTTTCGCCAGCAGCATCTCTCGGGTGAACACCCGCCCCGGTGCATCCAAGAAAGCATGGAGCAGTTCAAACTCCCGGGTGGTCAGTTCCAGGGGACGGCCGTCCAGCAGCGCCTCCCGTGTGTCCAGGTCCAGAGATAGATCCCGGTACCGAAGGCGACTGTCCTCACCCGCACTCCCCCGTCGACGAAGGATGACCCGAATCTTCTCCAGCAACACCGGCATGGAAAATGGCTTGGTCACATAGTCGTCGATGTCCAGACCAAAGCCCCGGAGCTGCTGTTCCTCCCCGTCCAAGGCGGTGAGCATAAGAATAGGCACTTGAGATTGCTGGCGGATTAACTCGCAGACACCGAACCCGTCGATCTTGGGGAGCATTAAGTCCAGGAGAACCAAATCAAAGTGTTGACTTCCGAACAGGGCCAGGGCCACCACCCCGTCTCCGGCCACGGCGGTTTGATAGCCAGCGTCTTCCAGATAGGTCCGCAGCAGTTCCTGAATATCCGGCTCGTCTTCTACAATTAAAATGTGTTTCATTCAGCATCACCTGTCCCAAGGATAGCATGGAATTATGAATTTATCATGGAGATTTCTCAAAAGATCAAATTCAAAGAAAGTTTTTGTCAGCAAGGGCGGTATCCCAACAAAAGGATTCCGGCCCTCATTTGTTTTTATAAGGCCATTAAGGACTCTTCCCAATTTTATAGCCTCCCCTTATCACTGTTTTTATGTATGTCGGATGCTTGGGATCTTCCTCCAGTTTCTGCCTCAGCCGCCAGATGATATTTTCCACGGAGTTCGTCCCATGCAGGTATTCTTCTCCCCAGGCCGCCGCATAGAGCTGTGCCTTTGAGAACACTTGCCCTGGTGAACTGGCCATGCAGTAAAGCATGGCATATTCCCCATGATTGAGCCGCACTTCCCTGCCAGCCATCAGCACCCTACGGTACTCATGGTGGATTTCCAGTTCTCCGACACGCAGCACAGGTGAGGCCGGCGGAATGACCTCTGTGACCGTTCCCTTCTTGTCTCGCAAAACATCTACGACTGCCCTGAATATGCTGCCATCTGGGTCTGCAGCTCGAATCACAATGATTTCATCCACTATATTACCTCCAAATAGCAAAAAGAGGGGGACCGTTTGCACGGCCCCCCTCCTTTTGCTGCGCTTATGACTCTGATTTCACAGCTGCCTTCAGTCGTTGGAAACTCTCTTCACTGATGACATGCTCAATCCGGCAGGCGTCGGCCTCTGCTATCTTCGGATCCACACCTGCTGCAATTAACTGTATCGTAAAAAACTGGTGTTTTTCATAGATCTGTTCTGCCGTCTCACGGCCCACATCAGTTAGATGCAAGAAAAAGTCGCCATCCACGGTGAGGAACCCGCCGTCCTTCAAAGTGGCCACTGCATGGCACACGCTGGGCTTGGACACATCCATATGTCGGGCCACATCTACGGAGCGAACCATGCCCTTTTTCCTTTGGAGAACAAGAATAGCCTCCAGGTAATCCTCACCCGACGCATGGAGTTTCATTTGGTATCCCCCTTTATCTTAGTTGGATCGCTGCAACATCCACGTGATTGGGGATGCTGTTGAATGTGTAGGACTCAATCACTTCACTATTGAATACTGCATATTCATTCCTGTAATTCAGCGGGATTACCACACTGCTCTCATTGGCACAGTCCAGAGCCGCTGTATAAATCTCTTGAACGACTGTAGGATCATCCGTGTTGTAAAGCCCGCCGATCAATTCTTTGGATTCTGTGTCGCTCATGTTAGCCAGTGCTTTGGCGACCTGCGGATCGGTAGAATAGATGCCGCTGGGATCTGTATAGTCGGTAGACGGGTACATATTTGCCACAAAGGTATATGGGTCATATGGGAACCAATAGCTCATGTAGGCGGTCATCTCGTAGTTGTCCTCCATAAACACCTGCTGCATGAAAGCCATCAGGTCGATGGGATTGGTCTTGACCTCAATTCCCAGTTCTGCCATAGAACTCTGGAAAAAGAGCACCATATTGTCATAAACGCCCGTAGAGGGGTAGGTGATCGTAAAGGAAAGCGCCGTTCCGTCCTTCTCCCGGACGCCGTCTCCATTGGAATCGACCCAACCAGCCTCCTCCAGCAAAGCAATCGCCCCATCCATGTCATAGTCGGGTGTGGTCACCGTGGCAGTACAGTAGGGCATATCCGCAGGCATCACTGAGTCCGCCTTTGTACGCAGGCCAAAGTAAATATTCTGTGCGATAGATTCCTTATCAATCGCCATCTGAATTGCCGTGCGGACATTCAGATCATCCAGCGGCGCCACCTCGTCGTTCAGCGCAATAAATTCCGTCACAAAGTTGAAGTCAGAGATCACGCCGGTGATCCCTTCCACCTGGGACAGTTCCAGATAAGAATTGGCGTCCAACGTATCAGACCCCATGATAAAGTCAACCTCACCGGCCCGCATGGCTGCAACCTTAGACTCCGGGATCACCTTCACAGTAAAGCGCTCCACATCCGGCTCTTCACCCCAATAGTATGGATTCTTTACAAAGGTGTACTCCGTTGCGGTTTCATTTACGCTCTCAAACATATAAGGGCCCGTGCCGGGTGTGTGTGTCATCAGGTATTCGGTATTCAGAGATCCGTCCTCATTGAAAGCGGCCGCAGAAAGGATGCCGCGGGGCATCACCATGGAAAGGTCATTCAAGACATTATAATAGGGACGGCTCAGGTGGAATGAGACGGTGTACTCGTCATCCACCGTAATTTCAGTGGTCAGCATGTCAAACTGCCCATAATTCGCACTGGTGCCAATAACCGACTTCATATTGTCAAAATAGAGTTTGACCGCCTCTGCATTGAATGGGGTGCCGTCATTGAACTGCACATTCTCTCTCAGATGAAAGGTGTAGGTGAGGCCGTCGTCCGAGGACACCCAGTCCGTTGCCAAGCAGGGCAGGTATTCGCCGTCCCGGTATTCGACCAAACCCTCATAGAAATTATTCATGTAGTAGGTTGCCTCATAGGACTGCACGCCGGGGGCAAATCCCATTGAAAAATTAGCGCTTTGCGCAATGGTAATGGACCGCTCCTCCGCGCCGGCAGACGGCGTTGAGGAAGAAGCGGGACTTGAATCGTTTGCGGTGTTTCCACAGCCGGCAAGAAGCATAACACTCATAACGCCGGTCAGCAGAAGAGAAAAGAACTTTTTCATACAGTTATTCTCCTTTTTATTTATTGCAGGGCCATCCGCTTGGAGCGGACTGCCTTAACAAGTTCTTGTGAATAGGGCTCCTGAAAATCAGAAAAACTCCTGGGGTTCTCAAGGGTTTCGATGATTTTGCCCCTGCGCATGACATGGATCGTACCAGCCATATACATGGCGGTGTCCAAGTCATGGGTAATCACCAGAAAACTGATCTGAAGTTTCGTTTGAAGTTCCTTTAGAAAATCCAGCACCTGTTTTTTCAGTGTGACATCCAATCCGCTGAAGGACTCGTCAAAGATAATGTGTTGGGGCTGGGCGGCAAGAGCACGGGCAATGCACAGCCGCTTTTGCTGCCCGCCGGAGAGTTCGTCCGGCCGGCGGCGAAGCATGTCCCGTTCCAGCCGGGCCATATCCAGCAGTTCAAGGCACCGCCGCTTTCGCTCCTCTATTCCCATATGGAACAGCAGCCGCAGGGGCTCCTCCAGGATGCCCGCCACGCTCTGGTGAGGATCTAAAGACCCCAAAGCGTTCTGCATCACCAGCTGGACCTTGCCTCTTACCGTGCGGAGATCCTTTCTGCCGCAGGCGGTCACCTCCAAACTGTCCAGAAACACCCGCCCACTGTCCGGCCGTTCTATATAGGACAGCACTCTGGCAAAGGTGCTCTTGCCGCTCCCGCTTTCCCCCACGATGGCGGTCACACAACCATCCTTGAGTTCCATTGATACATCCGAAACCGCATCAAACATGGTATGTCCGCCGCCCGACACCTGGTATTGTTTTGTGACGTGTTCCGCTTTTAGCATAGTTCCTCCTGAAAGAGTACGCTTGCCTGCACAAGCCGCCTGGTATATTCGTGATTTGGTGCAGAAAACACTTCCTGCGTTTTTCCTTCTTCGATGATCTCGCCGTCTTTCATAACGGCTACACGGTCGCACAGCCTTGCAGCCACACCGAAGTCATGGGTCACCACAATCATGGAGACGCCAGCCTGCCTCAGTCTCTCCAATTCATTCAGAATGTGGTATTCGCTGGCCGCGTCAACAGCGGTGGTAATCTCATCTGCTATGATAAGTTCCGGGTGCTGCAGGATCGTCAGGGCAATCATCACACGCTGCAGCATGCCGCCTGACAATTCATGAGGATAGCTGTTAATGATTTTTTCCGCATCGGGCAAATTGACATCCGCAAGCGCGGCGGTCAGCCGCTCTCTAAACTGCACCTTCTCTCTGCGGTCTTTCAGGGAAAAGCTAAGTTCCATCTGTTTTCCCAGTTTGAGCATAGGTGCGAATGCGGTCATGGGATTTTGCGGGATCATGCTGATCTGCTTACCGCGATAGCCACCCAGTCCGCTCAACTTCACCGCAAGCATTTCTTTCCCGTTCCATTGGACACTCCCGCGCATGTCAAAAAGTCGAGGATTTAACAGCCTCATAATGCACTTACTGGTCATGCTCTTTCCGCTGCCGCTCTCCCCGATCAGGCCAAGGGTCTCCCTGTTTTCTACGGAGAAACTGACGGAGCGCACAAGGGTTTCCTTTGTCCGCTTTACATGGATGGATAGATTGGTAACTGTCAGCATGGCTATCCCTCCCTCGGTGCACAAATGTCCCGCAGGGCCTCCCCGAACAGGTTGAAACCTGCCGCAGCAAACAGAATGCAGAGTCCCGGATACACCAGGAACAGCGGATGACTGAACATCAGTTTATTTGCATTAACAAACATGGCCCCCCACTCCGCCGTTCCTGTTTCCAGACCCAAACCAAGAAAAGCATAACTGGAGATCATAATGATGATGGAGGACAGCCCAGTGCTATACAAAACCAGAAGGTGCGGCAGAATATTGGGGATGATATGCCGGAACACAATGCGCAGTTCTGAACAGCCGGACATCCGGCAGGTAATCACATAGGGCTGATTCCGTTCCCGAA
>ENA-ORNG01002811-ORNG01002811.1-human-gut-metagenome-genome-assembly--contig:-NODE-2811-length-10141-cov-2.707218_pt1 | contig 10141 bp, 10 predicted proteins | sample MGYA00242113_ERZ509018 | MGnify/ENA primary metagenome ERZ509018 (study PRJEB26280, sample SAMEA2338711) | human gut metagenome | biome: human gut; feature: human-associated habitat; material: faeces... | reverse complement strand
CGGGGCTTTCGCAGGAAGACATCCTGGCTGTGCGCGTGGAGGAGGAGGCTTTGACGGTGAATTTATCCTCCGCGTTTGGCGATGCGCTCATGGCGCTCACGGCGCCGCAGGCACGGGTGGCGGTGTATGCGATGGTGAATACGCTCACAGAGGGGCGCGATCAGCAGAGCGTTGTCTTTTTCTTTGACGGCGAGCAGCTGGATACGCTGGCCGGCGGATTGAATCTGCGCGGCGGGCTGCTGCGCAATCCGGGAATGGTGGTGAACTGACATGGATCAGTGGTCGTTCTTCAACGAGCTGAAGGCCGGCACGGTGCGCAATGTCTACTTTTTTTACGGATCGGAGGCCTATATCCGCAAAAGCGCGCTGGAAACCCTGCAAAAGAAACTGCTGATGCCGGGCCTTGAGAGCATGAACTGCACGGTCATGCACAGCCCGCAGGCGCAGCAGATCATGGAAAACTGTGAGACGCTCCCGATGATGTGTGACTACCGGCTGACCATCGTGCAGGATCTGCCCCTTCTGATGAGCGGCAAGGCACGGGATGAAGCGCAGGAGAGCGCTGCTTTGTGTGAATACCTGACGCGCGTTCCGCCGACAAGCTGCCTGGTCTTTGACACGGATGCGGTGGATAAACGCAAAAAACTGGCGCAGGCCCTGCTCAAGCTGCCCGGAGCCGTGTCCTTTGATGCGCTTGACGACGCCCATCTCGCGCGCTGGATGAATCAGACCCTCAGGCCGCTTGGAAAGACCATGGACGCCACCGCCTGCGAGACGCTGGCGTTTGTCAGCGGGAGGGATCTGACGCTGCTCTCCGGCGAACTGCAAAAGCTCGCCGCCTACGTGGGCGGGCGCGAGCAGATCACGCCGCAGGATATTGAAGAGATTGCCACCCACACGGCGGAATGCACGGTCTTTGCCATGGTGGATGCGCTGGGAGACGGACAGGTGCAGCAGGCCTTTACGCTGCTGAATGTGCTTTTGCACAGCGGTGAGCAGCGCATCGGCATTCTGGCCCTGATTACGCGCCATTACCGGCAGCTGATGTACATGCGCACCCTTCATGAGGAGCGCTTGCCCCAGGGGCAGATGGCCAAAGAGCTGGGCGTGCCCCCCTTTGCCCTGAAGCGCCTTTCCCGCCAGGTGCGCGGGCGTTCACAGGAGCAGTTGCGCCGGATGCTTGCGCTCTGCGTGCAGACGGATTATGATATCAAGCGCGGCGTGCTGCGCGAGGATGCCGCGCTTGACCGGCTTATGCTTACTTTAGCGGATGGACGCTGAGAAATTCCGCCTGTACGGCAAAACCCCTCCCCGCATACGATGCAGTGGGAGGGATTTTTGATGAGACGCAAACCGAACAGAAACGATGCATTTTTAAATGACGCGGACATCATCTTTCAGCCCGCGGTCACGCCGATTGAAGCGACCGCGCTGCCCGCGCTCGAGGTGCGGGGATATGGTGCGCTCAAGCACGCCCGGTCCATGTGGCGGCTTGATGAGGCGGCCCCGCGGTCTGCGCGCACCACGAGTTTGGGCGGCTGGCATCTTCAGCGGCAGAATATCTGAGTGAGGTAAACGAACCCCTTTTCGTCCAGCGCGACGCCGATCCCCACCTTGGTGTAGTTCGCGCTGAGCAGATTGCGCCTGTGCCCGGGCGAGGAAAGGAACGCCGCCTGCGCCTTTTCAACCGTGGCATGGTGGGCGATGTTCTCCGCCGCGGCCGTATAGCGGTAGCCCATCAGGGTGAGCATGTTTCGGATATCGCCGTATGTTGGAGAGGTATGCGCGAAATAATGATTGTCGCGCATGTCTTCGGATTTGATGCGTGCGATGCGGCAAAGCTCCGGATCCAGGGTCAGGGCAGGCAGGCCATAGCGCAGGCGGTCAGAATTCAGAAGATTTCCTGCATTCTGCTCTTGCGCGGATACAGAAGCTGATGTATAATGTGCGACGGGAATGGACGCACCCGCTGCCAGCGCGCCTTCAAGAGAACAGGCCAGCAGCATAAGTGCCGTGAGTCCCAAAACGACCCTTTTTGTGAATGTTCTGCATGTGTTTTTCATGGGTATGCCTCCTTTGACAGATGTTGGGGATTGCGTCCCGCTCAGTGTAGCGCATGCTGGATTGGTTTTCAAGAAAATTGGCAGGCCCCTGCCATGGAAATATACGCTAATCAGGAGGATGCCCCATGGGATTTATCAAATGTCCGAGGTGTGAACTCAATTACATCAGGGAAGAAGAACAGTATTGTCCGGTCTGCAAGCGGGAGATGAAGGGCGAAGTTCACGAAGATCCGTTTGAGCTGTGCTCCATCTGCAACGAGAATCCGGTTATGCCTGGCAAGGATGTGTGCCTGCTGTGCTATAAAGAGATGACCCGCCAGCAGGGCCTGCGCGATGAGTCCATCGACGAGGCGGAGCCGCAGGACGTGAGCCTGGATATGGAAGGCGTCGCCGAGATGGAGGAGATTGAGCTGGATGCGCTGGCGGATGATGTGCCGGCTGAAATCGGGGAGCAGATCTCCCTGGAAGAGGAAAAGAGCCGGGAAGAAGAAGCCGCAAACGAAGAGGATGAAGAGGACTCCTGAGCAGCAGGACGGAGTGAAGGCGTGAGGATTTACGCGATTGGGGATCTGCACCTGCCGGGTGGGGATAAAAAACCCATGGATATCTTCGGATCCCACTGGGAAAACCATTTTGAGCGAATCGCACAGGACTGGAAAAGCCGTGTCACACAGGAAGACCTTGTGCTCATTCCCGGCGATATCTCCTGGGCCATGCAGCTTGACGATGCGCTTGACGACCTGCGCGCCATTGCGGCGCTTCCCGGGCGCACCCTTATTCTGCGGGGCAATCACGATTACTGGTGGTCTTCTCTCACGCAGCTGCGTCAGCGTCTCCCGGAGGGGATGCATGCCGTGCAGAATGATGCCTGGGACGCGGGTGAATGTGTTTTCTGCGGCACGCGCGGATGGACGATTCCGCTGGGATCCCCGCCTGATGCACGGGATGAAAAGATTTACAGGCGCGAGGCGCTTCGTCTTGAAATGTCCCTGAGGGAAGCCCGGCGTATGGCCCAGGGAAGGCCGATTTTTGCCATGATGCATTATCCGCCGCTGCTGCCGGAAACCCTTCGTTCGGGGACGGCGTTTACGCGTCTGCTCAGCGAGTATGGCGTGGTGCGCTGTGTGTATGGCCATTTGCATGGGGCAAGTGTGCAGCGCGGATTCTGCGGGGAATATCAGGGGGTTGTGTACGATCTGGTTTCCTGCGATGCGCTGGGCTTCAGGATCCGGGATGTGTCGCTTCAGGGCGGAAATCCTGCCTGAATTGCCCGACAGAAAGGGACACAATTGGATAAAAATTGACAGGTGTCCGCAGAGGAATGCGGCGCCTGTTTTTTGATAGAAAAAAGACATGGCTTTTTACCAATACATGGAAATTTTAACAATTTATGTGCGAATAAAACACAAAACAGGTGGACGGAGATGCGTTTAAAGCGCATTTGCCGTCCATTTATTACATGTTTGTTACATGCTTTCGGGTGATTTAGCAAATTCTTCATTCGCAAATGCTTGAAATGTGGAGGAAAATGGTGTAAAGTAATTGGGAAAGGGAGTAAAGTGGTTGATTGAGGGAAGGAGGGATGTGCAGCATGGCTCATTTGACGTTTTCCGGATCCTTCGACCACTCGCTTGACAGCAAAGGCCGTGTGATCATCCCCGCCTCATTCAGGGATGCGCTGGGCGAAAACTTCACCATTACCATCAATCCGAACAAGACCGCCGTCGCGATCTATCCCAAAGAAGTCTGGGACGGCCAGCTTGAACGGCTTTCACATATCAATCCAATGGATAAAGTCGGTATGCGGTATGAGCGCTATCTGATGAGCGTCTCTTTTTCCGGCAACAGCATGGACGCGCAGGGCCGCGTGCTCATCCCGGCCAAACTCCGCGCTAAAATCGGGCTGACAAGGGACATCGTCTTTGTCGGTCTTAACCATTTTATCGAGATATGGGATGCCGATGTCTATGCCCAGATGGAGGCGCAGACAGAGGAAGAGTTTGACGATCTGGCCGATTATGTATATGAAAAATATCCAACGTAAACCAAAACGCGTCCCATACGGCGCATCAGGGAATGCGCATGCGCATACATCATGATAGAACGGCTTGATATACAGGTTCTTGACGGGAAGGTTGGTGAATACATTGATGGCAGGCGCAAAGCCGGTGCGCGGCCGGTATGCAGCCGCGGGCTACAGAGCGGAAGGCAAAAAGAACGCAGGGCGGCAGGAGGAAGCGCGCAGCGGGAAGAGGGAGCGCGAGCTTTATATCGCGGATGTGCCGGCGGGCTCCCCGCAGGATAGCCTGCGCGATCTCAACCGGCCCGGCTACCGCAGCGAACGGCCCTGGAGAGAAGAGGCGCCGCCTCTTTTTGAAGAGCAGCCCGGCACGGGCCGCGCCGACGATGCACCGCACAGATCCACCCGAACGAGGCAGGCCGTCCGCAGCAGGCGGAAAAAGGGCCTGCTTGAACGCATGGCCGATGAGGCCTCGCGGGACAAAAAGGGGGTGGCGATGTGCGTTGCGCTCGGGGTGGTCTGCCTGATGCTCAGCAGCGCATGGGCGCAGAAAATGGTCGCCGGCGTGGAAATCCAGCAAATGATTGCAAGTTATCAGGCGCAGACACAGAGCTTTGAACAGGAGAACGAGAGCCTGTCGCAGCAGCTTGAAATGGCCAAAAGCGGAGAGAGAATCCGCAATCTGGCGCAAAATGAGCTGGGGATGCTGCGGCCGGAACGCGCGCAGACCGAGACGATCTACATTCAGGCGCCGGACACGCCGGTGCAGGAAACGGCACAGGAAAACAGCGAGCCTCAGATGGAACTGCTTGATTTCCTGCTGGGTTTGCTCAACGTGTTTCATATAGGAGAGTGAGAGGGGCTTGCGTTCACCGGGAGCCACCGTACGAAAGCGGCTGGTCTTGCTGATGGGCGGATTCTTTCTCCTTTTTGTTTGCGTCATGGCAAGGCTCGTGGACCTGCAGGTCTTTCAGGCGCAGGAACTCACAGAGCGCGGCATGAACCAGTGGACACGCAGCGGGATCGTCTCTGCCAGGCGTGGGGACATTGTGGATACAAACGGCAAGCTGCTTGCCCAGTCGATCACCAGCTTCATCATCAGCGCAAGGGCGCGCGATGTGCAGGACCCGCAGGGGCTTGCTCAGGTGCTTGAACGGGAGCTGGGCCTTGACGCGGAATCGACCCTCAAAAAGCTGCAGAATACAAGCGTGGCTTCCGTCACGCTGGCGCGCCAGGTTTCCCGCGAGGATGCGGACAGGCTGCGCGCCCTGCGGCATGACGCCTCAAACCCCGATTCAGAAAAATTAAAGGGAATAACATTTGACGAAGACGTCAGCAGATGGTATCCTATGGGGAGTGCACTGGCGCAGGTGCTCGGCCTTTGCAATGTGGATGGAGTGGGCCAGAGCGGCCTTGAGCTGAAATATGACGATGTGCTTTCCGGTGAACCGGGCAGAATCGTCACAGAGGTGGATGCCAGAGCCAAAACACTGCCGGACGGCGTCACGCTCTATATCCCCGCACAAACCGGAAACACCCTTCGGTTGACGATTGACCGGGATGTGCAGGCTGCCGTGGAACGCGCCGTGCGGGAGTGCGCGCAGGTGAATGAAGCGCAGAATGTGCAGGCCATTGTGATGGACGTGAACACGAGCGCCGTGTTGGCCATGGCCATGTATCCGACCTATGATCCCGCAGACCCGCCGCGGGAGGATATCGACACACTCAACGAACTGATGCGCATCACGGTGCTCAGCGATGTATATGAACCGGGCTCAACGTTTAAGATTCTCACCGCAGCGGCGGCGATTGACAGCGGGGTGACCACGCCGGAGGAAGGGTTCTACTGCTCGGGCCGCATCACGGTGGATGGAAGCACCGTGCGCTGCTGGGGTACGCCGCACGGCGCGGAAACCATGCAGAAGGCGCTGTATAATTCCTGCAACCCGGTCTTCACACAGCTGGCGCTGAGGCTGGGGAGCGACCGGTTTTACCGGTATCTGCGCGCGTTTGGCCTGGGCACGCCCACGGGCATTGATTTATATGGCGAGGCATCGGGTATCCTGATCTCGCAAAGCCGGGTGAAGGATGTCGATCTGGCGCGCATTGGCTTTGGGCAGAGCGTTGCCCTGACGCCGATTCAGATGATCACGGCCGCCTGCGCGGTGGTCAACGGCGGGCGGCTGATGAGGCCCTATCTGGTGGAGGCTATTCAGGACGAAGACGGCCATGTGCTTGAAACCATCAGTCCCAAAGTGGTTTCTCATCCCATATCGGAGAGCACAAGCACGACGATGCGCAAACTGCTTTACGGCGTCGTGGAGGAAGGCGGCGGAAAAAATGCAAAGGTCAGCGGCTGGGCCATCGGGGGCAAGACGGGCACCGCGCAGATCTATAAAGAGGGAAAGATATCGCCCAATCTGCACATCGGCTCCTTCGTGGGCTTTGCTCCGGTGGAGGAGCCGCAGGTTGCCGTGCTGGTGACTGTGAACGAGGCGCAGGTTGTGCCTGATTACGGCGGCACGACGGCCGCGCCCTTTGCTGCGCAGATCTTTGAGGAGATTCTGCCGCTGCTGGGAATTGCCAAAACGGATGGAAGCGCACAGCGCGCGCAGGTGACCATGCCGGATGTGACGGGCATGAATGTGACGGATGCCCGGGCGATCCTGCGCGAGACGGGGATTGACAGCGTGACGGACGGCACGGCCGCCACCGTGACCGGCCAGCTTCCGCCCGCGGGCGCGCAGGTGCCGGAAGGATTCTGCGCGATGCTCTATGTCACAGGCAGCACCGCGCCGCAGGTTGAAGACTTTGCTCAGGTGCCGGACGTTGTGGGCATGGGCATGCGCGAATGCGCACAGACGCTCAGATTGGCCGGATTTGAAATGGACGCGCAGGGAGACGGCCTGGCGCAGAGCCAAAGCCCGGCGGCCGGGTCCTATGCCGCCGCGGGGGAGACGGTCACCGTCACATTCGCGGTGCCATGAACCGCGGCGGGGAAGCGCGAAGGACAGACTGCAATGGAGGAATGACGATGAATCTTGCACAATTGACCGCTGGCATGCCGGAGCTGATTGCCATCACGCGGGGAGAAGACACGCAGATTGAGGCACTGACGGCAGATTCCCGCTCAAAGTGCAGAAACGGTCTCTTTTTCTGCATCCGCGGCGGAAGGGTGGATGCGCATGATTTTGCTCCGCAGGCGCTATCAAACGGATGCTGTGCCCTGGTGGTGGAGCGCAGGCTGGATGTGGACTGTCCGCAGGTTGTCGTGACCGATGTGCGTGCGGCCATGACGCGCATGGCCAGCGCCTTCAACGGCCACCCGGAACGGCGAATGAAGCTCATTGGCGTGACGGGCACAAAGGGCAAGACCACCACGACGTATCTGCTCAAGAGCATCATCGAGGCGGCGGGCATCCGCTGCGGCATCATCGGCACAACGGGGTGCATCGCCGGGGAAACAAAGCTGCCCAGCCACCTGACCACGCCCGACCCGATTGAGATGTTTGAGATCCTGCGCATCATGGCCGACGCGGGGGTGGAAGTCGTGTGCATGGAGGTTTCCGCGCATGCGCTGTACCTGCGCAAGCTGGTGGGCGTTGTGTTTGAAGCGGCGGCCTATACCAATCTGTCACAGGATCACCTGGATTTCTTTGGCACGATGGAGCGCTACTTTGCGGCCAAACGGCTGCTGTTTGCCGATGATATGGCGCGAAACGCCGCTGTGAATGTGGATGAAGAAACAAGCCAGGCCGTTTGCGAGGGGATCACCTGCCCGCTGCTTACATACGGCATCAGCGGCGAAGCGGATCTGTTCGCGCGGGATATAGAAATAACAGAAAGCGGCGTATCCTTTACCCTGAACCTGCGCAACCTGCATACCGAGCGCGTGCATCTGCTGCTTACCGGCATGTTCAACGTGTATAACGCGCTGGCGGCGGCGGCCTGCGCGCTGATCCTCGGCGTATCGCTGGAGGACATCCGCCGGGGACTGGAGGCCGTTGTGTCCGTGCCGGGCCGGGTGGAGATGCTGGAAACCAAGACGCCTTACAGGATGATCCTGGATTACAGCCACTCGCCTGACGCGCTTGAAAACATTCTGCGCACGGTGCGCGAATTCTGCCGCGGGCATCTGATCCTCGTATTCGGCTGCGGCGGCGACCGGGACAAGGGGAAGCGCCCCAAAATGGGTGAAATCGCCGGAAGGCTGGCTGATTTTGTCATTCTGACAAGCGACAACCCGCGTTATGAGGATCCCATGGCGATTTTGTCTGCCATAGAGAAGGGAATCCGGCCCACGGGCGCGAAATATGAGGTGATCGAAAACCGGCGGGAAGCGATTCGGCAGGCCATGGAGACGGCCGTGGGCGGAGACATCATCGTGCTGGCGGGGAAGGGCCATGAGACCTATCAGGACATTGGCGGCGTCAGGCATCCGTTTGACGAGAAGGCCGTTGTGGCCGAGCTGCTGGAAGAGATCGCCTCTGAGCACCACAAAGAATGAAAAGGCAGACCGGCATGATGCCGGCTGCAGACCGTTGACAAAACGCTTTTCTTCCCCAAGGGGGGGAGAAAAAAATTCCCCTCATCAGCGGGAAAAGAAACTCCTCTATCCCGGATGAAAGCGATGCTTATATCAACAGACGGAAACCGAAAAAGGCTGTAAATCCTGCGGCGCCGCGCCCGATTGCGCGGCACCTGATCAACGGCGTGCGAATGACGCCCGAATTCGGAGGAATGATTGCGGATGCAAAGGATGATGGTGACCCTGATCCTCGCGTTTGTCCTGGCCGCTGTGCTGGGTAAATTCATGCTGCCTGTGCTGCACCGGCTGAAATTTGGCCAGAATATCTATGAACTTGCTCCGGAGGCGCACAAAAAGAAGCAGGGCACCCCCACGATGGGCGGCCTGGTTTTTGCGGCTGCGGCCATCGCCGCATCGCTCCTCATGAATGATTACAGCGTTCCGCTTTGGCAAAACATGCTGCTGGCCATGCTGCTCATGGCGCTTGGCAATCTGTGCATCGGCTTTGCCGATGACATGACCAAAATACGGCGCGGCAAAAACGGCGGCCTTACCCCCAAACAGAAGATGTTTTTCCAGACGCTGCTGGCGCTGGCGTTTTCCTGCTATTGCTATTTTCATCCGCAGGTGGGGTCGGCGATTCAGGTGCCGTTTCTGCGTGTGGAATGGGATCTGGGCATCCTCTATATCCCGATCATGATGTTCATCATCGTGGGCACGACGAACAGCGCGAACCTGCTGGATGGGCTGGATGGCCTGCTTTCAAGCGTGTCGGCGGTGGATTTTGCCGCGCTTGCGGTGCTCTGCGGGGCCGCGTCCCTGGGAAGCCTGGGCATCGGCTGCGCGGCCATGTGCGGCGCGCTGATGGGGTTCCTCTCCCGCAACTGCTATCCGGCGCAGATGTTCATGGGGGATACAGGCTCTCTGGCACTGGGCGGTTTTGTGGCTGCAACGGCTTTTGTGCTGAAAATGCCTATTTTCATTGTCATCGTTGGTTTTGTTTACCTGTGGGAATCTATCACAGTTATGCTGCAGGTAGGTTGGTTCAAGATTACAAAACGCAAATACGGCGAAGGCAGACGCCTGTTCAAAATGGCGCCTTTCCATCATCACCTGGAACAGTGCGGATGGAGAGAAACAAAGGTTGTGACTTTGTTCTATGTAGTGACTGCTCTGCTGTGCCTGCTGGGCTTCTTGGGCAGTAAAGCAATGTTTTAACGGAAAGAAGGAAAAAATCCATGAAATATACAGGAAAACGTGCCCTGGTATGCGGCATGGCAAAAAGCGGTATTGCGGCAGCGGCTCTGCTGCAGAAACTGGGTGCAGTGGTTACATTGCAGGATATGAAAGAACGTGACGCCGTTCCTGCGGCAGCACTGGAACTGGAAAAAGAAGGCGTTGCTCTTTATACAGGGAAGAACCCCGATGATATTGCATGTGAACAGGATCTGATCGTACTCAGTCCCGGTATCCCCTGTGACTTGCCTTTCATTGAAGCGGCAGAAGCAGCTGGCGTAGAAGTCATCTGCG